>Ga0233448_1002211_pt1 | contig 14248 bp, 17 predicted proteins | sample SI_124_October20_2_FD_183015 | JGI IMG/M metagenome (GOLD analysis project Ga0233448, IMG submission 183015) | Seawater microbial communities from Saanich Inlet, British Columbia, Canada - SI_124_October2016_150_MG | ecosystem: Environmental > Aquatic > Marine > Inlet | place: Canada: British... | reverse complement strand
ATAGGACAAGGAATAGAATTTGATTATTGCTGCTGTCAGGCTAGTTTTGCGTTGAAAGACGCTGGTTTTGAGACCATTATGATTAACTGTAACCCTGAAACTGTATCAACTGACTATGATACGAGTGACCGATTATACTTTGAACCTTTAAAAGAAGAGTATGTCTTTAACATAATTAAAAAAGAAAAAGAAAAAGGAAACCTAGTTGGTATTATTGCTCAATTTGGTGGCCAAACTCCAATTAAACTTGCTAAATTTTTACACGAAAACAAACTTCCAATTTTAGGAACACAGTACACATCTATTGATTTAGCAGAAGACAGAGATCTATTTAGAAATCTTCTTAATAAATTAAAGTTAAAACAAGCTGAAAGTGGAATTGCTAAAACTTATAAACAAGCCATAAAAATAGCAGAGAGAATTGGTTTACCATTAATGGTTAGACCTTCTTATGTATTAGGTGGAAGAGCAATGGAAATTGTTCATGCAAAAAGTCAGCTTAAAAACTTTGTTGAAGAAGCATTTAAAGCAGCTGAAGAAAACCCAATTCTAATTGATAAGTTTATTGATCATGCAATGGAAGTTGATGTTGATGCAATATCTGATGGAAAACAAGTTCATGTAGCAGGTATCATGCAACACATTGAAGAAGCTGGAATTCACTCAGGTGACTCGGCTTGTAGTTTGCCTCCAATATCAATTAAACCATATTTAATTAAAGAAATTGAAAACCAAACTAAGAAATTAGCTTTAGCCTTAAAAGTTAAAGGTTTCATGAACATTCAATTTGCAATTAAAAAAGATGAAATTTATGTAATTGAGGTAAATCCTAGAGCTAGTAGAACAGTACCATTTGTATCTAAAGCAAAAGGTCTTCCTCTTGCTAAAATTGCATCACGTGTAATGGCTGGTGAAAAATTATCTAAGTTTAATTTAAGAGATAAATCTAAAGGAATGTATGCTGTTAAAGAAGCAGTATTTCCTTTTAACAAATTTCCAAACAGTGATTTACTTTTAGGACCTGAAATGAAATCAACTGGTGAAGTCATGGGATTTGACAAAGATTTTGGTATGGCATTTGCCAAAAGTCAAATTGGTGCTGCTAACTCATTACCAAAACAGGGGCTTGCATTCGTGTCATTAAAAGACTCTCATAAAGATGAAGGAATAGATTTGGCAAAAGAGCTAATTAAATTAAATTTTACACTTTGTGCAACTAAAGGAACTGCGGAATACATTAGAAAACATGGAATGAAGTGTAAGATAATTAATAAAGTTAGTAGTGGTTCACCTCATATAGTAGATGTCTTAGACTCTAAAAAAATTGCACTAGTTATTAATACTGGTGGTGGAAATACTGAGCATAGATTAAATGATGCAATAGCACTTAGAAGAGCAACGCTTAAGAACAAGGTTCCATATTGCACCAACATGTCTACCGCTCAAGCATGTCTACAGGCTATTAAATCTCTTAAAACTAAGAAATTAGAAGTTACTTCTCTTCAAGATATCTAAAATACTCAAAATGAAGATGTTGAAACTAACGATTAATTAAAATATCTGAAAAAAATAGATATAAATTTAATACAAGGTTATTTATTTTCTAAACTGATGCCAGGTAGCGAAATTGAAAGTTTTACAAAAGAATTTAATGCTAAATACAATTAGACTAGTCTCTTTCGTTTTTTTCCTTTTCTTCTTCAATCAAAATTCTTTCAGAAGCTCCTTTTAGATCTTCGTATTGATTATTTTTTAACGTCCATAAAAATGCTAACAACCCTATTAAACCAAGAGTAAGTGCAATAGGTATAAGATAGAGCAAAATATTCATGATTAAAATTTTTTCCTTTTTAGATTTAAACGAAAACTATTTCCGATTACAAATAGTGAAGAACTTGACATTGCAATAGCTGCAATTAATGGTGTGACCAAACCTATGATCGCCATAGGAATAGCAAAGATATTATAAATAACTGCCATTAAAAAATTTTGTTTGATTAATAAAACAGATTTTTTTGCAACTTTAATACAACTAATAATTGGAAATAGTTTTTCACCTTGAAAAACAATGTCTGCAGTATTTTGGGTAATATCCATTGCGGTTGATGGTGAAATTGATACATCAGCTTCAGCCAGCGATGGGGCATCATTCAAACCATCTCCAACCATCAGAATTTCTTTATTTTGTAATTTTAATTTTCTAATAAATTCACTTTTCATTTCTATTGAAAATTCAGAATAATAATCATTTATACCAAGGTGTTCTGCTATTCTTTTTACTACTTCATTTCGATCACCAGATAAAATTATTGGAATAACTCCTAATTTTTTAATCTCATCAATTACATCCTTGGTGTCTTCTCGTAATTGATCCTCAAAACTAAAACAGATTTTTTTTTCATTTTCTACTGAAAGCCATATCTCTGAAAAAATTTCATCTTCATCTTTTTGTGAAGGACAAGACCAATTTTTTTTTCCTAGTTTTAATAATTTACCTTTAAAATATCCTTCCACTCCACAACCAATTATTTCTTTTATATTATCTAAATTAAGTAATTTGCCATTAAATTGATTACAAATAGATCTTGAAAAGGGATGCTTGCTATAATGTGCTAACGATGCTGCAATTTGTAGATCTTCTTCTGAGTATGATCCTATTAAATTAGGCTTACCCACTGTTAGTGTTCCTGTCTTATCTAAAATTACATACTTCACTTTTGATAATTTTTCCAAAGCATCACCAGATTTTAAATAGATACCTTTTTTCATAAGCGAATTATTTGCTAATACCTGAACGACTGGAACTGCTAAACCTAAAGCACAGGGACATGTAATAATTAATACGGTTACCGCTATTAAAAGTGAGGGTTGCCAAGCTAAATCAGCGAACATCCACCATCCAATAAATGTAAATAAGCCAGCTAAATGTACTATTGGTGTGTATAATTTGGCTGCTTTATCAGCAATTCTGGTGTGCTTGGATTTACTTATCTCTGCTTTTTCCATTAGTTTCACAATGTTTGTTAGTAAATTATTTTCTGTAGATTTAGAAACTTCAATTTGAATTGGTGCTGAAATGTTAATTGTACCGGCAAATACATTATCATTTATATTTGCTTTTTTAGGTAATGTTTCGCCACTAATAAGACTTAAATCTATTTCTGTAGATCCTTTTAGAATAATTCCATCTGCAGGTATTTTTTCTCCTATAGAAATTGTAATAATATCTCCTTCCCTTATGTTTTTTATCGGAACAATTACTTGTTTTTCATCCTTTATAACTGTTGCAGTTCCACCTAAGGCTGACAGTAATTCTTTAGCAGATTTTTTTGCCTTACCTTTTGCTAAAACATCTAGATACCTACCAATGAGTAAAAAAAATAATAACATTATTGCAGAGTCGAAATAGATATGTTCACCATTATTAACTGTTTCAAATAGACTTATTAAACTAGTTAGAATTACTGCTAATGAAATTGGCACATCCATATTTGTATTTTTTTTTAGCAAAACTTTTAATGCTGAATAAAAAAATGGTCTTCCAGAATAGATTATAGCTGGTAGTGCAATTAAACTTGAAATCCATTGAAATAGTTCTCTTGTTGCAAATCCCATTGTCTCAACTGATGATGACCATAAGCCAACTGAAATTAACATTAAATTCGCTGCTGCAAAACCTGACACTGCAATAGATCTTATTAAGACTTTTTTATTCTCTTCAAAATCATTATCTAAATTATCAACATCATACAAACTTATTGGATATCCCAACTCAGATACAATTTTAGCAAATTTATCTGCTAATTTTTTTTCACCTACCCACTTAATTTCTAATTTTTCAGTAGACATATTTACTCTTACAAAAAAAACATTTTCTAGAGTGTAAAGTGATTTTTCAATAAGATGGATACATGAAGCACAGTGAATATTTTTTACTTTAAAAATAATACTATTATTATTTTTTTGATCAATTTTAACAAAAGGAGAAAATAATTTATTTATATCTAGTTTATTAAAATTCGTTTTATTGTTTGATATTTGTGTTTGTTCCATATTACTAATATCTTTACATCCCACTGTCCTTTTAAAGGAAATTTAATTAATTTTTGGAATTTACCATTTCTTTGTTTTTCTAATTTAATTGAAAAATCATAACCAGTTTGAGTTGGTCTAACTAAAAAAGCTGTAACAGAAGCTCCATCAAAACTATCTTTTTTTTCATTTTCTAAATAAAAATTTAGAAAATCATCTTGATAAATGATTTCACTTTTCCAATTTAAATCATTTTGTTTTTTACTAGCCTCAATTATTTTGTTATAATTTAATCCTTGATTGTAAGCATTCTCAGTTACTACACCTCTATGAGTTGAGGTTGCTAGATAAACAAATATGCTATCTAAAATTATCAAAATAACGAAGAAAACTATAAAATAATGAGGAAAACTGTTATTTTTTTGCTTAATCATACTAATATTTCCCACTAATAAATATGTTTTCTACTGTGTCCGATATTTCATCATCTAATTCTTTAATATTAAAAATTACTTTTTTTCGAACCTCTTTATTTTTATCCGCTATAAGAAAAATACGATAATGACCAACACTATTAGCCACAACAGGTAAGTTGTTAGAAGATAAACTTTCTATACCTTGAATTTTAATTTTTAAATTTTTTAGACCTTCAATAGAGAGTGAATATTTCTTACTTTTAAATGATTTGTTGAGAATTTTAATATCATAACTATTTCTTATTTGATCATTTGAAAGTTTTACAAATAATGGATTTCTATTATGCAAAACATTAAGTTCTAAAATTGATCTATTCAACAGCATATAAAGAATTGTGGCACTTAAAATAAGAAGGATTGATAAATAACTGTATGTACGTCCTCTTAATAGGCTTTTTTTTTCTTTTTCATTTCTAAAACGTCTACCTTTATTTTTTTCTGTGTCATATCTAATTAATCCTATTGGTAGATTAATTTTCTTCATAATCTTATTACATGCATCTATACACAAACCACAGGCAATACATTCCATTTGCAGACCTTTTCTTATATCAATGCCCACAGGACAAACTTGAATACATTCTGTACAATTAATACAATGGCCTTTGTTCTCCCAACTATCACCGGCTTTATGTTTTCCTCTTGGCTCTCCCCTAAATTCATCATAACTTATAATTAATGTATCCCTATCAAACATTGCTGACTGAAACCGAGCATAGGGACACATATAAGTACAAACCTGTTCTCTTGCAAAACCAGCCATCAAATAAGTTGAAAAAGTTAAAACTATAATCCAGCTTAAAACAGACCAAGGAACATCAAAATTTATAATTTGTTCTAATAATGTTGGTGCATCATTAAAATAAAAAACCCACGCACCTCCAGTTAATATTGCAATTACGATCCAAGCTATATGAGTTGATAGTTTTCTCCATATTTTGTTAAAACTAATCGGTGCATTACTTAATTTCATTCTAGAGTTACGATCTCCTTGAAAAATTCTTTCCACCCAAACAAATAAATCAGTCCAAACAGTTTGTGGACACACATAACCACACCAGGCACGCCCTACAAGACTTGTGCTTAAAAATAATGCTACTGCTAAGAATATTAATATTCCAGTTAAGAAATAAATTTCATGTGGCCATATCTCAATGAAAAAAAAGTATGCTCTTCTATTCGGCATATCAATTAATATTGCTTGATTTGGTATCTGTGGACCTCTATCCCATCTTATCCAAGGAGCAAAATAATAAACAAACAATGTGCAAGTCATAATAATCCATTTTATTTTTCTAAATTTTCCCCAGACTCTTTTTGGAAAGATGATTTTTTGCTCAGAAAACAAACGTAGTGGATTTTTTTCCAAACTTTCTTGCATAATTAATGTCTTATTGTGACGCTGATAGTGAATGAATATATAAAGCTAGCATTCTTATAGTCGGGTCATCTAAACGATCCTCCCAAGCAGGCATCATTCCATGTTTTGGCTTTTTAATTTGAGAAATAATGCTCGATTTATCGCCACTACTATAAAACCAAATATTATCTCTCAAATTAGGAGCGCCCAAATCTTGAATTCCCTCACCATTGTTTCCATGACAAGCAGCACAATTATCAGCAAATAAGGTATTTTCACTTGATTGGTTGTTGTTTTCATTAAGAGAGAAGATGTATTCAGCCAACTCATTAATTTGCTCATCATTTAAAACTTCTGCAAACTCTGGCATTTCAGAATATTTACCTTCATCATGACCAGATCGAATACCATATTTTATGGATGAATAAATTTGTTCAACGTTTCCTCCCCACAACCAATCATCATCGTTTAAATTAGGATACCCCTTCGCACCAGCAGCACCTGATCCATGACATGTTGCACAATTATCTCTAAATGCCGCTTTACCTCCTGCTACTGCATAAGTATAAGATTTTTTATCTTTAAGTATTTCGTCAAATGAAGTTGCTTTAAAAAACTCTTTATAATTTTCTCTAATGTCTAATATTTCTTTTTGATTGTCTCTTAATTTTTTGTATTGAGTCCAATCTAGTATTCCAATTGTGCCACCACGATAACCGTTTCCAGTCAAAGTTGGCCAAGAAGGATAAACAATCCAATAACCAACTGACCATATTACTGTAACTATAAATACCCATATCCACCACCTTGGTGCAGGTGTATTTAATTCTTTTAAACCATCCCACTCATGTCCAGTAGTTTCTTGGCCTGTTATTTTATCAATCTCTTTATTATTTTTTTCGGACATAGATTACTTTTTCATTTTTAATTGGTATAAATTTATGTGACTCAATTTTTTTCTTAAAATTTGGATTAAATAACCAAATAACAACTATTGAAAAAATAGAGAAAAAAATGACCAAACCTAAAACACCTGCATTGTCAGAAATAAAACCTATCATTTTTTTACCTCTTCAACTATTTGAGGGTCATAATTTTTTAGATCTGCCATACTTCCTAAGACTTGAAGGTAAGAAATCAAAGCATCTAATTCTGTGGGTATATTTTCGTTACCATCAAAATTTCTGATATTTACTTTCTCCCCGTATCTAGTCCTTAAATTTTCTGCCAATTCTGTTTCTGGTCTTAATTGTGCAAGACCATCCTTTGAGGCATTTTCAATCATCTCTTTTGTATAAGGAACACCTGTAATCTTTAATGCTTTCAAATGTTTTCCCATATCATCAAAGTTTAGAACACGATTACCTAAATGTTTGTAGCTAGGCATAATCGACTCTGGAACTACATTTTGAGGTTTGATTAAATGTTCTACATGCCACTCATCAGAATATTTACCTCCTAAACGAGCAAGGTCTGGCCCTGTTCTCTTTGATCCCCATTGAAATGGGTGATCATACATACTTTCTGCTGCTAAAGAATAATGCCCGTAACGTTCAACTTCATCTCGTAATGGTCTAATTTGTTGACTGTGGCACGTATAGCAACCTTCTCTTAAATAAATATTAAATCCTTTAAGTTCTAAGGGTGTATAAGGTCTAACACCTTTGATTGGTTCAATTGTAGTTTCCAATCTAAAAAGTGGAACAATTTCAATTATGCCCCCAATTGAAACAGCTATAACCGTAAAAATTAATAATAGAATTGAGTTTTTTTCTAATTTTTTATGTTTTTCCATCATTAGATTTAAGCCTTTTGAGAAATTGTTGATTTATTTGTGTTGGGTATCTCTAAAGTTTTGATTAAATTGTAAATCATGATCAAAACTCCAATAAAGAATAAAACTCCGCCAATACCTCTAATTAGATAAAATGGCTTCATCGCCATAACTGTTTCAACAAAAGAATACTCTAAAAACCCAAGATTATCGTAAGCTCTCCACATCAAACCCTGCATAATTCCTGATACCCACATTGAAGATATATAAAAAACAATACCAATAGTGGAAATCCAAAGATGAATATTAACTAATCTTAGTGAGTAAAGATTTTTTTTATTCCATAAAACTGGAAACAAATAATAAATTACACCAAAACTAATAAATGCTACCCAACCTAATGTGCCTGAGTGAACATGGCCAATAGTCCAGTCAGTATAATGACTTAAAGCATTAACTTCTTTAATAGACATTAAAGGACCTTCAAAAGTACTCATCCCATAAAATGCTAGAGAAATTATCATAAATTTTAAAACAGGATCTTCTCGAAGTTTGTACCAAGCTCCAGATAACGTCATCATTCCATTTATCATTCCACCCCAACTAGGCATCCAAAGCATAATTGAAAAAGTCATACCCAATGTTTGAGCCCAATCTGGTAAGGCTGTGTAATGTAAATGATGGGGACCTGCCCAAATATATAAAAAAATTAAAGACCAGAAATGTAAAATAGATAATCTGTATGAGTAAATTGGTCGATTAGCTCTTTTTGGAATAAAATAATAAACTATTCCAAGAAATCCAGCTGTTAAAAAGAATCCTACTGCATTATGTCCATACCACCATTGGATCATTGCACTTTGAACACCTCCCCATAACGGATAACTTTTTGCACCAAACAATGATACTGGAATAGAAACACCATTAACCAAATGTAGAACTGCAACTGTAACTATGAAAGCAAGAAAAAACCAGTTAGCTACATAAATGTGAGGTTCTTTTCTTTTAGTAAGTGTAACTAAATAAATTATTAAATATATTACCCAAACTATTGTTAACCATAAATCAGCATACCATTCTGGTTCAGCATATTCTTTACCTTGGGTAACTCCAAATAAATATCCTAAACCAGCCATTAAAATAAATGCCTGGTATCCCCAAAATGTAAAATTTGCCCATCCATCACCTGATAATCTAGTTTGGCAAGTTCTTTGAACTACAAAATAACTTGTTGCAAACAACACATTTCCACCAAAGGCAAATACTACAGCAGAAGTGTGTAGGGGGCGCAACCTACCAAATGTTAATAATGGTTCAAAATTTAATGATGGGAAAACCATCTGAAAAGCAATTAGTAAACCCGCTGCTAATCCTGCTACAAGCCAAAATATAGATGCAATAGTAAATTTTTTAACTATCTCATCATTATAGTTGATCATTAAAAAGATATATCTTTTATATTTTTTATTAGATTTGATGCAGATCAATCTTTATTTAAAAAAAAAAGGTTAAAAAATAATATGATTAATGAAATATTATATCTAAATGGCTATGGAATTTATATTTGGTCTGCATATATTTTTACACTTATAAGTTTTTCAATTTTACATTATTCAATTAAACGACAGTTTGAGAAAGAGAGAGAAATCTTTCGTAAAAAATTTGGTTTACTTGATAATGAAAAAAAACAGGCGGCTTACAGACAAGAAACTAATAGAAAATTATTGGCCTAAAACATAGCTTTTTGACAATATTTAGATTTTTTAGATAGGAATTGATGAAAACAAATTACTCAGGTCTTATTTTTTTATTTCTTGGAATTATATTTTTGTGGAAAGATATTAACCAGGGAGCAATGATATCTCATAGCAACACTTTATTTTCAATTAATGAAATGACTTGGATGTGGTTTTCAATGGCGTTGATTCATTTCTTTCTTGTTAAAGAATGTAATTGTAAAAAATAATTTTAATTCATTTTATAAAGTTCACTAGCACTTTTCCAATCACTTGATACATAATTTATAATCAAATTCCTTCTAACTCCAAAAATATATTGTTTAGGCACCCCATGCCAAGTGTCTTCACCAGGAATAAACATAAATCCAGTATTCTGCTTATAAGGTACTTTTGAATTAAATGTTAAATCTTTGTTATAAATTGTAGTTCCCCAATCTTTTGAATAAGAATTAGTATCATTTGAAAGATAAATCAAAAATGTTAGCATTTTTTCTTTAATATCTAAATGTGGTTCTAACCAAAAATCACCTGTATCTAATGTATATTCAATTCGAAGTTTTCCTTTAGACAATTCTTGACTACAAATTGAACTTAACGTATTAATTATTCCATCACTATTAAAAATTTCTGCAATCTCTTCCATGCAATCGTATTTTTTACAATTTTCATTATTAAAAAATATTCGTGTTTTATTATTGCTTTCTCTTTTACCAGAATAAGAATTTATAACTGGTGGATCAATTGGAAGTTTAAGAAATTTATCTACTAAATCTTTTGGTAGAACTTTATCAAATGCCCAGTGGTTGAATGGGTCTTTAATTGATAAAGCATTATTTAAATTCTTTCTAACATCATTGTATTCTGAAAAATTTTCACATATTGGTTTGTCTTTTATTTCAGTTTTATTTAGCATATTGTTTTCTCACTAATGTTTAGGTTTAAAAAATTCTGTTTCACCAATAACCTTATTTTTTTCAAGTAAATCAAAATAAGGTGATTTTAGATCTTCAAAAGCTTCCTGCCATGTACCTTGAGTTGCAGCTTTTGAATATTCTGTAGATCTACCTTCAAAAAAGTTCATATGCTCAACAGCATTCAATATTGAATCTAGCCAAGTTAATGGATTTTTTTTGATATTATAAATTCTATTAAGCCCTAATTGAACAAGCCTTCTGTCTGCAATCCATCTTATATAATCTTTTACCTCTTGTGCTTTTAGATTTTCAAGAGGTCCCATTTCAAATGAAACATCTATAAATGCATCTTCCTGTGATACTGCTATTCTACAGGCCTCATAAATCTCATTTTTTAATTTATCTGTCCAAATTTCTTTATTTTCCTTAATGAATTCCTGAAACAATCTTATCATTGAATTGCAGTGCAAAGTTTCGTCTCTCACTGACCAAGTTATGATTTGTCCCATTCCTTTCATTTTATTATGACGTGGAAAGTTTAGTAAAATTGCAAAACTAGCAAATAGTTGGACACCTTCAGTAAAAGCACTAAATATTGCTAGTGTTTTTGCAATATTATGCAGTGAATTCACATCACATTTTTGAAGGTAATCATATTTATCCTTCATGGCTTTAATCTTTAGAAATTCAGAATATTCAGACTCTGGCAAACCTATTGTATCTAATAAGTGAGAATAGGCAGCAATATGAACTGTTTCCATCGCAGAGAACACTGACAACATCATTTTTACTTCTGTTGGTTTAAACACATTCATACAGTGACCCATGTAATAATTATTCACCTCAACATCTGCTTGTGTAAAAAATCTAAATATCTGTTTTAATAAATTTTTCTCTGAAGCGGAAATTACTTTTTGCCAATCTCTTACGTCATCTCCTAACGGAACTTCCTCTGGCAACCAATGAATTCTTTGTTGTGTCAACCAAGCATCATAACACCACGGATATCTAAATGGTTTATAAACTGGATCACCAGTCATCAATCCACTTTTATTTGGCAGCTTAGATATATCAGAATTATTTTTTACTGTTTGTGTCACTTTTTAAATTTGATCAATTAATACTTTTGATAATTTTTTAGACTGTCCAAAAAATCTTATTTTTTTAATCAAGTCTAAATTAGATCTATCATCACCAACGATAACAAACCCTATCATTCCTAAGCTCTTATGAGGAGTGCACCAATAGGCATAAATACCTGGAATTATAAATTCATAACTTACATCTTCATTTAATCTAGATTTAAATTTTTCTACACCATCAGGTACACCACCTTTTATAAATTCGACGTTATGCCCTTTATCTGTTGCTTCCCAAAAAACTTTATCTCCAACATTAACATTTACGATTTTTTCAGAAAAAACCATAGACTCCTTATCAAGTCTATTAAGCATTTTTATATTTATATCTTCACTCATCGCGTAATTAGAAAATAATAAAAAAAGTATTAATATATATTTTTTCATGATGTAAACCGTTTTCTCCTTTGTGTTTTTTTTAGATTTTTAATTTCTCTGTTTAGTATGTCGGTATTATCTTTATAGAACTCAATCTCTCTTTTAAGAACATTGATAGTTTGTACAAATTTTTGTGATTCTTCATCCATTTCATCTTTGAGATATTTATTTTCATTTTGTAATTTTGATATTTTTTCTAATGCTATACTTTCATTCAAGCTTTTATCGTATACATACATATTATTAATCTGCAATTCTTGTGGGCTCCATTAGTTGTTCCATTAAATCATTATTCCATTTACCTGTTACTTTCACTTCAGCTTTTGCACCCAAGATAAATGCTTCAATAAGATTGTGGTTTAGATAAACATAAGTTCCTGGTTGTCTAAATTTATAAACCATTGCTCCAGCTGCACCTCCAGGTACAAACCAAGTTTCTAAGTTAGTTCTTGGAGGATCATTAAACGATCCGTTTGGCCATACATAATCACCATGTCCACCAATTAAGTGAGGTCGTGTATCTCTATTTGCTTGTGCATGGATAAACATTACCGTTTCACCTACTTTTGCAGTCAAAGCGTTATCTCCCTCTAAAGCACCTTCTGATCCATTAAATACAACATGGGTAGGTGTTAATGTTTTCATCACCTCTAAAACATCACTAAAACCATCACCAGGGTGAATATATTCTTTGTAATTTCCGTTATTATCTTTTGGAAGATAAAAATCCTGTTCACCAATGTAAAATGCTTTGTCATATGTGATTGGATTTCCTTCTCTGTCTTTCAATCCATCTCTTGGTAAAACCATAACAGCACCGTTCATTCCTTTAACAACATGCCAAGGCACCATTGCTCCACCGGGTGCACAGTGATAAACGAATACTCCTGGTTTAATAGCCTTCCATCTCAGAATTACTGCCTCACCTGGTAAAATATGTGTAAGACCTCCTCCACCTAAAGCACCTGTTGCTGCATGAAAATCTAAATTGTGTTCAAAGTTATTTTTTTTAGGATTGACTAATGTTAGCTCAATATAATCTCCAACATGAGCAACGATAAGAGGCCCTGGAACACTATCATTAAAAGCAAAAACTCTAAATTTTGTTCCTTGTTTATCAATAGTGATGACTTTTTCTGTAATACTCATTCTCACTTTAATTACTTTAGGTCCGCCTTTTGCAACTATGTTATGAGCTGGAACTAATGGTGCCGATACTAACTCCTGGATAACTACAGGAAGCTTGTCTGCCTCACCACTTTTTGCCTGTAATGTAATTAAAATTAATACTAATGAGATAAAAATAGAAATATAATTTTTTGTATTCATAAAAACTACATTAATATTTGAATTAAATATTTATTTGATATCAATCAAAGTTTTTAGAATTTGATTTAAATCAATTAATTAAATTTTTAATAAAAAGTATATAAAAAAATAATGCTATTGTTGCAAAAATTAAAGATAAAATTTTAAAAAACTTTGCAGAGTTACCTTTAAAAATACATGAGAAAGCACTAAAGACCACAAAAGGTAAATAGGTAATTGCAATTATCATCGGTAACGACATTCTCAATAAATATAATAAAATAAAAATTAGATATTTGATTCAAATCAATTTTAAATATTTTTGTTCTAGATCAATAAACTTAATTAACTAAAAATCTATTTGTAACTCATGATTATCATGAGACGTATTTCTTTAATTTTTATTTTTTTAGTATTATTTTTGCCATGTTTTTTTCTTTATATGACTACAAATCATCCAAATTATTACGGTCAATATGAAGAAAGTTCATACCTAATCACAATGAAAAATTTTATGAGATTAAATTGAATATCTTAAGACAATATAAGGAAGCAAAACAAAAAAAACTGTTAAGGTTACATGGAGAATGATGCCTTTGTAATGTGCTTTTGCAAAATCTTTATGTGAAACTTTAAAGAATGAATGATGTATCTTATAAATAAATCTTTTAGGAAAACTTCCAAATATAAATACTCGGAAAATTATAAATAAGAAATTAGCTATGATTAGCCACGCTAAAAAATTTACTAAAAAATTTAAATCTAACTCACCCATTGATCCCACAATTGATTGTAAGTGTATTTTCTTTTAGTAAATAATTTGCTATTTGGAAGTGTTGCCACTAAATGTATTCTATCCTCTTCTCCACCATTAAAAAAATTATGATATCTTTTTGCATTTACTACCCAAACACTTCCATCTGCTGGTAGATGAAAAGATCTGTCTTCAATCACAAATCTGCAGCCAGGATTGGTAATTATTGGGATATGTAATCTGGGTTCAGGGTCTTTGTGCCAACTTAGAGTAGATCTTGGTCCTTTTTTTAGTATTCGAGTTCTTCCTAAAGCGAATCTTCGAGACAATATATCATAAACAAATTTAAAATATGTGTTTTCAAACTCTGGCAA
>Ga0233448_1002205_pt1 | contig 14261 bp, 12 predicted proteins | sample SI_124_October20_2_FD_183015 | JGI IMG/M metagenome (GOLD analysis project Ga0233448, IMG submission 183015) | Seawater microbial communities from Saanich Inlet, British Columbia, Canada - SI_124_October2016_150_MG | ecosystem: Environmental > Aquatic > Marine > Inlet | place: Canada: British... | reverse complement strand
CAAGAATTTTGAATAACTTTCGAGGCATAATTGGTTAAAAAAATGGCAGATGTTGAATTAGTGAGTGAGCGATTCTGAACCCATTTTAAAATAGATAGTCTAATACGAGACATGCTAAACCCATAGCGCTGCATTTCTCCTGGCTCATAAGACAACATATCGCGACTCATGGTTGTAGATGGTTTAAATCTACAGGTTGTTCCAGCATCTGTATTAAGTAAAAAATTACATTTATTGAGTCTTATTTCTTTTTTTAAGTAATAACGCTCCCATATCAACTGAAATGCTATTGATTTATTTGTTGATTCTGGACAGTGCTTAATGAGCCAACTTTCGTTAGGTAGCATATCTAATAACTCTTGATACCCCCAAATATGAATAAAAGAAATTTTATATTTACATGGCTCTAAATTACTTAAAATTCCTACCAAGTGAGATTTTGCACCTCCAGATCTTGACCTGAGGGCGTTAATAGCAAGTATCATATCTTTTTTATCTTTAAACTTGATCGATCCCATGTAAATCTATCATTTTCAAATCCAGTAGCCTTATTCACTCCATGCTTGTTTAACCAAAAAATAATTCTATTTTTTTTATTGTAAGTAAAAAATCGGAATTGTAATGCTTTTAACCTTACAAAAGAAGAAATACTATAATTACAATTAGTGTGGCCTCTTTTAAAAAAATCATCAAAGTTTAAGTCTTGCTCATAATGCGAAATTCTATCAGAATTATATCCAACTAGCTTTTCTTTAATTTCAGATACTGTACACTCTAATGTATTTAGATTTAATAAATCACTATTCCAATGAACATCCAGCCATTCAGGGCGCTCTAAAGGTGTAAATAATACAGAACGTCCATCAATTAGGAATCGATCAAGTGCTGCAGTAGACCATGAGGATATGACAATACATGATCTTAGTAAATAGTCAGACGCATCTACATTATAAAGAAACTTAACATTCTTAGGAAAATCTACTTCTATTAATTCTAAAAACTTTTCGCACTGCTTTTGAGAAATACCCGGGTATGCCTTTACTACAATCTTATAATCTGCATTCATTCTGGAAAAAATCTCCAAATTATGAACAAAAGACGCTAAACACTTTTTTGAATACTCAACATATTCATTTGCTAACAATTCACTATAACCAGTTTTCACCCGATATTTAATAAACCTTCCATCAGCGAAAGCCCAAGCGTAATTCATAGGAAAAAAAATTATTTTTTCTGTTTTTATAGAGCCCCTATCTAATAAAATTCTCAACTTAAGTATCATTGAGTTGTAGTTTTGAACTTTAACAATCTTTTCATTGCAAAAACCCAATTCTAGCAAAAAATCAGAAAATTTCTCAGACCATGAACACATTAACAACCCTGTTGAGTTAAATTTTTTAAATGCATTTCCTCTGTATGAAGCGCTAACAGGTGGCAAATACTGCTCCCAATTAAGTGAAACAACTCTTTTATTCGCCAACAACAGTTCTTTTATCAGTGTTGCAAATGGCGAGGGAGAGGATGGAACAAATGGAATCAATATCAAGTCATACGTGATAAAGCTTATTGTGTAAAGATCATACGGAATAGATTTTATCTCAACATAATACTTACTCTCACTGTTATTTTTCAAAGTAAGAAATTCAGCCAGATCCCTCTCTCTGCTTACACGCTCGACCAATATTAATACTTTTTCAACCATTATTTTTTTTCTAGATAGCCATTGTAAACATAACCAAATGTCTTACTTTTATATTCTTTTCCTTGGTTGTAGTTGCTATACCTTCCGAGCTGAACACCAACTGCAGATTCTCTCTTTTGCCAAATTTGCGTTAACATTTTGTGTGACATTTTGTTATCAATAGGTGGGCGCTTTCCTCCTAAAATTGCTCTGTACAACAGCAACATCGGGTACTCAAAAACCCAAGTGAACATTTTTTTTCCTAATGAATCATATGACCTATTTTTTACACCAATATAATTCCCATAATCACGAAAACCTTCCAAGAAAGAGAAGCCATTTTTGTAAAACAACTTCTCTATTGTTTCCTGTGAATATATAAAAGGAAATTTATACTCTAACTGCTGCCACCAATAAATTTCCCCTAAACTTGGAACAATTGTCTCTATCATAATAAATCCATTATCAGATAACTTTTCTCTTAATGAAAATATAAACTCATCTAAATTAGGGCAAAAAATAATTGAAGATCTAACCATTATCAAATCAAATTTCCCCTCAACAAGATTAACTAAATTATCAGATGTATAATCAAATTTAACTGTCTCTATATCAAGGTTTTTCTCCATCGTTTTGGCTGATGTTTCAGAATATTCTGTAACTACTACACGTTTACAATTATAAGACTCTTTCATCATATGCCCCACATAACCTGGGCCACCACTTACATCCAACACCTCCATTCCTGATGGGTCAATCTTTGCTAGAGCCAACTGATCAACAACCTGGGACAATTCCGATATCCTTCTTTCATTTAAATCTACACATTCATCCGCATACACATCGTAAAATTCTGATGGCACAAAACTCCCATCATCTCTGAAGATACGAAGAAATGCTTTTTCAGGTAAAAGCCTTCTAAATAGGGATCTTGGAAGGATATACTCAAGTAAGTATTTTGTTTTTTTAATATGTGAAATATTATTACAATCATTACAAGCGCACACATAATGCTTATACGTATTAATCTTTATTATGTTTTTCGAGTCACATATTTGACATTTAAATTCATCTAAATTATTCATTACAACACCTTTTTTTTAAAAATATTTTTTTACTTACATCGTTTAATTCAGTTATTTATTTTGACACTTATAATTGAACATCTACTTTTGGAAACTTATTCTAAGGATTAAATAAACCAATGACAGTGTTATGATTTTAATTAGCCACCCTATCGTTATACTAGTAAATTCACCTGTCAGCAACATTGTTGCATGCCATATAGAATAAACATAGATTATCGTCATAAAAACCTCGTAATCTGTTCGCATCGCACTTCTCTTAATAATAAAATTTTTTATATGGTAGTTGGATAAAAAAATAAGCAAGACAAATAGTTGAAAGACACCAAATAACAACCCAAATGTCGACCCAAAGTTAATCATAGCCTCTGGAAGCAGTCCAGTAGTAAAATGAGAATAATCATCGTAACCTAGGCCTTTTGCATAGTCTCTGGTAAAAATAACTCCACCTGGATCTGGCTTTTCCGGCCAAAAAACTCGAGGTACAAAATTTGTAATTGCTGTAAGGTAAGTCAGGCCAAACTTTTTTTCAATATGCTCTGCTTCAACCATTGTTTCTAGTGGATAAACCCCAAGAATTGACCATGTAGATTTAAGAACTACCTCTTTCCCTTTGAGGCCGAAATCAACCTCCCCCTCACTAACACTATAAGTTTCTCGAACAACGCCTAGCAGTGCGGCACTAACCAGCATGATGCCTAAACTGGAAACGATAGTAAAAGGCTTTACTCGGCTTTTACCATAGTGCCAAACTAAAATCATAGCAAGAATATGCGTCAATAATGTGCCTCGTGAAACTGCAAGTATCGCCATAATTACCACAATAGAAAAATGTAGTGCGAAGAAAAAATAAACTTTTCGACTATTTATATTTTTAATAACATAAGCAAAATAGAAGATAGAAACTGGATAATAGGTTGAAATAATACTCTTAATTATCCCAAGACCATGAAACTCTCTTGTTCCATATTTTGCAGCCATCATATAACCCTCTAAACCACCAAACATATTTATCAAATAAATATTTGCAATAATTGCCGGTAGGGATAATATCCAAAATATTGACAGGGAAAAATAGGGTGCATTAACTTGTTTATTTTTATGTAAATCGTAATGAAAATTATGGTTTTTGGGTGTATATTGAAAGTATATAACGGTGGTTAGTAGAACTATAAATAACAATAGAATATATATTGCATAAATGTATAAATTGTATTGTGAGAAAAAAATATCGGAAAAGAAAACACCTAAAGATGCCATAAACATCATTTGTGGAGAGGCTATATCACGAGTTACGAAGAAAACAAAGGTGACACTCACACACCAAATAAGAAAAATTAATAGCCCAACCTCGGTCATCGATACAAGCGATCCTTAATAAATCTAACAAAAGAAGTTCGCTCCTCAGGATTAATCATAAACCAGCCAATCACAGCTACAAAAACTAATATAGTTATAAGAATCCCAAAGTTAGTAAGTGAATTAATCTCAATTAATGTAAGCCAATAGCCAAGGATAATAGTAATTAAAATCATTACAGGTACAATTCGATATTCCCATGCCATGGGCCATAAACGTTGACCAATGATTGACTCTAGAATCAACATAACACTATTACCCACGATTGCACCAATCGGGACACCAACCACACCAATGACACCAACAAGGAAGATCATCGTAAAAAGACCTGCTGCGAGTGATATTACATAAATAATTAATCGAATATAAGTTTTATGCGCAAGAATAGTGCCCGCCCCAAGAAATACTCCAGTGGATTTAATAAAAATTGCTATTGCAAGTGGAAAAACCAAAACTGCACCATCAAGATAGCGCTCACCAGCTAAAAACACCAGTATTGAGCTCCCAAATGCAGCTAGAATTAAAATAGCAATTGACAAACCTATTGTAAAAACCTTCAGTAAAAAATTATACGCTTTAATAGAATCTTGATTCTTATAAGTAGACATTAAAAAAGGCCCGAAAGCACTTTGAAATATTCCATCAAGAAGTGCAATTAACATAGTGACCTTTACTGCTGCTGCATAAAGGCCTAAGACTTCGGTGCCAATTGCTTCAATTACAATTATCCTCTCAAAAAATGACTGACCTGAGCCAATCAAAACAATAAGCGCCATTGGGACTCCGTAAAGAAATATTCTTTTTGGAACGAGAAAGCCACTTGGTCTGACTAACCATTTTCGAATAAACCAAAGACCAAGAAGTGCAAAAATTACCCAAGAAAACAAATAAAGCTGGAAGAGTAATAAAATATCTGCATCAAGTACCATAGTTACAAGTACCACTACTAAAAGCATCATAACCGTCAACCCAATAGAGATAACAAGAAACTGAGATAGATTAAAATTGATACGCAGTACAGCCTGTGCATTAGTATAAATAACTCCAAAAGGAATCATTAACAGTATCACGTCAAGTAAATGACTAATCTCAGAAGTGTATCCTAAGCGCTCAATTATTATCTCTTTAAGGATCCAAAACAAAGGGATAACTACAGCAGAAATCCCCAACTGCATAGTCAAAGATTGAGTAATTAAATGACAGCGACCTTCATTGTCCTTTTCTTCATGGTAGTAACGAAAAATAGCTGAATCTTGTCCAAAAGTAAAAAATGCAATTAGCAGAGTTGTTAGAAGATAAAATAGATCTACTAAACCATACTCTTCAACAGAGAAATAGCGCGTCAACAGTGGAAATGTCAACAATGCAACAGACCTTGAAAGGATGTTTGCAACTCCATAAATAACCACATCTCTAGCAACAAATTTCACAATTGCCTTAACTGAGACTATTTTTACGCCCTTATACTTATCTCTCATAGATGTCGTAAACAGATTGCTCTAAGTTCACCTTCTTCCATCGTTTTGATGGAAGCCAGTCTCCAAACCCCTCTGCTGATGCAGCTCTTTTATCTATAATCAAAGTGTCACAGCCAGTTTCATTTTCTATCTCATCCAGCTTCCCTAGATTCAAATATGGCTGACAATATTCAAAATGTTCAACAAAGTTATTGCGAACTTCTGCGCTCATATGATATGGAAAAATCACATGATGGGGTGTACAAAGCATAACTCTGTAGAGACAAAAATTATGATATGGAAAAGAAAAAATAAGCCGGGACTTACTTCCACTTAGCAAGAACTCTTCAACGACATCGTCCGCCTCTTTCCGTCTCTTTGATGATGATACACGATCAAGGATAATCACCTCTAAAAACCAAAATACTACGCCATAAACGACTAAAGCCCAGAGCACCCAAATGCTATTAGTTTGCATAGCTAAAAAAATACTTGCAACCACAATAAATACGGCAACATGGTTTAAATAACGTTCAGCTTCCCCCAAAAATAAAAGCCTTGGCCGATTGATTAAGATATAAACAATTGTTGCAGCCAATACTGGAGTGATTAACGGGGAGCTTAAACCAACCTTTTGTGAAATGACCCCCGATATAATAAGGATTAATGCAGCTATATATACAGGCATTTTGATGATTACTGCAGTATAACTATTAACCGTAATGAGCTTCATAAGTATCGTGCGCCAATCATCTTTTGAGCTTCCAGCTCTTCTAAATATTTTTAAAAATTGATTACGATCTGAAATGGAAGTCGCACTAACCATATTTCTATGGTAGTACTCAGTTAAATGAGTTAATTGTCGACTCAACATCTTAATAATTCGACCACGAGAAAGGAGAGCGGCCAAAATAACACCACCCAAAGCAGCAATCAGAGGTTTTGCCGAAAATTCGAACAAACTCACAATTGGCACAAGAAACAATAGCGCTTGAAGTCCAAATTTAGAAGAAATCAGAATTACGAACGAAAGTGCTATAGTTATTGTGATTTGAGCCCACTCGGGGATTCCTATATCTAACAAAAGAACAACAAACATCAGGTTAAGGCATAACTCTGAAAAGAGTCTCGGAGTCAAAGAGTTTACTCTTGGTCCCATCGAAAGGCTTGAAAACCACATAGGAGTAAAAAGATATAACAATACGCCGAGCCATGCAGTCTGCTGATTCACCTCAAGCCTAATCAGCAACGTATACACAAATACCGAAAACAACGAATCTATAGCGCCATTAACCCAATTATGGTACTTTAATACTTTATTAATTGGAAAAAGTCCAACTAGCCAATGCCAGAAAAATGGATGGTGCATTTCTCCAGGACTCCAAGACTTGGGTAGAATAACCCCCCACGGCCCTGCATTCTGGCCCTTTACTTCACTTGCATAATATATATGTCCATAGGTATCGAAAGCTGCCATACTGCTTCGAACCGGATACAAGCGAACTATTAGTGATATTCCTAGTACTAGGAGATAGTCAATCATTAGATCAATTTATTTATAGGAAAATTTATTAACGCCATGATTCAGATTTTCGTTATTCGCTTCTTATTTACCATAATTTATCCTTCTTTTTAGCTTTAGTAAATCCCTTAAGCATAGCGCATTCAAACCCATCATTTTTGTTGATGAATTAACATTTTTCGTTATCAAAGCGCCAATACCGATTGTAGTATTATCTCCAATATCAATCTGATCTATTATTGAACAATTTGGCCCTATCCAGCAATTTTGACCAACACTTACACTGCCACTTAATTCACTACATGCTGTAATCATTGTATTTTCACCTATCGTACAGTTGTGTGCTATATGAACCTGATCATCGATTTTTACATTATTTTTTATAGTTGTTGAATCTAAAGCGGCTCTTGCTATAGTGCATTTTGATCCTATTTCTACATTGTCATGTATTACCACATTTCCAATATGTGGAAATCGTAAAGGGATATTATTTTCATCTCTTTCAAAGCCAAAACCATCTTCGCCAATAATGGAGCCTGATTTTATATAACACTTTTTTCCTATAATAGTATTTGATTCTATAACCACATGATTTTTGATAATTGTCTCATCGCCTATTAAAGTGTTATCTTTGATAATACAATATTCACCAATGGAAACATTTTTTCCTATTTTGCAGTTTTCTCCTATCCTGGCAGTTTCGGAAATGTTCACTGAATCTTTACTGACAAAAAACTCATTAACTACCTTAACAAAATCTAGTCTTGGGTTTGAGCTATATATAAAACTACAATTTGACTTATCATTCGTTTTGCAATTGTTCAAAGATATAATTAAAGCTTTTTTTGAAAAATCAAAGTGGTGATTTTTATTATTTACAAAAGAAATTGCATTATCTTTAAGCTTGCTTATTGAGCAGGCACTATTTAAACAAAAATTATTGCCTGAATATTCTTTTCCTAGGAATTTTGCAATTTCAGAAACAGTGATATTATTTAACATTCTCTCTTCCGCTAGTATCTAATAAATTACTATAATTCATATAAACATTATTCGCCCTACCATTAATACATCTTCGAATCCTGCTTCTTGGAGATATAACTTTTTCTTGCCACCACCCTGGGTGGGTTAATATTTGGCTTTTATGGTAACCCCTATCTAAGAATTCCTCCAACCTATCATGTCTCCAATAACCATTACTATCACTACAATATGGAACATCTTCTGCAAAAAATCTCGCATAAGTATTTACCATATTGGCATACTTGTACTCGTCAAATTTTAAAATTTCATGTGTAGGATTATGAAATGAGAATACTTCCACGTTCACCATAAATAAATTTTCTAAAATATTCTTTTCAAAGTTTAAGTATTTTTCCAGATCATCTTTGGAGTTTATTTCATATTGAGTGGGATCAAAGTGCAATGCTATTTTATGACCTAATTTTTTTATTTTAACAATCAGCTTCCTTATATCATCTTCAAAGATATTATAAAAAGAACTACCTAATTGAAAAAAATATGTAGATTTAACTCTCTCTTCACGCTCTATAACTGACAAAGCGTATGCCCTATGTACGGAAAAATCAACATCATGTCGCAAAAGTGTGTATTTATCATTAGAATCTATTTCAGTATAAAACACAGAATCGTAAGTTATTTTTTTTAATAATATTCTATAATTTTCTTCTGTAAAATCACCTTTAAAATAATCCATTTATTCCATTCTCTTTCTTATGCTTTTTATCTTTTCACTTGGGTTACATATGAGACCATCATATTCAATTTGATTTATTTTAAGCTTCCCTTTGGCTGTAATTAAAATTACACTTCCATCTTTATTTATATTCGCAACTTGAGCAACTTTTGATAAATATATTTCATCATCTTCAAAGATATCTGCATCCCAAATAATTAACTTTTTTTGATCATAAAAGCAATAAGCGCCGCTATATGGCTTATTTGAGGCATTTATGAGTCTCAATATTTCTTCACTACTCTCATTCCAATCAATTCTTCCATCTTCTGGAGTTCTCGGATAGCATCTAAGAGCATCTTTCGTATCTTTTGATTGGCTTTCTAATATATAATTTTTATCTTTTTGTAACTTTTGTACTGAATTTAAAAACATTTGTGGAATTCTTTCAGTCATCCAGTTCCAGCATTCTGTAACTTTTGTATTTATATCTATACTCAAATACTCCCTATCTATAATATTACCACTATCAATTTCCCCTCCTATCATTGAATGAATACAAAGCCCTATACTTTCTTCAGCATTTAAAATTGCCCATGCTTGGCAAGCATTCCCCCTATACCGTGGCAAGTCTCCACCATGAGCATTTAGTATCCCTAGTGGGAATAAATTTATCACTTCTTGAGAAATAATACTTGAAAAATTTAAACTAACTGCAATGTCAATATGCTCACATTCTTTAATAAGCTCTATATTTTCTTTTGAACTAAGTTTTGATGTGTATAAATATTTTGCATTTATTTCTTGTGCTAAATCTTTAAAATCTTTTTCTGTTTTTGTATATTCTGGCGCTTCTTTAGAAGTAATAATCAAAGGTATATCATGCCCATTTTTGAGCAATAATTTTACCGTTTCATAAAGTATCTCAGTCCTACCTATAATTGCTATTTTCACTTTATGCCTTTATTAAATCTATTAAAAAATTATGTGTGCCATATCCATCATATACATACTTAGATAATTTCTCTGAGCAACTATGAAACTCTCTACTTTTTTCATATCTATCTAACTGTTCTGTATTTAAATAAATATGGATAGGATGAAAGTCAAAAACTTTGATACCGCCATTATTTAAAAAATCTTCATGCCAATCCCAACCATAAATACAATGAACATCATCCTCCCAAAAATAAGGGATTTTAATAAGTTTACCATCCCAATGCCCCCAAGGTTTCAAATCAATATTTGAACTATACGGCACAAAATGATTACAATCATACTTTAATCCGAAATGACTAAAAACATCTAATATATTTGAACTTTGAGTTAGGGAGTGGCTTCTCACGCTTACCGCCTCAGGGACTATTTTTTTATAAAATTCTATAACTTTATTGATGTTCCCTCCATATTGGAAATCACCACTTAAGAGAGGGTTGAAATTCGGGTGTATACCTAATTCAATTTTTGGATTCTCTCGCATCCTATCTAACAAAATAGTTTGATGTGTTATAAAAAATGTTGCATTGATATCATACTTTTCAATAATATCTAAAGTATAAGACAAAACTTCATCACTACACCAATCAACGTCAAAAGTTAAAAATAATTTACTTCTCCAAGAGGATTTATTTTTCACATCAATTGTTTTTATGTTTTCAAATACCAAGTTATATTTCCTTTATTTTTAATGGTGATCCATAAGCTTTACTATTGGTCGGAATATCTCTATTAACAAAACTATTAGCACCTATAATCGACCCTTCGCCTATTGTTACACCTTTTGCTATGATCACATTTGGAGCAATATAGCAGTTGTCTTCTATAATTGTCTTAGCATATTCATAGCCCTCTTTTCCACTGCTTATTGCCCATTTGACGCTATCATGAGAATAAATCTGAACTCCAGCAGAGATAGAGCAATTTGAACCTATTTTTAAACCCCCACTACCATCAAGAATAACATTTGGCCCTATCCAGCTATTTCTCCCCACTTTTACATTTCCCAAAACTAAAACATTGTCATAAACACTACTATCTTTACCAAAACCTAAAGATTCCGCTCTTTCCCATCTATCAACAAAACAATCACCAAATGGCAGACCTCTATTGAACTTTTCTATTTTGCCATAAAACAGACTTTTATATATTCTAAGCAACCATCCTAAGATTTTTTGCTCTCGAAGCTCCCCCCCCATAAGTTTTTAGTTCTTGCATAATCTTGAAATTGGTATTGTTTTTCTCCATCATCTATCACTCCTAGCTCTATAAATTTATCTTTTGTGGCGACCAGGGCTCTATCATTTATATTTATTATTTCACCAGCTTTATACTTGTGATTATTTTGTTCAGTAACTTTACTATTTATGATTTTTAGTTTAATATTATTTAAAGTTGAAAAGGCACAAGGGTAGGGTGAAGTCTGAGCTCTGATATTGTCATAAATTTTTTGACTATTTTGATTCCAATCTATTTCTCCATCTTCTGGTTTTCTTTGCGGGTATATTTCTATTTTACTTTTATCTTGTGGGGTGAAAATTGTATTATCAATATCACTGAGAACTTTATCTAAAATATTTTTAGAAGCTGTTGTAGCTTTTTCATAAACTTCTTTAATACTATCTTCAAACTCTATGCTAAAAGATTTTTGAGCAATAATATCGCCATTATCAACCCCATTTTCCATGCGAAAAAGGGTAATGCCCGTTTCTTTTTCTCCATTAATAATAGCCCAACTAAGTGGCGCTCCACCCGCATACTTTGGCAATAATGAAGCATGAATTCCCCATGCTCCATATTTGACTAACTCTCGTATGGATTGTGGAATCACATAGTACCAACCAAGTACAAGAATCAAATCAAGATTAAGTTTCTTTATTATCTGTTCATAGCTTTTAATTTTCTTTCCTTCAACTGAGTCTATCTCATAATATGGTATATCGTATTCATTTGCTATATCTTTTAAATTAGCATAGTTTGTATTTTTAACTTTTTTTTCACTATATGAGATATTAAATTCTTCTGGTATAGAAAATATTGCTTTTGGTATAAGTCTTTTATTTATTAAAAACAACAAGAGTTCTTTACTATAGTTTGTTGCCCCAAGGAAAGCAAAAGATAATTTATCCATAAATATCATTCCACTCTTCAAAATTTAAAAGACTCCAGATAAAAAGCCTTCTATTTTTCTTACCGCTCAGATGTTCGTTTATTAATTTTTGAGTAGAAGACCTATCCATGTATTTATATATATTTGCATCATTATTTAAAAGTTTTGCTTTTACAAGTTCTATACTTTCACCCTTGAACCAGCTTTGGTCAGGTGAGCTAAATCCTTGTTTGACTGCTTTATGTATATCTTCAGGGATATATTTACTCATAGACTTTCGTAAGATAACTTTACCATCATTTGTTTTTTGCATTTTTCCTATTTCATTTTCATTCATCTTGATAACTTTATGTAAATCACCAAGTTTAAATTTAACAGGTACTTTTTGTGCAAAATCTACTAAGTCATTATCAAGAAAAGGAACCCTTGTCTCGAGACCATGCGCCATGGAAAGTTTATCATCTACCACTAGAAGCCCATGCAAGAATGTTTTCGCCTCAAAATATAAAGAATGGTTTATATACTCTTCAGGTGTTTGGACTATAGATGACGGTTTAAACACATCTTTGAATATATCTCCAGTCCATACATTTTTCGTGCTGTCTGCTATGGGACAGAAAAGCTCATTTATAGACTTGTTGGGGATTAATCTTTCCCAAAAGCTGTAGTATTTATCTATATAGTCATCAAAATTTACATTGTTAGTAGCTTTATAATAACGCCAAGGGTAACCTGCAAAAATCTCATCTCCTCCAGCCCCACTTAAAACAACTTTTACAAACTTTGAGGCTAGTTTTGAAGCATAGTAGTTTGGATAACTTTGTCCAACTCGTGGCTCTTCTAAATGGTATGCGAAATTTGGTAAACACCTTTCCATATCGCCACTTTTAAGCACCATCTCATAATGCTCAGTCTTAAACTTATAAGACATATATTCAGCTTTTGCCCTTTCATCAAAACTAAGCTCCATTCCACTAGCACTTGACATATCAAAACCGACAGTAAATGTTTTTAAATAGTTTGCATTGTCTTGAGATTGAAAATATTTAGATGCTATTGCGGTGATGGAGCCACTATCCATGCCACCACTAAGATAACTTCCCACAGGGACATCTGCTACCATCTGCCTCTCTACGGCTTGTGTAAAAAGCCTATCTAACTCCTCTATATATTCCCTCTCATCTTTTACAGTTTCAGGATCAGAAAAATCAAAATCCCAATATTGGATTTTCTCTATTTTTTTTGAAATCAAGTCTATCTCAAAATAATGCCCTGCCTCTAGTATTTGAATATTTTTGTGAAGGGTCTTGTTGGTGAATATGTTTTGAAATGTAAAATATTCAAGGAGTGCCTCTTTGTCGATTTCACTTTTATAATCTTTATACTCTAATATAGATTTTATTTCACTTGCATATATTAAAGTATTATCACTAGAAATGTGATAATAGACTGGCTTAATGCCATACCTATCTCTAACTAAATAAAACTTTTTCCTATGGTTGTCGTATAATGAAAATGCAAACATTCCATTGAATTTATTTATACACTCAATACCCCATTCAATATATGAATAAATAATTACTTCCGTATCTGTATTACTTTTAAACCTGTGTCCGAGCCTTTCAAGCTCCTCCCTCAACTCTTTAAAGTTATATATTTCTCCGTTATAAGCAATCCATATATTTTTTGATAAATCACTCATAGGCTGATGTCCAGCATAAGAGGTATCAAGAATGGAAAGTCTTCTATGCCCCATATACAAATCATAATCATGATTATGCAGTTCTCTTTGAACAGAGTTAGACTCGATAACAGGAAGCATATCATCAATATTTTTAAATTGTGCGTCTGTTAGATTGTGGTAAAAAGAGATAGATTTATTATGTCTTGCCCCTGTATGAAAGCAAAGATATCCGGCATCATCTGGGCCACGATGTGCGATCTTATCAGTCATTAACTTAATGTAATTTACATTTACAGAAGGCTTGTTTAGAGATAATGATCCAGCTATTCCACACATATATTATTACCTATTTTATTTCTTAAAACGACCGCTGTGACAGGCCTCTTCACTGTGTAAAAACACTGTTTCAAGCTTATTATCAGTGGCATACTGTAAAAACTCTTCAACAGAATAACGAGTCGCGTTAGACGGCGAATACCAGTCATAATTAGTAGATACTGAAGTCACACGTCCCAAATCTTCATTCCAAAAGCACTTAATGAAATTCCAGTAGACAAACCGCTGAATATCCATCACCCCCCCCTTGATACCTAGCAACGGGATGTCAGGCACGTCAATGGAGATATTCAATTCGCTCAAATAAGTATGGTTTTTGAATACTAGCGGCTTTT
>Ga0233448_1002198_pt1 | contig 14316 bp, 16 predicted proteins | sample SI_124_October20_2_FD_183015 | JGI IMG/M metagenome (GOLD analysis project Ga0233448, IMG submission 183015) | Seawater microbial communities from Saanich Inlet, British Columbia, Canada - SI_124_October2016_150_MG | ecosystem: Environmental > Aquatic > Marine > Inlet | place: Canada: British... | reverse complement strand
AAGAAAAACAAACATCATAACAATGGATGCTAATATAGAAATCATTCGTTTAAATGGAGATACACGAACAATTATATCTTCAATCGAACCACCCATAAATACAGGTAAAGAGGCTAACAGAAGAAAAACATAATCCACCTCTTGTAAATCAAGATACCAGAGGCCGATAAAAAAACTCATAAATACTGGGACACCTCCAATTCTAGGTGTAGGCTGATGATGAAACTTTTGAACACCAGTCAAATCATCTAAATCTGTTGTCCAGTTTTTGGGAAGAAGAACAATGATCAGAGTTAGGGTTAGTGAAATTAGAATTGATAAAAGCATAAATATTATTATAGTTTAATATGAAACATCTTATAAAGATAACTGGATTTATATTTTTGCAGTATCCTGGACAACTTAGGCACAAAAATAGAGTTTAAACAAATAAAGCCTATTGCGCCTGTCAACAATACTTTCATTAAAATATTTGAAGAATAATCATAAATAATAAGAATATCGCATCTCTCGGTCTACGCCTTAAATGCCAAAAATTTTTTATTAAGAAAAGTCTTTTTAAAGAGATGTCTTGTTCAGAGCTCCCATTCAATAAATTAATTATTTTTTGAACCTCGTTGCGATACCATTTTGTTTTAATTTTATTAAAACGAATTAAATATGCCTTTAAGCCATAATTTATTCCAACTTGATTGTGCTGATGTTGACGATAGCGCATTAAAGGTTTATTGTCTATCTTCCATCTCATACCCTGAGAGCGAAAATAAGCATAAATCATCCAGTCATGCAATTCAACTAAATTAACCTTAGTCCAGTTTTTAATAAGAAATTTTTGAAATTTTTGTGCAGACTGTTGTTTCAATACATAAGTACAGCCTGGGGCAGCTGCTTCAAAAAAATAATCAAACTTCTTTTGAGGAAAGGATTTTTTTACTAACTCCTCTTTTCCATTATTCCAAAAAGCAATCACATTACTAGAGTATCCATCTAAATCATCTTGTTCAATCGTCCTAATTGCATGGTGTAACTTATCACTATCCCAGATATCATCTTGATCTGACAAAGAGATATAATCGAAACGTGAGAAGTCAACATCACGAATCAAGCGAAAGAAGTTTTTTGCTGCACCACCAAAGCGTTCTCCATAAGTTAACACCTCAACGCGAACATCTTTTCTCGCAAGATCTTGGCACCATTCGTATGTCCTATCACTTGACAAGTCGATACTTATAAATATTTTAATAAAAACGCCCTTCTGAGATAAGATAGATACAATTTGCTGCTCGATCCATTCCATCCCATTGTAAGCAGATAATAAAACTACAGCCGATGGTGTCTTATTTATCATTCTATTTTACATGCTCCAACAAATTTTCTGATTGACAATTGAATCCATCTGCTCATGTATCCAGCATTCAACATTATAAGCCGCCAGCAAAACAGCAATCTTAAAAGACTCTTTCATATAAAAATAAGCCAAACAAAATTATTATAATAAAACAATAAAATAAAATTCATTACGACCGAAAAATATATCAAAAAAAACTTGAAAGAACTTAAATTAGATTTATTTAAAAGATAAGCAAATGCTAGAGGAAATATTACGCTGAAATATGCCGAAAATCTTTGTGCGGCTATAAGAATATCGTTAAAGAATAAATAGGTTAATACAGATAAAAATGCAGACCAAATCCAAATTCTGAACTTTTTAAGTTTGATCTCCTTTCGCATCAGCCAATATAATAATAAGGCAAAAAATAAATTCCTGACTATCGGTAGGGCAGTCGAAATACCTCTATTTTCATTATAACTTGACCCGAGATACCCCTTTATCAGTTTAATATCGGGGGCATAGCTTGCTATTAAATCTATATTCATGTAGCCACTAATACCAACAACTCCTGTAAAAACCATTAAGAAAATTAAAATAAGAATATTAGGTTTGAATCGGGATAGAATTGGAGCAGCAATAGCAACCATAGCATAATACTGAAATGACAATGACGCAAATGCAAGTATAATAAGTTGCCAGAGAAGTTTCCTTTGAAGAAAAGCGAGCACTACCAAATGCGAAGCAATGGCTAATCGGAGCACGCCGAGATCACGAGTAACAAAAAAGAAACTAAAATAAGTAAACCAGAGATAACTGAAAGGTACTTTTGATATTTTCGAAATTATGATTAACAATACATAAGATAGTATTGCCATGAAAATTAGAAATCCATTATAACTGAACCCTCCAAGTTGAAGAACATAAGACAATATTTTAAAGCCTGGCTCACCATGAGACTGCCAATATTCTGGATTGGCAAAATCTCCAGATGATGCATGATAAAACATCACCTCATAAGTCCCGACATCTGGGAAATGACTAGGCCGAAAGGCAGCTGCTCCGAATGCAGTAACCGCAATCAATGCTGCGAGAAGATTGCCAATTTTGACGCTCCCAAATCTTGCAAAAAGAGCAGCGCAGGCCGTAACAAAATAAATAAATACAATATATAATGAGTAGTCGTTCATAAAAAAACCGCTATTGTTGGAGGCAAGTCAATCAAAGACAGCCCGTGTTATATTCGTAAACCATCCTCAAGACCATTCAACCTCAGAAGTCGATTACTTCTAGCAGTTTGTAAGCTATTTCTCCAAAACTGCTATCAAGTGCTGCCCTAACATTCGTTGATATCGGATTTTAAAATTGGCAATAATACCGTAGTGGGGAGTAATATGAAATTTTTCATCAGAGAAATAGAAGGTAAAGGTATCTACTGTCATTATATTATTATGAGTCGGATCCTGAAATGCGGCCATATAGGGATAGATCGGCGTCATTTAAAGGAATACACCGCCTTTTTTAAGGACACGATAGCATTCATTCATTAAGAAAATAAAAGGCGTATTTCCATAAGCAGGTAGGTCTGCAAATCTCGGTATGTGTTCCAGTAAGTCATAGGCGGTAAGATAATCTAAAGAGTCAGAGTCAAAAGGAAGCGGTTCAAATCCCAAATTGCATTTAAACACACCCTTTTCATTATCTTCAAACAAATCAACGCCATAACACTTAGCTGATTTGAAGCGGTTACTTGGATTAAGGCCACAACCTAGATCAACTGCGACTGTCGATTCATTATTGGAAAGTGCATATTCATCGTGTACTGATTGCAAGCCCCCTCTAACCCCTTTTAATCTTGGACGGAAAAAATGGAACAAAAAGTAGATAGTGGGGGTTCTCTGCAATAAATCACTTAAAAATCTCTTCATTTCTTGTTCCTATAATTAAAAAATAATAAGCTTCCGCGCAAAAAGACATAATAGCTCACTAATAGTGTATCTATGACCACCAGAAGCTAAACCATGCAGGATATTGTAACCAGCTTATAGGTTACAATATAAATGAGAAATATTTTCAGGTTCTGAAACATGAAATTCACGAGCACGAGTTGGTAAAGTTGCAAAAAAACCCATGACTTTCATTATTAATGAAATCATATTTTTATACCTCTATAAATTTAATGAAAAAATAAAACATATCTATTACATAACTTAACACTATTTTTTTGAGCGCTTAACAGCAAGAGTACAAATTTCCAAAAATCGTGACCCGACTGCTTCAGCTGTGTGGTTTTCAAGAAACCGCTTATGGCCACCTACCCGCACTCTCTCAAATTCAGTTTCAGTTTCATAAAGCGACTTGACTCTATTTACTATTTCTTCAGGGGAGGTAACCACCGAATCGAAATCATCAAGAAATCCATAATGATTATGCGTCACAACAATGGGCGTCCCCATTGCCCAAGAGTCTCCTATGAATCCCCACCCTCCTCGAGTCGCGGGAGAATATGAAAAGAAGCTATCTCGAATCAATTTCAGGCACTCCTCTCGGCTCAATGATACAAAATGTAGTATCGAATCTGGGTAACTAGCCTTCAGTTGTTCAATAACACTTAAGTCCTGCCCTGTACCAACAACACAGAACTCCTTTAGAGGAGTCTTTTGCAAAAGTTGGGGAATGGTGGACAATAACTCGCTCATATTCTTGTGGGAGTCAAACGCTCCGATGAAGATCGCACGATCCCTTACTCTCGTAACCTCCCCTTCAATGTTAGGAATATAAGATGGCCAAGGGACATAATAAAACGGCGTGTTATTAACCTCAGGCTGTTTTGGAGCATCTTCATAATAACAAGAAATAACTGCATCTGCGTTAGCGTAGGCCCACCTCCATATTAAACCGCCCACAAGAATAGCTAGACGATCACCAATCAGTGGATTTTTGAAAACCTGTAGCAACCTACCCATACTTCGATATGGATAATTGGCATCGAAAGCAAATTCAGTCCGTAAAACAATCGGCACTTTGAATTTGCGTTTAATCTCCAAGGCAAACTTCAGATTACTGATTTCCTCACAAAATATTACGTCGGGGTGAAATGCTGATACTAATGTCTCAACCTGCTTCTTATAACGAAGTCTTTGGAGAAAAGACTGCTGCTCCCGCATTGAGTTAAAAATTCTGTGAACGGACAAAGAGCCATCAACTTCAACCTCTGGATCCGTTTGTAATCGCCCACCCTTATTAATATTCTCTTTATTTGAAATCGCAAGGACATTATTATTATCCGCGATGTATCTATATGCGTGATAATTATCGTTAAATTTTTTACTAATACCTGGGGTTAGTAACAATATATTCATAAAAGCATCTCCTTGTGCAATCTTTAAATTGTAAATTTTAGATTCTGAGATTATTCTCTAGTTTATATTCCTTACCCTTGGCAAGTCTATATATATATCCCATCGACGGCCTAAATATAGAGGGGTGCCTTACTACAATATATCCAATTAGGACCAAAATTCGAGATATCACTCTCCTATCCAAGTGGAAAAAACTCCGTACAATATCTCCATATAGTATGGAATACTTCTCCTCACTCTTCTCTCCACACTCCATGTATGTCAATACATAAATAAAATGAGTAATTGTCCAAACTCTAGTTAATTGTACAAGTTGGTTTTTAAGCTTTGAAATAGTGACTGGCTTCAAAGGGAGTCGCAAGAGGATTGTTATTTGATAAATAAATATTTGATTCCATCTTAGTTCATCTGGTGTATCGTAACCTGTGTTAACAACTATTTGCTTGTTAGACAAAAAGCATTTCCCCTTATCTCCCAAGGACATAAATAGGATTACTAAATGAGGCGCGTATGTAGTTTGAAAAAAGTTTCCATATGAAATACTTTTTGAGACTTTATTCATATTGTAAACCGATGTAGATAAAAACAACACGACACCCACATTCTCAAAAGAATCTATGAAATTATCAACACCTTTTGTAACTATTTTCTCTCCCCTTTGTAATGACAACTCATCCCAAGCATAACTTATAAAATGAAATTCATTATGCTCTTTCGTATCAGATAAAATTTGCCCAACCGCACCATCTTTTATTTGGTCATCATCTCCTAAAATCCATAACCATGAATCAATACACAGCTCAAAACATCTTAGAATGTTTGCTGTCATTCCTAAATTGTATGGATTTCTGACAATCTGGACGTCAACATTTGGATACCTCTCAAGTAGACTTGTTATAGTTTTTTCAACAGGAACATCGGAACAATTATCTAAAATCAGTAGTTTACAGTTAGTCGATACCTGAGGTAGTAACAACTCTAAATTAGCCTTAAGAATTTCATTTCTATTATATGTTGGAATTGCAATAGTTAGTTTCATAAATAACCCTTATAAAATTAGAAATTGGGTCGACTACTCAATAGGGTGACCTCTATAAACTTCTGAAAATGCGTATCTAAATATTGAAATATAAAAAGAGTCATGCAGTTGAAAATAAATAAGGGCACTATCTTAAAAAATATTAAAACCTTATATGTCTGTAAATTATACTTACACTAACTTTAATAAGCTGCCCTTATAATTTATAACCTGCCTTTATAGCATCATTATAAAACATCTTAACTGTATCTAACGAAAATTCATCCAAATCATGTCCAACAACCTTTAGCTTATTTAAAATATCACTAGATACAGTGATTATATGACAACCCACATCATTCGCTTGATAAATATTTAACACCTCTCGTGGACTAGCCCAGAGCAGCTCAGATTCAGGATTCGACTGAAGTATTTCCACTGCTGAAGCCATAATTGGAAGAGGATCTCGACCAGTATCTGCAATTCTCCCAGCAAAAACAGATACATAGCTTGGTGTTCCTGGATTCAATACAGCAGCCACATTTTTCACTTGATCTAGCGTCATGATTGCTGTCACATTCACTTTAATATTTTGCTTACTCAGTTTTTCTACTAATGGATAGCAACTCTCACCCTTGGTATTTGTCACGGGTATCTTGACGTAGACATTATCCCCCCAACTTGCAATTTCTATAGCTTGACGTTCCATCTCTTTAAAGTCATCGGAAAGCACCTCGAAAGACAGTGTTTTATCTTTAATATATGTAAGAATGTCTTTGCAAAAACCTTTGTAATCACTTACTCCGGCAGTCTTCATCAGGCTTGGGTTAGTAGTCAAGCCCTTAACGAATGGTTTGGCATACATCTCTAGCATACTTGCTCTATCAGCGCCATCAGCAAAAATTTTAACATTTAAATCTTCTATTTTATTTTTTTTCATTTTTTTAATCTTTCCATTTTTAAAATAATCTTTACAGCTTCAGACAGCGAATGCACACAATAATTAAAATTTATAGGTCTTTTTTCTGCATAGTTATAATCTATAAATATAGTCTGACAACCTGCACTTTTACCAGCATCTATATCACGCCAACGATCTCCAATCATATAACTAGATGAGATGTCTATCCCGTGACTATCTGCTGCTGCATACAGAGCTCCAGGCTTTGGTTTACGACAATTGCATTCATCACTGTTATCATGATAACAGACTCGAAATTCATTAATTGGCAAATGTTGCTGTAAATACTGGTTTATTTCCTCCACGTCAGTTACATCCGCAGTTCCTCTAGCAACATCTGGCTGGTTAGTTATTACAATTAGAAGCCACCCTTCTTTGTGCAGTGATTGCATAGCATTAACAACACCGGGAAGAATTTCCAAATCTGAAAGGGTCTTTGGCGGATAAGGCTTTCTATCGTTAACTATTGCGCGATTGATCACACCATCCCTGTCCAAAAAAACTGCTTTCTTCAAGTGCGTCATGTCACTTGACCGTAGATTCCCACTTGGTTTGATTTGCCTTAAGTTTAGGATGTGAAACAAGCAAATGCCAAACAACTGCTTGGAATGCTTCCGCATGTGGTGTAATAGTCTCAGGATTGACCGTTGGAACAATTACACAAACATCTGCAGAAAGCGCTGTAAAACCACCATCACGACCCACAACTCCAGTCACTTTTGCGCCTACAGACTTTGCCAACTTAATAGCCTCAACTAGATTAGGGCTAATATTTTTTTCTAAATTACCACCGCCCACAGATAAGATAAAGAGTGCATCTTTAGGCTGTAATTTACTGATTTTTAGCCATTCAACAAATACAGTCGCCCACCCTTCATCATTGGTTCGTGCTGTAAGCTCAGATACATTATCAGTTGGTGCATATGATTCAATGCCAACTATCTTTCTAAAATCATTCACGGCATGGGAGCAATTACCGGCACTTCCACCAACACCTATAAAGAAAATACGCCCCCCTTCTGCCTTTACTTTGGCCAGTAAATCGGCCATTTTTTCAATAGCAGAAACATCCATTTTCTGGATAATTTCCACGGCTTCATTCAAATGCTTTTCTGCGTAACTCATTCTTCCCCCTTCATTAATAAATATTTTTCTGTTTCTTTCAAGCCAGTGTGTGAGCCTATTTCGTAGAAACGATCATAAGCCTCAAAACCTGCCAATTTTCCTTTCTGAGATAGGTCTTGGTAAGTATCTGCCAGATCAAATGGCCGATCAAAAAGGTAATGTTTTAATATCGATGCCGAAATAACCCCCAATCCGAAGTCGATGTAAGTCATTTCCTTTCGCGGTGCGCGCTTATTGTACTCAAGTAGTTGACCATTTTTAAAAAATACATTACTTTTATCCCATTGATTTTGATTTTGTAGAATAGTCATCAAAGCCGGAAGACTACTTTTTTCATACGCTTTTTGGACAGTGGAAAAATTTACTGGCAAAAAAGAATCGCCATATAAAACAAAGAAATCATCGCCCAACAAAGGAGCGGCCTTCATAAGCGCGCCACCAGTTCCTAGCAAAATTGGACCATCTTCTGAGTAGCTTACCTTTAGCCCAAATCTCTCACCATTGCCCACCACATCTCGAACCATCTCTCCCAGATGACCCAGACAAATAACCACTTTAGTCACCCCTTGCTCTCGTAAATAGGATAATTGCCAAGCGATAAATGGTTTGCCAGCAACCTCAACCACGCTTTTTGGTATGATCTCCGTTATAGGGTGCAATCGCGTAGCTAAACCGCCAGCCAAGATGGCAACAGGAAACATCATCCTAATATCTTGGTGCCTTCAAAGTCAAACTTAAAGCGTACTTCTTCTAATCCTGCTTGAGTCATAGAGTGGCGCAGCTTATTCCGGTCATGTGCCATGAACATCAAAAATCCACCGCCACCCGCTCCCACCAACTTTCCGCCCGAGGCGCCATTTTTCATGCCAAGTTCGTACCACTCATCTATTGTGGGGTTACTCATGCCACTTGAACGACGTTTCTTTTGTTCCCAATGTTCATGCATTAACTCCCCAAACAATTGTGTATTGCCATCCATTAGAGCGTTGCGACTTCGATAACCCAGATCCTTAACATAATGTAGATTGTTTAACATGGCTGCGTCATTTTTTTGAGATTTAACTTTCTGATCTTTCAAGATGCCGCTTGCACTCCGTGAAAATCCGGTAAAGAAAAGCAGTAAGTTATCCTCCAAGTCAAACATGGTATCCATACTAATACCCAGTGACTCTGAAGTAACTTTATCATTTTTATGAAAAGTAAAACAAGTAACCCCTCCCATGGAGGCTATATACTGATCCTGCTTGCCAATCGGCTCACCTAGGCGATCAATCTCAATATGACATGCTAACTCAGCCAGTTCTTCTTGGTGTAGATGTCGTTTGCGGTACGTGTACAATGCCTTAAGCAAGGCAGTGGTAAAGCTTCCCGATGAGCCAAGTCCTGTCCCAGCAGGAATATCTGCAAGACTTGAAATTTCCAACTGTGGTGTTTTAAACTCAAGCATTTGCAGTGCCTCACGAATGATTGGGTGCTTGACCTCTGAAACCAAACTAACACGTTCAAGTTGAGAGTACCGAAGGAAGATCTCTTCGACAAAAGATCTTTGAACGGTAACATATACATATTTATCAATTGCGGCAGACAAAAGAAAGCCTTCATGCTCCTGATAGTATGAAGGCAAATCAGTTCCGCCACCACCTAAAGAAATTCTTAGTGGGCTACGAGCAATAATCATATTAAGCCTCTAGCTTTAAAATAAATAACAAGTTTATAAAAATTTCTTACCATGATTTATCCTTGCAGATTGATATACATATTTTTAAGAGCGCTCTTCATTGCTTCAGTCGAAGTAAGACTATTCGACCAGCCTAGATTACGAATTTTATCAGTATTGAATAGTATTTTAGGAACATCACCGTTCCAGCCACGATCACTGCCAGTATACGAAAAGTCTACATCGTTCCAATCCAATCCAATAGTTTCGCATGCAAGTTTCGCAATCTCTGTGACAGTTATGTAATCATTTGTCGCAACATTAAACACATCAAAATAACTAGCCGAATCCATTCTGGATAAAATTAAATCTATAGCATTAAGCACATCAGATACATATATATATGACTTACATTGCGTTCCATCACCTAATATTCGTAATTGAGAGTTATCTTTAATAAGTCTATTTAAAAAATCATAACCAACTCCATGCGTTTGGTTTGGTCCGACAATATTTGCAAACCTTAGTGCACAACCACGAATTTTAAACATATTACAGTAAGCTGAAATTAACCCCTCAGAGCCTAACTTGGCAGCTCCGTAGGGTGATACTGGAAGGCATGGACCATAAGTCTCTGAAAAAATTTGCCCGGGAACTTCACCATACACACCACTTCCTGATGTGAATACTATGTTTGACACATTATTAGCACGTGCAGCCTCTAAAACATTTTGCGTCAGCATTGTTCCTTCTTTAAAATCAAGCATAGGATCTGATTCTGCCTTTGAAATATCAGGGTTTGCAGCCAAATGAAATATAGTAGTACAGCCACGCATAGATTCCAAAAGCAAAGTGTAATCATGAATGTCTCCAAGCACAAATGAAACTCGACTATCAATCAAGGGCTGTTCAATAAGTGAAAGTGATCCCGATATCAAGTTATCATAAATAACTATTTTTTCACATTTCTCATCTTCCAATAACCTCTTTGTAAGAGTTGATCCTATAAAGCCGGCACCGCCGGTAATAAAATATTTCATTTAAATAATCCTAAAAAATTTCTAAATTCAAGTCGAACTCTGCGTAATAAAGGATGGTTCGCAATGATACCCATTATATACTTAATATTACCAGTTAACATAAATTCTGTAAACATAAATCCGGAGATATTGTAGTAGGCCATCCTGGCATATTTTAAGTTTGTAAGCTGATTATCATGACGTCTGTAACTAAATAAGCAATCAGGTAAATTTTTAAACAAACAACTACTATTTCTTGCGATCCGAAGATACAGCTCATGATCTTCAGCTGTATTCCCATACATGTAACCTTTATTTAAATTTAGAGTTTCAGCGCGGAATATCATTGCTGGATGGCAAAGAGGCATACGATATTTTAGTGCTTTTCTTATTTCAGAATCATTTTCGTAAAATTTAAATTTTTGATTAAGTCGAACCCCATCTTGGTCAATTAACTCCACGCGACAACCTACAGCGACATGTTTTTGATTCTGCTCTAGAAACTGTATTTGCTTTTCAAAACGCAATGGATGTGATATGTCATCACCATCCATTCGCGCTATATATTTCGAGTTTGACAGATTGAGGCCATAATTCAAAGCAAATGCAATGCCGTTTAATCTTAATTGATGAACAACAAAACGTGAATCGTTTAATATTAACACGTCAAGTTCAGCAATCTCATTTTCAGTCAGCTTTGGAGTCAATATATGACATGTATAATTTTCAAAAGTTTGACGTTTTAAAGACTCCATCGCCACTGGAAGAAAATGATCTACACCTGCAATAGGCATTAGAATTGAAAGAATTGGATTCATATTAAATTTTAGTAAAAAAGATTAGATAAAAATTGCACATATCTTCTAAACGTAATTGGTAACGCTTAAAACAAAAAAACAGGCAGTTTTTAATCAAGAAGACACAACTAAGGGCTGGTTTTTTTTATCCACATAACTTGCTCGAAACCATAATAATCCCATGTTCCCAGCATAATTTTCCCCTTCTTTTTTGAGATAAATTCCACAACCCAGCCAAAAAATGACCAAAAAATAGGTCGACATGACTTGCTGTAAAATACACACTCAAGTCTATCTGACTCAGAATTAAACAACTTCATCATATCCACCGGATATCGATGAGTATCGTCATCATAAAAATTCAACCCTCCTCCTCTGCTAGGGAAATTGACTGAACGAACACTTGGAGTGGCAATGTACAAGTGGCCACCTAATGTAGCTCTATCCACCATAGCACTAAATGTACTTTCTGGATTGTTACAATGCTCAATATTATGGTTGGAAATTATAATATCGAAATTTTCTTCAATTTCTTGAATTGATTGATGAAACATTTCTGGCTGAGTAACTATATACTGCTCATACAATTCTTTCGATTCATCAGTTTGATTAAAATCACCAATGTCAATACCGAAAACAACTGAACTTGGTTTAGCTGTCTTTATAAAAATAGAACTTTTATTGCCACATCCAACATCTAACACCTTACAGTTTTCCTTTTTTATGCTCGACAAAAAAGATCTTTGCCCTCTAGGTCTAAGGGTTTTTATAAAAAAATCAACAACTTTTGTCATGTCAAGTCTCTCCGTTTATTTTTTCGAGATAAGGATGCATCGAAAACTGCAATTACAATATATTTTAATTTAAGCAATTTATTATCCTCAAATAAAAGTACTGTTACTAGTCTTTTAATTAAAAGGTAATATATTTCATTGAGCGACCATTTCACATCCTTCCGCAACTGCTCGCGAATAAGAGTCAAGCCATTTCGCGTCCAATAGTAGTGTCGTATAGGTGGGTAATTAGTCACCATCGGCCTATTAAACAGAAAATTGTACAGTTTACTGGGCTTATAATACCCGAGCGGGTGTCTCATGCCTAACTGAGGTGAAATAATGACTCTGTGTCCTCTCTCTCTTAGCCTTAGGCAGTATTCAGTGTCCACATAGTCAATAAAAAAGTTATCTCGAAAATTTCCCACATCTTTAAAAATCGGAATTGAAGTCAAGCAACCAGATGTTGGTAGATTCTCTACCTCTGCCCATATTTGATTTTCCTTCTGACTTTGGAAAAGAATTCTACCTGTTGTCCACTCTTGATAGTTTGATCCAATAATTCCCACCTGCTCATTAAATGGGCAATCATTATAAGCAGAGATTAAGTTTTGAACCATATTGGGGAAAAGTAAGGTATCTTGATCCAATGTTAAAAACCACGAATAAACCTCACCAAAATCTATCGCATAGCGAGCACCTTGGTTAAGCGCGGTTGCTATCCCTAAATTCTCTTCATTGAGAATCAAATGTACTCCAAAATCTGAAGATATCTTCTTTAACATGTCCAAACAGGCTGGAGAAGAATGGTTATCCACAATGACCACCTTGTCAACCTGTCTCGATATACTCTCAACCCGTTTAGGTAAGTCCATATCTGGGTGATAAGTTACAACAATTGCACAAATATTATGCATTACTGGCTTCTGGCTTTTTTGATGCTCCATTTCGACATCTGTAATTTGACTCATTCTCATTGGTCCTTGCAACTAATTATCTCCACCTTAAACATAATGAATGCTAATTTTAAACTTACTTACCTTTAAAAATTAAAGTTACTTTAGTATTGATGTAATTATGCACAAACAAACGCTCATCCGAACTAAGGATTTTAAACCAGGCAACTAAAACAAAAGCAAGAATTGTCATTAACAGGAAAAGGCTTTTCAAAGTCATATCTGCTGGCAAGGCTGTAGAAACTAGAAGGAAAAAGATTACACCAATGGCAGATGAAATGAACTTTATGTTTAATAGGTTAATATTCAACATTCTCTGTGCCATGCCATAGAGAATCAGTACATCCATCGCCAAACGCAGCGCCCAAGCAAAAGCCGCACCCTCGATGCCGTAATTGCTTGTCAGCCACCAAATGGCAAGCAGATAGAAAGGAAATTCGATAAAGTGCAACTTGGCAGTAAGGTCTGACCGCCCGCCAGCCTGAACCAATGCATAAGGTATATAAGTCATACTATTGAATAATGCTCCTATCGCCAGTAATTGTAAAACACTAGCACTGTTTTGCGCGAACTCACTTCCCAGCCAGAGCTCAAGCCCCTCGTAAGCTAAGGTTGTCACAACCAAAATGACCGGGAACATAGCAATAAAAGTGTATTTTATTCCTCTGAAAAACATCATTGTGGTATGGTTACGATCATGCTCAAAACTATGACTAAACGCAGGGAACAAAACTCCGACTATAGCTCCCGGAACAACCATTAATCTATTTAAAACTTCATAGGGTGTAGTGTAGTAGGCCACAGCTGAAAAGGAGATTATGCCGCTGATCAAAAAGCGATCCAAATAAAGCATGGTCGGGCCAACAATATTACTCACTGTCATCCAACTACCAGTACTTATCAAAGGTTTCAGTAGTATTTTCTGCGGCGCTATATCGTTCCGTAGTGAGGGGATGACTCGAAAACAAATCAACAGATAGGCTAGCCACTCAACTATTCGAACTAATAATAAAGCAGCAACTATGTGAAAAATATTTTGTGAAAACGGCAATACCAACAAAGGGCTTAAGAATGTCATTATCCCAACAGGAGTGCGAATAATGCTTATGGCAGCAAAACGCTGGTAGGCTTCTAGGACGCCCCGAAGAGATGTGGCGCTTATAACAATTGGAATAGATACCGCTAGCAGGTATAAAACATTTAAAGTTTCAGTTTGCATTTCTGGAGCTATTTGGAGTACTTCCCTAGCAAGATAGGGGGAAATTGCACTCACAAGCAGTGTACCCACCAAACCCATTAATAATACAAAGAAAAGGGC
>Ga0233448_1002186_pt1 | contig 14358 bp, 13 predicted proteins | sample SI_124_October20_2_FD_183015 | JGI IMG/M metagenome (GOLD analysis project Ga0233448, IMG submission 183015) | Seawater microbial communities from Saanich Inlet, British Columbia, Canada - SI_124_October2016_150_MG | ecosystem: Environmental > Aquatic > Marine > Inlet | place: Canada: British... | reverse complement strand
TAGAAGTTTCAAACGAAACCTTTCTACCAATCCATCTTTAACGCCAGCATCAATTAATCATATTTTAAAAAGTCTTCAAAAGCAAGCTGGCCTGAGCCAAATTGGAGAGCTGTCTGGTCACTCATTTAGAGTTGGCGCTGCACTTGACCTATTAGACAAAAATATCCCGTTAGAGAAAATTATGCTTAGAGGTGGTTGGAAATCAGAAACTAGTGCAATGAGGTGCCTTCAAAGCTGGAACGATCAAGATTGGCTTATTGTTGATAGTTATAACAACTAAGCAAAATCATTCTCGTTAAAAGTCGCTTGTTTTCATGAGTCGCCTACTCAGTTAAAGTTGGGTATATTGGCACTAAAGAGTGACAATTAAAGCCGTCCAGGTTTATTTCTAAAAAGGATTTTTTTTATAGCAAGATATACAAAGTTGACCCAATCCGACAACATAACCATACCGATGGTCGATGTTTATACTACGCAAAATATTAGTTTGTGATTTGCAGTTAATACAAATTTCATAACTGTCATTTGTATTAACAAGGGAACTTTTAAGACGCTCTCCTGTCTTCTCAATTCCAGCAATATTTACTTTATTCATATTCTTCTTAAAATTTAACATTACCTTATTAATGTCTAGGATACCCATCTGGATTTTGTGACTGCCAGCGCCAAGTGTCTTCGCACATCTCATCAAGTTCACACTCAGCCTTCCAGTCTAGTTTTTTAGCTGCGTAAGCAGGATCAGCGTAGCAAGTTGCTATATCACCCACCCTTCTATCTACTATTTGATAAGGTACATCTTTGCCTGAGGCTTTTTCAAAAGCTTTGATCATATCAAGTACAGAGTAGCCATTACCCGTACCTAGATTAACAATTAGTACTTGAGACTTGTCTTGTAATGCTTGCAAAGCCTTAACGTGGCCTTTAGCCAAATCTACCACATGAATATAATCGCGCACACCAGTACCATCAGGTGTATCGTAATCACCGCCAAATACACTGAGCTTAGCCAATTTACCGACAGCCACCTGTGAGATGTAAGGGATTAAATTATTGGGAATATCATTAGGATCTTCACCAATCAGCCCACTCTTATGCGCACCTACCGGATTAAAATATCTAAGCAACGCTATATGCCAACTATCATCTGCAACAAATACGTCTTGTAAGAACTCCTCAATCATTAACTTTGAACGACCGTAAGGGTTTGTTACTGATAATGGGAAATCTTCCTTAATAGGCACAGTGTGTGGATCGCCATATACCGTAGCAGAAGAGCTAAATACAAATGTCTTACAATTAAATGCATTCATTACATCAGCCAACACAAAAGCACCGCCTACATTGGTGTCATAATACTCAATCGGCTTCTCGACCGATTCACCTACCGCCTTTAAGCCTGCAAAGTGAATCACCCCATCAATTGAATATTGCTCAAATACATGAGTCAGTGCTGCCTTATCCCGTACATCCACTTTATGAAAAGGAATCTCACAATCAACCAAGCCCTCTACACGCTTTAAAGATTCCAATGAAGCGTTGCATAGATTATCAACCACCACAACTTTATAGCCAGCTTTGATTAACTCAATACATGTATGTGAACCAATATAGCCCGCACCACCCGTTACTAATATTTTCATAATAATTACTTTTTAAATTTAAATTTGAAATGTACAATTCGGCGATAAATTATCGTATAAATTGCCATAAATACAAATGCTAAAATAATTAGCACACTTTGATCATCATACCAAATAACAGCAGGAATAATACCAGCTAAAGACAATGCCCATAGAAATGGTGACGTTACACTATTACACATAACCTTGTTATTTTTTAGAGTCTTACATTTAACCAGGCGCTTATAAATCAACATATGCAAATGATATCCATCAGGCTCGCTTGGCGAAGTTCCTCGTACAATCTTTTTACGATAGATGCTAAATACTGTTTCATATAATGGATAGATAAATAGTAGCAAAATAAACCAATGTGATACTTCATCATGACGAATACCTAACATCAGCCCTATTATTGATACCATAAATCCCACAAAATAAGCGCCACCATCACCCATAAATATTTTACCAAATGGGAAATTAAAAACAAGAAAACCAAATAGAGAAGCAGCAAGAATAGAGCTCATTTGAAACACAAGTGTATCACCCAAAATATAAGCAACATACGCAATAGCCAAACATACTAGGATAGCATACCCACCCAACAGACCATTAAACCCATCAATAATATTGAAGGAATTAACAGCGCCAGCTACGACCAACAAAGTAAATAAAAGAGAAATAATCGCGTAGGAGGATAAAATCTGATCAACCCACACAAACCCAAGGCTATCAATTTTTACATCTAATACAAAAAAGGCAATAACAATTGACAAGGAGGTAATCAATAAGCGCTTAAATGGAGAAACGCAAGCCGCAATATCTTCGACTAAGCCACCGACAAATACAGGCAAACTCACCAAGAATAAAAACAGTAGCCATTCGCTTGCACCAAGTGCAAACCACAGGCCAGTAAAAAAACTTATAAACACAGGTATGCCTGCAATTCTAGGTGTAGGAGTGGAGTGGAATTTTTGCACTCCTTTTGAGTCTTCCAGGCTAGTTATCCATTTTAACGGTAAAGAAACAACAACTAATACTAGAGTTAGGGAAATGAAGAAAACCAAAGGTATGTTGAGTATCATATAAAATTCTATTTGGATTGTTTTCTAACAATCTTATACATAAAAGCGCGCACTACATTTGGCAACAATCTAACAGGAATGCGTATTAAAATATTTTTCACAAAAATAAAGTTTGAAATAAAACCCATCTTCAAAAATTTATATTGCAATTTTATTTCATTAATTGCATAACCAATACCACCACGCCTACTTAACAACGCATAACCAGCACGCATATTGACCAAAGGTTTATCGATATTAAAACAACAGGCTCCATTCATAATCATGCGAACCCAAAGATAGTAATCTTCAAAGCCGTGGAATTTTTTATAATTTCCAACCTTTATAACTGAATATTTTCGATACATAACTGATGGATGGCTAAATGGACTTCTTGTCTGTGCACTCTTAACTATTTCTTTATGTTCAACAGGCGCCAAACGAGAAGAGACTATCACATCAGGGTCATCATCAAACTCTGTCACAAAGCTGCCAACAATATCACAATCTAAATTCTCTTTCATATATTGCACCTGAATCTTAAATCGATCAGGATGTGAGATGTCATCAGTATCCATACGTGCAACTAAGTCATTAGAGCAGTTATCTAAGCCAATTTTTAATGCATCACCCAGACCTACATTTTGATCTAAAGAAATCACCTTAAGCTCAGGAAAGTTACAACTCCACTTATTAATTACCTCATCTAAATCTGTAGTTAGTGGTCCATCCTTAACGAGCACGATCTCATTAGGTTTCAAATTTTGATCAAATGTAATACTGGTCATTGCAATATCGAAAAACTCTGGGCTTTCTTTACAATAAATTGACATTAAAACAGAAAATTTACTCACCCTTTATCCTCTCAATATCTTTAAACATTCTATTAATGCCTTTTTTAAACGTGTAATTAGGTTTGTATCCGATCAATTTTTCCGCCTTAACAATGTCCACCACAAAATCAGATTTATGAACCAATCTAGTAATCCCAACAGGGGAGATACTCGATTCAATTTTTGGAGCGTTCAAAATATTTATAACACTCCTTGTATCCTTGATGCTTTTATATTTTCTTGCCCTAATTTTTTTTATACTAGCAATCATTAAATCAGCTAAACGCCCCAATGGAGTAGTAAACCACAAGATGAAAATAAAATTAATCATGCTGTTATTATGGAAGTCGCGGTCAGAACATGATGCAATATCAACACCTTGAGTTGTGCAATGAGATGAATAAAATTCACCCCAAGTAATGTTTGAATCTCCAGATATAAGCAACTTAGTAACTTTATCAGTTAATGATGTGTTAATAGATTTATACATAGCACTTACCACGTCATCAACATATACCGCATTACAAATCCCCGCTCCTTCTTTGGGAAGAGATATTGATGCATGTCGACATACATTAAATGCATATTGTGTCCAATTACCCCCCAATCCATAAACAATTGTTGGTTGTAATATCACAACCTCAAAAGACGGTTTTAAGCCCTCAATAACACTTTCTAGTAATATTTTTTCCTTAGTATAAGGGTCTCTTAATTTAGAATAAGGAGACTGCTCACTAAGGGTTCCTTGAAAATATGGATCATAAACTGAAACGGTACTTAAAAACACTAAACGCTTAATATTTTGAACTTCTCCAGCTTTAATGAAATTTGTTAGTCCAATTAAATTATGCTTGTATGTATGATCAAAAGCACAGTGTATCAACACATCAATATCTTCTAAACACCTTTCGATTGATTTGTAATTATTAAGTTGGTATGTATATAAATCCACCTCCTGACCGGATTTCAATTTAATAACGTTATTTTCTTTTCCGTATAAATCAACAAACCTAGAACCAAGAAACCCACCAGAACCTGTAACAGCTATTTTCATTATTTGTCACCCTTTATTAAGTGGTCAGCTAAACGACATGCCAACGCTGAAATTGTAAAACTACTATTAACATTTCCAGATGTTGAAAAAACAGAACCATCACAAACATATAGGTTGTTAATACCAAATACCTTGAGGTCTTTATCCACAACGCCACTTTCTGCTGAGTCTGACATTCTAGCTGTACCCACATGGTGCGCAGCAGAGGTAAAGGTATCTTCCCAATCTAAGTCTTGCGGCGAATGAGTAAACTTAATATAATCATCGGGAAAAGCTTTGCTATTCAAGAGAGAAAAAGCTTTTTGCATGGAATTAACATCGTCTCTGGTTAGCTGCCAATTGATGCTAGCAACTGGATAGCCAAATCTATCTTTTGTACCTGAAAGGGTGACAGTGCTATTTGGATTGGGAATCTGCTCAGCAACAAAAAATAAATCAGAATACTTGTATTTTAAATTTAGCGATAATTTATATATTAAGATCTGCAACACAAGATTTAAATTTTTAACAAGATTCCAAACATCTTTCAAAGACACGCCTCCATCTCTAAATGTTAACAAAGACAACTTAACCCTCTCTGTCTTATTATCAATCCCCTTGGAAAAGGAAACTTTCGTATAAAAACAATGATTAGGAAGACTGTTAATTTCTTGCACGCCCTTGGTAAATTCCAACCCAGATTTAATTTTAGAACTTGGAGAGAGTTTAATATCTGAATAAATGTGCGCTTTTTGTTTCTTATTAAAAGAAATTTGACACAAGTTGCCCATAGGATGGTCCATCAAATACTTACCTATATTCTTATTATCAATAGATGAATTCAGTAACAACCTGGGAGTCTCTAGGGCGCCAGTACAAATAATAAACTTATCTGCGAAAATTTCAAAAATATCCCCATTATTGTTACCACAAATTAACTTCTCTATTGATCCAGAACTATCTTTTACCAGCTCCAAAGCGCAAGAATTATAATAAAGATGATGTTTTTTAGAGTTTTTAAGTTTTAAAATTAGCTCACTCTTAAAGCGAGTAACAGGCACAGGCTGTTGAAAGATTTTATTTTTTAAGATAGATTTATTAAATTTTAAATCTGCCAATAAACTCAATAGCTTCTGAGGGAGTTTACTAACAGTAAAATAATTAAAACTCTCCAATTTTAATATTTTTCCAGCTTTTTTATAAAACGACTCAAGATCATCATATTTTATTGGCCAACCACTGTTTGGAATCCACTCTCTTTTTTCGAAATCAATTTTATCTAATGGCGAAAGAACTCCATGCCATAAATTACTTGTACCGCCAACCTCAATTGAGGTTGTACTTCTCAATCCAAAGTTAAGGCCTGTATTTTCTTTTTTTATAATATTGGAATTATTTCCTAAATTTCCAGCTTCAATAATGAAAAATTCAACTCCCTCCTCATATAATTGAATGGCCAAACTAGAGGCTCCTATACCACTACCAACTATACATAACCCTTTATTTTTATCGCACAAACTACGGGGTGCCTTCAAAGAATCAATTATCATTTTTCAAAAATATGCTTTAATAAATTAAAAAATCGCTTATCCCAACTATTCTGCATGGCAAAATCCACTTGGGACTTTGTTTTTTTCTCATGTGCCAATAATAAAGCTTTAATCTCATCAGTCACACTACCTAATAAATTAACCGAGTAAACATACCTCTTCCAACCTGGCAAGTGATTTAATTTTGCACGGCTTATAATTAATGCGCCAGTAGCCAGGCATTCAAAATATTTAGCAGGTGCTATGGTTGAGCTAAAACTATTATCCATGTATGGCAAAAGCACTACGTCGTGTGTGTTTAAAAAATCAGCAACAACTACGGATGGACGCGCCCCATGATTGGATTCTATAGGTATTTGAAGATCTATAGCACTATCAATAACACCAAAAAAGTGAAATTCAAATAATTTATTTTTAATAAAATATTCAACCAATTGAACGTCTGAATTTGACCTTAAATTTCCAAAAAAAACAACTCTTGGCCTACTGGAATTATCCGCCAGAAGGTTTTTATTGAACCATTCAGGCGAAACTCCTGGCATCATTAAATGTGGTGAAAGTCTTCTATTTAAGAGGTTGCTATTGATCTTAGGAGAGTCGACTACAATTTTAGAATAAAGATCAAGGCACTTATGATAATTAATCTTGTGCATTTCGCTATTCCAAGGAAACGCTTCCCAATTGTGTATAACGTCGAAAATACTTATTCTATCTAGTAATTTAGAATCAGGTATATTTCCAATTAAATAAGGATTGTTTAAAAATGAATAAACAAGGCTCCCTTGCTGCTTCTGCTTCCATGCCAGACTCCAGTACATCCCATTCCACAGATTAAATATTCTATTAGTACAAGGAAGGAAATATGATTTTACTACTCTGATATTATCAGGGATTGTTTTTTCTGGAAATTGAGTTTTCTGATGAAAGCTTTTTTTTTTCATCTCTGAAAGTTTTGGAATTCTGGAAATGACACGCTCAACAAATGTAACCGAGTATCCATTTTTAGCAAAATATCTTGCCAAATGGTGATGCCTTTGATCAAGAAAATTCCAAGTTATCTCCGTATATATAATTATTTTTTTAACTTTATTCATTGGTCGCTTTTTTTAGAGTTTATGTATCAATTTTTTTCTAGTACGGGTTTGCTTAAATTTCTAACAATAAAAACTATCAATGGAAAAACTAGTGTTGAGTATAAATCAATAGAAAGGGACATAAAAATTGAAAAAAGTACGACCTCCTTTCTTACGCCTGCGCTAATTGCAACCCTAGATGCGTATATCATCAAAACAAGTGTAAAAAAGAATCCGTGATCAACTAACGTTTGAGTGAAGTAAGAGTGGAGCACTCTATCAGCAAACTCATAAGATCTTCCGGAACCTATTCCAAACACATGCCCCAACACTCCATAATTATCACTTACATAATTTATACCAAGAATAGAGCTGTGAAGTCTGTGATATAAAGACACGAGTCTGTGATCAATCCAAAGATCTGATCTTGAAGGGTTCCACTCTGAAAGATACCCCACACCAACCATAACAATTACAAAAATACTTGTAACAATAAAAATAATGTTAAAACGACCAACCACTCTTATTTTGGATAGAAATAATGATAAAAATCCACTAATACTTTGGGTGAACAGCGATAACAGAAGGATTCTCTTGTGGTTAAATTGTATGTAAAGCATAAGAAAAATTGCGGCAATATAATTACTATCGCCATAGCCACCAGAAAATCTAGGGAGATTGAATACCCCCCAGTCAACTTTATTAATACTAAGATAAAATATAAATAGCAATATATGAATAGTGAAAAAATAGTTCAAAATTATTTTTTCAGGCACCTTAATTTTAAAATCAAGATGCAGCAAACTTATAAAAATTAATATTTTTAAAGCCTTTCCAAAAGCCTGCACAACCCCCCCATCATTAACAATACTTAACAAAGGCCAAAGAATTAAAATAGTATATAGAATAGCTTTTTTTATACTTATCTTATTTGGAAAACAACCTAAACCAAGAAAAAAAGCTAGAAAAATAAAATTTAGAATTAAATGATAATTGTACTCTTTGAATTGGAGAGTGTTATTCATCATTAAAATAAACATTAATATCAATGCAGTATTAATGGAAAAAACACGACCACCATAGGGTTTGTAACTCTTACTTACCAATTAAGAATGAGGTTTCAGATTTTAATAAAATTTCATTTGATTTCAAATCAGCAAACTCACCCTTAAACAAATACCGACTTAACTTTTCAAAAAAATATTTCTTATTTTTTACAGTCCTTCCTTTTACAACATCATTAACAAAGTTTTTTATTGAAACATCGCTAAATGCATGATAATTAAATCCTTGGACATGCCACCAAGGAAAGCCAAATACTAAAACAGGCTTTTCCAGGCATATAGATTCAAACCCGACACTGCTTGTAATAACAGAAACTCCATTAGAATTTCGTATCAAATCATGTGTGTTTTCACTCATTGGTGCAAACAAAACCCTTGAAGATAAATTTAAGATATCATAATCCTCGGACCTCCTGCCTAGTCTAGCCATGCTAAAATTTAGATCGTGCTGATACGGATGCTCTTTGATGACAATAGATAAATCTTTAGGTATCAAGCCTAATAAGTGATTTACACACCTAATATGGGTGGAGTAAAGCCCCCCAAGAGGGGTTGTTGTAACTTCTGGTTGCATTTGCAAAGGGAAAAATATATATTTATCTGGGGTTTTATAATTACGTGAAAGCTGTTTATATTTTTTAATTGCTTTTTTTTGTCTAGTCATAAGCCTATACTCTTCTTTGAAAAAGCTTAAGGCATATAAATATCTATTTTGAGGACTACTTAACCATGGAATTGAGTTTACCTTACTCAACGCTCTATGCTTATTAACCAGGTCTGTATTTTTTATAATAGGCCGCACAAATGATTTTAAAATATACAAAATTAATGATGAATTCGCTATGGACTTAAGTGTTTTATACTTACCAAATATTTTCTCAAACCTGTAAAAATTATCCGGATGCTTTGACTTCTTGCAAATGGCTTCACTATAATGGTTAATTTTTTTTAAAATATCCAAACATTCATCAGCAGGCCTATCTGTCACCAATAACTCCGGCTCACCCCATTCCAGGTAAGATTTCCCTGTAAATATAATCTTTTCAAGCCTATGCACTCCTTCTAATGAGGTTACTTTAAGTGCATAAATATCAATTTCACTCCTAATTGCCGCCATAAAAATCAAATAACTATCCAGAGTGTGAGGTGTGTTTCCCATGAGTAGTCGGTCAATGCTGTTGTCTTTCATCTCTTTTAAATAATAGTAAAACAGTTTGTCAACAAGGTTTATTACTTCCGAAAAGGAAAGTGTGTCATATTCATATCTTTCAATAATCTGAATAATATTATGCATATGCGTAGCGATAAAATCCCTATCTTTTGCTTCCAAGATAAAGTTTTCTATATTGGTAACTATATCACTAATACCATCATTTTTTAAAATTATTGCCTTCGGGTAAAGCTCTTTAACACTATCTCTAAAGCTAGATTGGCAACTGTATACGTAAATATTTATTTTAGCCTTATACAGTGAGTTGACTAAATTTAGATCACTCGCAGATGTAACAAAATATCTCATTAAGCACCACCCTTATAGTTATTAAAAAAATCTACTGCGCTATCTAAACTATTATCATCATACAATGAAAAATTTTCACAACTGTCGATATAATCCTCTATTATATCATCGTATGCTGTTTCTGGAACCGTCGAGGCTCCGACAATTTGAAATTCTTTATATAGGTTCTCTGTACTATTTACCTGCTTACAGTATTGAGTGTTAGGAAATGGACCTGATCCAAAATACGCACTTGGAACTTTATTTTTTATTGCATCAAGTAACATAGTACTATTAATAGTTATTAGTAATTTACATTTTTCATTTTTTAGTATTGTGTCATTACTAGTATCAGGATCAATCACTAAAGTCCCTGGGATTTTTTTTCTAATATTATTTAGAAGCCGGTAATTCTGACCAATAGCATTTGGATGTGGCTTTACAATAATCTGAAAATCAACAGGCAAAGCTCTTCTAATTATAGTTAAAAGGGAGAGTTCATCAGGAACCCACCATGCGTATAAGGATGTTGAAGCTTCAGGATGATAATGCAATGGAAAAACGACATATTTATTATTAAGAACAACCTTATCATACTGAATTAATTTTTTCTTAATAATTCTCAGAACCCTATTAACAACAAATCCTAAATAAGCGGCTGTGGCATTTTGCAATTGAAATGATGTTCTTCCATATTTAAAAGAAAAGAAAAATCTTCGAAACTTATTCAAAGTAAGATATCCAAGCAGCTTAGCTCTATTGCCATTATGGGTAGCATATTCTGGAGTTTTGTTTTCGACAGTACTTCTCGCCACCCTCTTCGTATTTTTAAATTCAACTTTTTTCTTATATAGAAAGCTTGCGTGAATTTCCGTAAAACCAGGGATTCTAGCTGGAGAAAGGCCTGCATAAGATATATTTACATTTTCTTCTTGCAAATCCAATAAGATAAAACTTAAAGCTGTCGATGGCTTTTCATAAATAAACACCCACTTTTTATTTTCCTGATAATGCTTTAAAATAAATTTTTTAACATTTTTATAATACGTATACATTTCAATAATACTTGGATTTTTTACTCTCCAGTTATTCCATCTATCCACTTCAGCTGAAAAAACATACCCTTGAGGGGTGGTCTCTTCTTTTAAAGATAAAGAACTCTCACTCTTAATAACCCTCACCTTATAGTTGTTAAATCTTTTATCATTTTTAAATATATTTTTAGCAAGGTCTGACTCCCATAATATCTGAATATTTTTATCACTTTTGCATAGCGCTTTCATTAGTGGCTCTATCAAGCCATTCCATTCTGGACTATGATTCAAGATAATCACATAATTAACATGCTCTCTCATGTTATAGCTCATAAGTTGATAACAACTCAGAATCAACATTGTAAATTATAATCTGCGAATTTCCTGAGGGTGAATTTGATGCCACTCCTATCTCTTCTAGACAATTAGCTGGTATATGAAATTCATCAAATACAAATGACCACTCTTTGTCGGAATGCCTATCAAAATTTTCCCACAAATATCTACCATCTCTAGTTTTAATTGCCAGATATGGCTGAACTCCAAATAATTTACCCACAGATTTCACATGTAACTCTATTGTTTTACTTGTTTTAACAACATTAACCTTCATGTCAGGAATTATAATTTTTAAATCGAGCATTTTTTTTGCGGCTGTTAAGGCATCCACAAAATAATACTCCACATCAGGCATTTCTTTACTAACAGTATCGATCATATCTCTTACTTTGTTTATTTCTGGCTCCATATCTCGAAAATCATGGTTGGTGAATGAAATACACGTCTTCTCACCTTTTTGTGCTTGCTTAAATCCATCCCTAATATCTTCCTCTGTAATCTCTCTTAAACGCGCCTCCATATTTAAACACCTAAAAATCCATCTACGGCAATCTCCTGGCAATTGATAATTGTCATGACTGGGATGGTATGCGCTCCACTTTATTGGCGCCTCTTTCCAGTCCCCCCATCTACCATTCGATAAATCTGGCTGATCTATTCCACTGGACTTATTCTTCATTGATTGATTTGCGAAATCAAACGGTATCCATTGCTCCAAAAACCAATGAGAATCAGGTCTTTCGCAATGAAACCCTGGTCGATATACTGATGGAAACCATTTTCTATCTATAATTTTTCTACTTAATACCTCCCAAATATTAGATGAGTTTAGATAGGCCACACCAGAGGCATTGTAGTTCCCATTTGCAGGGAGAGGATGGTAATGCCACTGGATTTGATCACGTGATGGATTATCTCTTAATCTCGCTAAGTAATGATCAAAAACATTATGATGTCCGGCATCCCTACGTCGTGGATTTTCACCCGTAAAGCCAACATGATCTAAGCAGAACCAAGTGTAAACCCAGCCATTATCGGAACTATCTATAACTTTATTTCTAAATTTATCGCTTGTTATTTTGTCCAGCATTTGATCAACATCATGCCAAGTCTCATTCATATTAATTCGCTCAGGAGAGATTAGATTCTTTACAGCCTCCTCTTTACCATTTAAGTCTATTTTCTTATTTTGCAACAAGTCAAGATTGAAATAACTTGCTTCAATGTCAAAACCAAATATATCCTTAACCCTGCTAAAGGTTGACTCCAAAGATTCGTACATTGGCCCTTCAGTATCTACACAATGAACTATGTACACCTCTTTTTTAATTACTTTTTCTTTTTTCATATTTCATATTTTTTTTAATTAAAATCATTGGGTTTGCACCCTAAATAGCACTTGCACAAATCTAGATCAATAGATTCATCGATATCTATTGAACTCTTTCTATTCATAATATAAGCAAAAATACTCTCTCTCAGAAATAGACTTTTATTCTTAAGTAACGATTCAATTTTACATATATATATGGCGCCATTTAATCTATAAAATTCATCGTAATCTTGACTTCTTTTATTTACTAATTCGCTATTCAAAAAATTAGCGAGACTGCCATTTTTTGGCAAAGTGTTACTCCAATTTGGGGTGTGAGATGTTTTGCAAACAGAGATAATAGCATTAGCATTCTTTTTAATTAGAAGCTCAATTGCCTCGTCAATATGCTTTTCCGATCTTAGTGGGCTTGTTGGTTGTAGTAATATTATATAATCAAAGCGCTTTTTTAAATGACCAACCACATGCTGAACAACGTCAAAAGTTGACGCAGTGTCGCTTGCCAATACTTCTGGACGTTCAACAATGCCTACAGACAATTCATTGGCAATTTTTAGTATTGTAGAACTGTCACTAGTAACTACAATTGTATCTATATATTTAGAGGCTTTTGCCGCTTCAATTGTCCATGCTATCATTGGCTTTCCGGCCAAATCTAAAATATTTTTATTAGGCAATCTCTTACTTCCAGCACGAGCAGGAATAATTGCTAGAAATGTATTGTGTTTATACATTTAAAATACCTTACAGTATTCTGAATTAGCCTTATTAAAGTCAGCCATTCTACCAATATCTATCCAATACTCCTTTAACGGAAAGGAGACTGTTTGATAATTATTTAAAATAAGATCTTCAAATAATAAAGGCATATCATAAAACTTGTTATTTGGAATCATATCAATACACCCTGAATCTAACAAGTATATCCCCGCATTTACAAAAAAACTATGCACTGGCTTTTCTTCAATGGAAATAATTTTCTCTTGATTTGTTTTAACCACGCCGTATGGTACTTGAATATCATACTCACGCACACACATAGTCGCCTTGGATTTATTGGCTATATGAAAATCAAGCATATATTCGTAATTTACATTAGTGAGAAGGTCTCCATTCATAACAAAAAATGGCTCATCTATTTTTTCCTGTAATAATGTCAATGCGCCTGCCGTCCCCATTCTTTTTTCTTCAACTATGTACTTTATACTAGCTCCAAACATACTTCCATCTTGGAAAAAATTTTGTATTACATCTGATTTATAGCCCAAACACATTGTAATATTAGAAAATCCACTCTTAACAAACCCTTCAACAATAGTCTGAAGAATAGGCTTACCCCCAACTTTTAACATTGGCTTGGGTGTATTTTCTGTTAGCGGTCTTAAGCGAGTTCCCAGGCCTCCCACCATAAGCACAACTTGATTTTCATATTGTCCTTGTCTAGAAACTTCATCTAAAACAAATAAACCAACTACTCTTGCCTCTTGATCTATTATTGGAATTTGCCCAATAATATTTTTTGAGCACAATTCTAAAAGCGTTTCCGTGCTTGTTCCTGTCATTGCATGTATAGGTTCTACATGATAGATATCATTAATAGGCTCATTTAGGGATTTTCCTTGCAGTAAACCTCGGCGTATATCACCATCACTAATAGTGCCTAGTAACTGGTTGTCTTTGTCGACAATTAGTGCAATTTTTACATTGCCATCGCCAATTACCCTCATAGTATCTTCAATAGAAGAATTTGCAGATATGCAAATATCTAAAAAGTTGTTCATCTAATTTCCTTAATAAGCATAAAACCCTCTGCATAATCACAACCCGATGTTGCCCCTCTATATGTTGCTAATGCTCTAATATTTCTCTCACTTCTAGGAAATGGATGTTTGCCAATTTCACTTTCATAAATATTCAT
>Ga0233448_1002181_pt1 | contig 14381 bp, 13 predicted proteins | sample SI_124_October20_2_FD_183015 | JGI IMG/M metagenome (GOLD analysis project Ga0233448, IMG submission 183015) | Seawater microbial communities from Saanich Inlet, British Columbia, Canada - SI_124_October2016_150_MG | ecosystem: Environmental > Aquatic > Marine > Inlet | place: Canada: British... | reverse complement strand
GAACTCACCAATTTGATGATGCTTATTTTACCATAATTTTTCATGTTTTTATCGTAATATCAGGTGATTACAGCAGTTTTTATAAATTAAACTTTCGGATTCAGGTTGTATTAAAAATACTTCAAAAAATTATCATTATTATTTTCTATCAATCAAATAATTCAATATCTCCAGTCACTGGTGTATGCTCCAGAGAGCTGATATATTGCTTCTCGGCATTGACCAAAGAATTATTTTTCAGTGATTTAATTCGCTTCACCATGACTTTTCCCGTCAAAGGATAATAGGCAACTTTTCTTGGCCACACATTACCCACATCACTGGAAATAATTTTCAAGTTTTCTGTATTCAAAAACTCTTTAACGAATTCAATATTAGATTTACCAATATCAGACATGTTTGACAATATTTTACCGCCACCAAAAACTTTAACTTCTAGGCTACTTTTCCGTCCACCAAACTTTAATATTTCATTAATCAGGGCTTCCATTGCAAAATTTCCATATCGATGAGAACTATCATCTGCCCCTACATTTCCTGGCTTAAAATCACTATTTTTTGATATTGGCAACATGAAATGATTCATTCCTCCAACCTGTTTTGCCTCATCACGAATGCAAGCTGATATACAAGAACCCAACGTTGTCACAATAATTTCAGACTGGTTAGACACATAAAATTGCCCTGGCAATATTTTTGCCGCATAAACCTTTCTGGTGGGATCCCAGTAGTGGTTAATGTGCTCAAAGCCAGGCAGTGTTTTTATTTTTTCATCTTTCTTCAATGATCTATTCCTAAAAATTGTAACTATCCATGAATATAAATTTTGTTACGAAAAATACAATAATTACCAGTAACTGCTCAGGTTCCACCTATTTGGCTTCAGTTCAAAACAAAAAACATGAGTTTATGGCCTACATGGAAATAGGGGTGTAGAAAATGCAATTTTCTGCCAAATATCAATGAATATTTTTTCCTCGCCCCCTCCCTCCCCTTGATAGGTAAACGACAAAATGAAAACAAACAGAAGAGACATAAACAGTTACCCTAAGTTTTTTATCAATTCCACCGTTTTATCAAGTGCTCCTTTATTATTCATTAAAACTTGATGATTTTTTTCACCAGCCTCTTGCCTTAGTTTTTTATTTTTTAACCAGTTAATGACCTGCTCGGCCAGTTGGCTTTCATTTTCAACACTGACACTTCCCCCATTGCTTTCCAACAATGAAGTAATTTCTCGGAAATTATGCATGTATTTACCATAAACAACGGGTAACTTTATTTGTGCTGCCTCTAAAGGATTTTGTCCACCATGTGACACTAAACTGCCGCCAATATAGGCTATATCAGAAACAGCATAATACAACATTAACTCCCCCATTGAATCACCAATTAAAACAGATGTTTCTGCAGAACAGACACCATTGTCACTTCTTTTAGCAACGTTAAAACCATCAGCCACACATAATTTATAAACACGATCAAAACGCTCAGGATGACGAGGTACAATAATTAATAATGTATCAGGGCATTTTTCTCTAACCCGTTTAAAGGCTAATAAAATTTTTTCGTCTTCATGATCATGTGTGCTTGCGGCAATCCATACGTTGTGATTATCAGGCAATAATTTTTTTATTTTAATGGCATCTGTTTGTAACGAATCTGAAATGGGCTTATCAAACTTGATATTCCCCACCACTTTAACTTTTGACTTAACAGCACCCAGTTTTATTAGCCGTGATGCATCCTCCTGGCTTTGGGTAGCGATCATCGAAACATGCGATAATACTTCTGACACAATACCTTTTATTTTTACATAGCCTTTAAATGAATGGTCTGAAATTCGTGCATTCGAAATTAAAATTGGAATCTTTTTTTTATCGGTATAATGGTATAAATTCGGCCATAATTCTGTCTCCATAATGACAGCCATTTTAGGCTTAAATTTAACTAAAAACCGCTGAATGGCATCAGGTAAATCATAAGGCAAATATACATGTTCAACTTTATCATCAAATTGATCTATTACTCGGGCTGACCCTGTTGGTGTCATGGTTGTTATTAATATTGAATAGTCAGGCTGATTTTCAATTAATTTTAATACAATGGGAACTGCCGCATTCACCTCACCCACTGAAACAGCATGTAACCAAATATAAGCATTTTTATCTGTAATTATTTTTTTATAGAAGCCAAATCGTTCATTGATGCGATACCAATAACCTCTGTTATTCATCCCTCTTTTTAATAGTTTCAACAATACAAAAGGGATTAACAAATACAAAATAACAGTGTAAAATAACCTTTTCATAAATTGAATATGATCTGTAATTTAAAAATATAGAATACACTTATAGTAGTCGATAAATTGAAAAAGTTTTGTAATTTATGCTGAAATAATGCTCAAAATAATCAGCTACACTAAATATTAACCCCTAAACTTCAAGCCTAATATTTTCTTTTTTATCATGCATTTAGACGATTTATATGTACTTTTAGTCGAACCTTCAAGCACACAACAAAAAATCATTGCGAATTATTTTCAGGAAATAGGTGTCGATCATCTTAGGTTCTGTAGAACAGGCAATGAAGCTCAGAAAATCATGCTTAACGAAACACTAGACCTGGTCGTTAGCGCCTTGTATCTTGCAGATATGACGGGAACAGAGCTGGTTACTTCAATGCGTCATGATGATGACCTGAAAGAAGTTGCATTTATTCTAATTTCTAGCGAAACCAGCTTCCGTTATCTCGATCCAATCCGACAAGCAGGTAGCATAGCCATTCTACCCAAACCATTTGATACCGATGAATTAAAAATGGCACTCAATGCCACCTTATCATTTATCGACCCTGATGAAATTGAGCTACAGCATTATGAAGCAGAAGACCTAAACGTATTAATTGTTGACGATAGCTTAACTGCCAGAAATTTTATAAAAGGTGTTCTGGAAAAATTAGGCATGCGTCATTTTACTGTTGCTGAAAATGGCCAAGAAGCGGTTGATATTTTAGATGATCATTTTTTTGATCTGGTCGTCACCGATTACAATATGCCAATCATGAATGGCCAAGAATTGTTACAACACATTAGAACCAAGAGTTCTCAGCAAACAGTCCCTGTGCTAATGGTCACCAGCGAAGACAGTGAAAGCAGATTGGCGGCAGTGCAACAATCAGGCGTTTCTGCTGTTTGCGATAAACCTTTTGCAACCGATTCTGTTAAACAGTTAATTGAGCAGATATTTTCAGAAGATTAAAAAAAACTTTGTAATTGTGAAAAAATTTTGTTCACAGGCAAGGCACGAAAATAGACACATAGTCGTACTATGCAACGGTTTGAGTAACGAAGCCTGTGGAGCAAAGGCCGAGTAAAAGTTAATTTTGAATCGCCCCTAAGGTCACACGCAATAAACATAAATAAATCGGATAAATCATAGCGAGAGTGTTCAACTGATTTATTTAAGTAGGTGACCATAATTATCTTAACAAAATTTTCGCTCAAGATTTTTTGACCTTTGGTGTTACTGCTCTGATTGCATAGAGGTCTATTCGGTCAGAGTAGTAGTGCCAAAGGGCGGAAAATATTGAGTGAAAATGTTAATATAATTATGGTCACCTACTTAAACCTTAAACCCAAAATGGGAAGTTATTTCATGTTCGTTCTTTAGCTCTAAAACCCCAATCAAACAATAGACACAATGACTAACAATCTTAAAAATGTATTAATCACAGGAGCCAGCCGAGGAATCGGTCGTGCTATTGCTATAGAGTTAGCGGGCATGGGTTATAATGCTGTGCTTTGTTACCAAAATAATCATGATTTATGCAATGAAGTATTAGACTTAATTGAAAAGAGTGGTGGATCGGCCTCTTTGCTGGAATTAGACATTGCAGACAGGGCCTCATGTCAGGAGAAATTACAAGCATATATAGATGACAATGGTTATTTTTTTGGTGCGGTTTGCAATGCTGGAATCTGTGCAGATGCTCCTTTTCCTGGATTGGAAGCAGAAGATTGGGACAAAGTTATTCACACCAATCTTGATGGTTTTTATAACGTGTTAAAACCCCTGGTTATGCCAATGATACGTGGGAAAATTGGTGGTAGAATTGTAACGCTCTCATCAATTTCAGGTCTTATAGGAAATACTGGTCAGGTTAATTACAGTGCCGCCAAAGCGGGTATAATTGGAGCAACCAAAGCACTGTCAAAAGAATTAGCCAAAAGAAAAATCACTGTCAATTGCGTTGCCCCAGGCATTATAGAAACTGACATGACTGCTGAAATTGATAAACAAATGATCATCAAACATATCCCAATGAGACGATTTGGACAACCCGAAGAAATAGCTGGATTGGTTGGCTTTTTGTTTTCTGAAAAAGCATCCTACATAACTGGCCAAGTAATTTCGGTCAACGGAGGAATGGTATGACAAGAAGAGTTGTAGTAACAGGCATGTCAGGCATTTCACCATTGGGTTCAAATTGGGGTGTAGTGGCTGACAACCTGATCAATAAAAAATCTGCGGTCACATTGATGGAAGACTGGCATGAAATTGAAGGATTAAGAACTCAAGTCGGTGCTATTGTCAAAGATTTTGATATTCCTGCGCATTATACTCGAAAAAAAACCAGAAGCATGGGACGTGTTGCCTTGATGGCTACCCGAGCTTCCGAAATTGCTATTGCTGATGCAAATTTAAATGAAAATGACGCACTGACAAATGGAGTCACAGGTATTTCTTACGGCTCTACTTCTGGCAGTCCACCCGCTACGGCAGAATACGCAGAAATGCTCATTAAAAAGAAAATCGGCGGCATCACTGCCACCAATTACATTAAAATGATGAGCCATACTTGTGCCGCTAATTTAGGTCAATTTTTCCAAATTAAAGGCAGGATCATTCCAACCTGTAGTGCCTGTACATCAGGCAGTCAAGGCATCGGTTATGGTTATGAGTCTGTTAAATATGGAATGCATGACATCATGCTAACGGGTGGCGCTGAAGAACACAGTGCATCGCAAGCAGCCGTATTTGATATTATGTATGCTACTTCTGAAAAAAATGCAACACCCGAACAAACCCCGTCTCCATTTGATGTAGATCGTGACGGTTTAGTCATCGGTGAAGGAGCGGCCACATTAATACTGGAAGAATTAGAACATGCCCAGCAAAGAGGGGCTAACATTTATGCTGAAGTGGTGGGTTTTGGCACTAATTCTGATGGCAAACATGTCACTAATCCATCCGTAGATGGAATGGCACAAGCCATGTCTCTAGCATTGAATGATGCCAAATTATCTCCTGTCGATATTGGTTACATTAATGCTCATGGTACGGCAACTGAATTAGGCGACATTGCTGAAACCAATGCAACAGAACGAGTTTTTGGCAATAACATAGCGATCAGTTCATTGAAAAGCTACATGGGGCACACCATGGGTGCTTGTGGTGCTATTGAAGCTTGGATGACTATTCAAATGATGAATCATGACTGGTTTGCCCCAACCATTAATTTAAAATCAGTTGACCCTCGTTGCGGAAATTTAAATTATTTGATGGATGTCACTCAAATTAATTCAGAATATGTCATGAGTAATAATTTTGCATTTGGTGGAATTAACACATCACTGATTTTTAAACGCTGGTAAATACTACATGCCTAGAATCCGTTATTTGCTACGCATTCTCTATACCGCTATTGCCTTCATAAGTTTTGGTCTCGTCTCTTTAATACTGGTTTACATCATTTTCCCAATGCTGAAAATCAAACCTGGTAGCTCTCTCGAAAAAGAAAAAAGAGTACAGTATGCTATCCATAAGGCATTTCAGTTATTTTTTTATTGTGTGCAATTTTTAGGATTGATGAAAAAAGAAGTCTATAATCAACAACCTCCACCTTTAAATGAAGCCATGGTCATTGTTGCCAATCATCCGACTTTAATTGATGTCGTCATGCTATTGTCGATTATCCCACATGCCACTTGCGTAGTTAAACATCAACTGAAAAAAAATTTCTTTCTTAGAGGTGTAGTCACCAGTGCTGGTTATATAACCAATACCGATGGCAGTACATTTTTAGAAAATTGTGTTGAAAAATTACAGCAAGGACATTCACTCATTATTTTCCCAGAAGGCACTCGGTCTCCAGAGAATACTCTGGGTAAATTCAAAAGAGGCGCAGCCAGAATTGCTATTTCCAGTCAAACCAGAATATTGCCTTGCCTGATTCAATGCTCACCCCCGACTTTAATGAAACATCAAAAATGGTATTGTATTCCCCAAAAACCATTCACTTTAAGTATTGAATTTCTCGAGCCCATATCAACGGAACAATATTATTCTGATACAGAAGAAAAAATGCCCATTTATGCAAGAAATTTAACTGAAATATTACGAGAATTTTTTCTTAATAAGGGGAAACGGAATCAATAAATGTCCAAATTGCACAGGACATTTATTTATTATTCATCAGGGGGGGTAGGGCATGTTCTGATTACTCTAAAACTTTCTTTAAAATTTTTAAAACGCCCGACATACTCATTGGCTTGGGTAAATAACCATCAAAGCCTAAGTTTTTGTATTGATCCAAGTCTTTTTTCATAACGCTTGATGTTGCCGCAATATATTTGATTTTGGGGTGACGCTTTTTACAGTATAAAAATGCATCATCACCACTCATGACGGGCATTCTGATATCCATAAAAATTATATCAGGGCTGTCTTCTTCTGTGACCTTTTCAAGGATGTCACAACACTGTTTTCCGTTAATGGCCATTTGTGCATTGATGCCTTCTTTTTTCAGAAAAAACTTAAGCAATTCTCTGTTTAGTTCGTTGTCATCAACAATGAGTGCTTTGATGTTCTTAAGCTGAATATGACTTTTTTTTGATTTGTCGAGATCATCTGTTTCTATATTATCATTGGCTGTTTTTAGTGGTAAAGTGATTGAAAAACAGGAGCCAGCACCTTGTTCCGATTGAATTGTGATTTGACCTTGCATCATTTCAATAAAACGGTGTGTAATGGCCATGCCTAATCCTGTGCCACCTTTGTCATGACCCGCATATCCTTGTTCAAAAGGTTTGAAGATATTGTCTACGGTTTTTTGATCCATTCCAGGCCCTGTATCAATGACCTCGAACAAATATAAATTATCGACTTTATCAATGTGAAATTTTATAGAACCTTGTTCAATGAATTTAACCGCATTACCAACAATATTAATCATAATTTGCTGTAGTCGCTGCATATCAGCAACAACGGTGTGGTTGGGTAGCTGATTTAAAATAGTCAGTTCAATGTCTTTGGTTTGACAGGTTGCTGTGAATAAATCATTGATGTTGGCGGTTAATTCATCTAAGTTAAAGCTGGAAAGACGCAAATCCATACCATCTGACTCAATTTTAGACAAATCAAGAATGTCATTAATTAACCCCAGTAGATGTTTTCCTGCGGTTTCTATTTTTATGGCGCAGTCATGCATTTCATCAACATCATCTTCTTCGGAAATTATCTCGGCAAAGCCAAGGACATGGTTTAAGGGAGTACGAATTTCATGGCTCATATTGGCCAAAAAAGTGCTTTTGGCGCGATTGGCATGTTCTGCAATTTCTTTGGCATCTATCAGTTCTTCTGTTCGTTCAATGACTTGTTGCTCTAAACTGATGTTGTGTTTTTCAATAACGCGCATCATTTTTTTGTTATTAATGATAAAGAAAACCAGTATTCCCATAAAAATGAGATTCATTAAACCAATGGCAATACCAAAATATAAGTTTTGGTCTGCTGAGTCATTAGATTTATTGAGCGTTGAAACAAATTGCTTATAACTGTTTTGCCTAAAAATTTGTATCTCTCTGTGCAGTAATTCAAGATCGATATTCATTTGAGCAATAAGGGGGCTTATATTTGTTGTTACACCCAATTGGTCGATGATGGTTTCAGAGGTGCCTGAACCCAATTTTACATAACGTCTAAACTGTTGCCGTAAGTCCTCTATTCTTGTGCTACTTGCTGGCGCAATTAATTTCATTTCCTGAAAAGTTTTGATTGCTTGTTGCCACTCTTTTTCGGCTTCATTTAATAGTCCTGATTCTCCCGTCATTACAGCTTGTAGATGTAGTTCTTTGATGTGGTTCAGGCGAACAATATTTTGGTCGATACGTTCTAAAATGGGAAAATATTTGTTTTTGACACTTTCTAAGCGTTGTCGGTTTTTTAGCGAGGTTTCAACGCTATAGAATTGAAAAATAGAAAAACTAATTACCGCTATGAATAAGATCAGGATAAATGAGTTGCCAATTTTTAACAGGGGGGATGACTTATTTAAAAAAATCATTGGTTGAGTCTAGCTTAAAGGTTTGTATCACACGAATATTTTTGCCATCAATCAAAGAAGCGTCAACCACGCCTATCCGATCTGTATTGGTACTCACTTCTTGTATGATCTGTTGGCTGCTGACTAAAGCGGGAGGGCTTCCTTTTCCTGTAAATACACGTTTTGCCCAATAAGCATTATATTGGGCATTGCTTTTTCTTATGACTTTTTGGTAAAAACTGACTTTTAAATTGTCATTTTCGTTGGGTAGCATGGGTTTTACTTTTTTCCCATTGGTAAACGTGGATTTTTTTCCTAAGTACCATTTTTTGACATCAACCAAATTAATGACGGTTGTATTACTTGAATGAACAATGATTACACCTTCTGCCATTACATTTAGAGTCGTTAAACTTGTCAATAGATAAATGATGACAAAGCCGATATGTCGAATGAGTTTTCCATGGAGGGTATTTTTATAAGTTTTCATTAGAAAATATAATCCACGCCAATAGAAAGAATCGTATTTTCAAGAAAATGTCCAAACAGTTTTTTTGTAATGGCTGGTGAGCCGTCTTTGGCAACCGTTAACTCTGTCTTAAATGCCATGTTGCTGTGAAAATCCCAACGACCACCGATGCTCCAGGAGTGTCTTTCGAGTTCGGTCAAGTTGGCTACTTGAGGAATGGAAGGGATTGATTGATAAAACTGGCGTTCTGACCAAGTTAAATGTAATGTCACTGTTTTAAAACGATAACCACCAGTCAGCATATAAGCAAGACTGTCTCCAATTCGAGATAGAGAGCCTATGCCAGGAGCGATTGAATTTAGAGTCACGTTTTCAAAATAGGGTTCTACACCTAAACGTATTATTTCACCTTCAAAAAAATAACGATTAAAGTCTGCAATGAAACCAAAAGATGCAAAATACAGATCAGCAGGTTTTTCTTTGCTGATGGTTTGAGGATTTAAAGTCACTTCATTGGCATTATCAGTGTAATTTTCTCCAATATGATAGGCTGCACGGAGTGTTAACCAATCATATGTTCCCGTGATGATTGCGCCATAAAGGTCTTTTATTCTGGCTCTGTATTGTTGGGTATTGTCGTTTTTTATATTGCCTGCATAAAGGTGAATTTCAGTTTCAATATTAGCCAGTTCTGTAGTGTAAAGTAGAGATGCTCCATGATATCTGCTAACGCCTTCTCCACCGTAAATGTCAATGGGAGGGCGTACCCAATGATAGGTGTAGCCAACATCAAGGTGGTCAGAGTGCAAATAAAGAGGCAGTCTTTGTCTACCTGCATTGAAGCTCAATGAATCATTGATTGCATAAGAGAGATAGAGCCATTCAAATTCAGGGTCGAGACTGTTGGCTGCTTGAGCCGTAACTTGTGCAGTTGCCGATAGGCCAAATTCTGATTTGGCTTTAAATTGAAAAGCAAGATTAGAATCGGGTTTAAACGACCATTTGTTATCGATTCTTGCATCAGGATTTCTTGTTCCGTCATCATTGGTGGCAATCGTAGACACCACCAAATAGGTTGACCGAGTATCGGAGCCGAGTGGTTCATCAGAAATGGTACGGCTTGCAACAATTGAACCAAAACCATTGACTTCAAACTCAAACGCCCAAGCTGTAGAGGTCATGCTGGTAAAAAGCAAGATAAGTATTTTGATGATTTTAAGTATGTGATGATTGATTATATTCATTATAAATATAATAGGATAGGAGTGTTAAAAAGTAAATGTTTGTCCAATAGACTATATTTAGCATGTGTTTGCTTTTTGTTTTTTACAATAGGCTTGTTTTTGCCTGTATAAATTGGGTATAGTTACAGTCGTTAATTTTTGCCCATAATTCATGATGTTATTTTATTATTAGGAGTCTCTCAATATGAAACAAAATTTTAGCCGAATTCTTATTGCATGTCTTGCTTTACTGATTCTCTCTGGTTGCGGAAATCGATTGAAACCTGTCTCGTTAATATTGAAAATTCATCAATCACTTCTGTTAATGGTGATTTGAGTATTGATCAAGTTGAAAAAGCCATTAAAAAAGCTTGTGTTACCAAAGGCTGGAGAGCAACCATTAAATCGCCAGGTCATATTACAGCAACATTAAATGTAAGAAGCCATGTTGCCATTGTTGATATTGATTATAATCCTCAGTCTTTCAGTATTACCTACAAAGACAGTACCAATCTTAAATATGATGGTGAAAATATTCATCGAAGTTATAATAACTGGATCGTTTATCTGGAAAGAGCCATTAATAGTCAATTATTGATGTATTAGTTTTCATCGTTTGGATGATTCAATAGATTACCCTGCCATTGAAACACTGGTGCCCCATCGAGGGGCTATGTGCTTACTTGATAAGGTATTAAAAAAGACAGATGATGAAGTTGTTTGTATTGTCACAATTAATGAATCTTCTTTGTTTTTAGAAAAAGGTAAAGTGGATTCATGGATAGGTATTGAATACATGGCACAATGTGTCTCGGTTCATGCGGGTTTTGTCGCATTGCATCAAAACAAAGCGACCCCAATCGGCTTATTACTAGGCTCTCGTTGTGTTGATATTAAAATTGATGCATTTCTATTGCATCAATCTTTGCAAGTCACCTCAAAAAAAATATGGCAAGGAGAAGATGGGACAGCATCTTTTGCATGTGATATCAAAGATTTAGAGAAACAAAATTATTTACTCAAGGCAAACTTGAGTGTTTATAGTCCTGAATCAGTAGCAATACTTGAATCTTAATGCGTCGGGAAAATAAGGGGAAGCGAAATAAATAAACGTCCAACTTACTTGTTTTTTTATCCACCTATTTTTACACTTCAAAGTTGAACAAAAATCCTGCGCAATTTGGATATTTATTGTATGTCCCCTTAGCCTGAAATAATCTATACTGTATTTATAAGGTATTCATATCAGTGGTCACTCAAAATGTATCAATTACGCCATTTTATCTTCCTATTCATTTTATTGCCCTGTATATCAGTGAATTCAGTCTTTGCCAAAGAAGTTCTTGAACTCTGGGTGCATCCCTATCTTTCCGCGACAGAAATTACCAGAAAATTTACACCATTGGTTGATTATTTAAACAAGCAGAATGATTTTTTAGTAGAATTGCATATATCGGTCAGTTATAGTGCACACATTAAACGAATAGGGGAAGGGCGAATAGGGTTGGCTTATCTTGGCCCTGCACTTTATGTTAAATTAACAAAACAATATGGCAAGCAAGCTCTTTTGGCTACTCTTGAAATCAATGGGCAGCCTATGTTTCATGGTATGATAGTGACTCGAAGTGATTCTGCTATTCATCACATTAAAGATATTGCAGGCAAATCATTCGCATTTGGTTCGCCTGGTTCAACCATGAGTCATATTCTTCCTCAATACATGTTGTCACAAAATGGTATTTCTCTGAAGCAACTGAGGGTTTTTAAGTTTTTGAACTCTCATCAAAATGTGGCTCTTGGCGTTTTGGGTGGTTATTATGATGCAGGAGCTATGAAGGAAGAAGTTTTCTACAAGTACCAGCAACGTGGCTTGAGAATGGTTGCGACAAGTCCGCCAGTGTACGAACATCTCTTTATTGCCAATAAAAGTTTGCCTAAAAAAACTCATTTGTTAATTCAACAACAGTTGATTAGCCTGACTGATCAAAAAGTATTAACGTCCATTAAAAAAACGGTTACTGGTTTAGTGGTGTCTGCCGATAAAAATTATGATGGGTTAAGAAAAATATTTCAAACAAATAATGACTTCCTCAATCAACCATAACAAGGCAATCATAGCCTACCTCCTGTTATTTTCATTACTACTGGTCGCCGTGAATGTTTTTTTGATTTATAAAGAATGGGGCAAACAATTTCCTGCCTTTATGGAATACTCAGAAAATGAATTAAATTTAATTGAGTCTTTTTCAATTAGTCCCGTGTTGGAACATAAGTTTTCTACTGTTGCAGAATTTATCAGGTTATGGGGAGAAAAGAAAAAAGATATTGTAGATATTAAATTGTACTCTCAACACAATCATCTGCTGGCATCATTCAGTCGAAAAGTTGCGAATAAAAAGGTCAAAACTTTTCAACGAAATGTGAGTTTTATGGGCAAACATTTATTGAGCATTCGTTTAATAAAAACTTATAATCCAGTGGTCAATCAGCTTAAGTCTTTTATTGCTTCATTGGTATTGCAGTCTATTCTCATTGTAGGACTGTTCGGCGTGATTTTATGGTTTAGCCTGAAAAAACTGGCCATTCAACCACTTGAATTGGAAATATCTCGTCGAGAAATTGCAGAAAATCATTTGCAGTATTCCAATGAATTACTGGAAAAAAAAGTGCTTGAAAGAACAAGGGATCTGGGCCAAGAAAAAGAACATCTGGCAGTGACATTGCGTTGTATTGGTGAAGGAGTGATTGCAGTTGATATTGACAATAATATAACAGTGATTAATAAAGCATCAGAGAAAATAACAGGTTGGAGTCATCAACAAGCTTTTGGTAAACCCATTGGTGATATTCTGCTTGTTATTAATGAAAAGACAGGTTTGCGTGATAAAAAATTATTGGCAAAAATGTTGTCCTTTGGCAATGAAAATGATCCTAAAAATTATCTCATTAAATCATCAAAAACAGTCAAACCAAATTATATTGAAATGAGTAATGCTCCAATTTATGATGACCAGAAAAATAGGATCGGAGCTGTTCTGGTATTTCGTGATATCACAGAAAAATTACTGACTGAACAGGCGATGATAAAAACGGAACGACTTGAATCTTTGGGTATTCTTGCGGGTGGTATTGCGCATGATTTTAATAACTTGCTGGCTATTATACGGGGTAATGTAGAGTTGACTTCGACTTGTTTTGAGCAAAAAAGTCAAATAAATACTTATGTAAACCGATCTATTGATGCCATTAATCGAGCAAAAAAATTAACCAAACAGTTACTGACTTTCTCTAAAGGGGGCAGTCCTGTTAAGCAAACGGTATCTATTGCTGAGATGATTGTAGGGACCGCACATTTTGTATTGGACGGAAGTTCAATTGAACTGAAAACCAAAGTTGACAAAAATTTATGGCAAGTGGATATTGATGTCAATCAAATGAACCAAGTTATCCAAAATATCATCATTAATGCAAAATATGCCATGCCTGATGGTGGTGAAATCAGTATTGAGTGTGAAAATATTGAGTCATCGTTACTGAATCAAAAAGGGATCAAAATTACTTTCTCAGATAATGGCGTGGGTATTCCTGCTGAAATGATTGATAAAATTTTTGACCCTTATTTTACCACCAAGCAGACAGGGAATGGATTGGGTTTGGCAATTTGTCATTCCATCATACAAAAACATGGTGGAAATATGGCGGTACAGTCTGTGGCGAATCAAGGGACAACATTTACTCTAATGTTACCAGCATCAACACCTCAGGTTGATGTTACGACAGAGACTGTAGCTTTAAGTCAGTCTGTTATTGCTTTTCATCATCCATTAAGGATTTTGATGATGGATGATGAAGTGATGATTGCCAACTTGATTAGAGAAATGCTTGAATTGTTGGGACATGAGGTGGTTACTACAACAGATGGCCAAGAAGCGATTGATGAATATAAAATATCCATCAAACAACAATGTATTTTTGATATGGTTTTACTGGATTTGACAGTTCCTGGTCGTTTAAATGGCAAAGAAACTGCCCGTGAACTTCTTAAGCTTAATCCATCTGTAAAAATCATTGTTTCAAGCGGTTATTTTGATGACCCAGTGATGACCCATTATCAGGATTATGGCTTCAAAGCTGCTCTTTCAAAACCTGTCCAGCTTGAAGAATTAACGGATACGATTAATGTTTTAATACATGAAGTTTAAATGTGTCTTACTTTACAATCAAATATAGAATATATAGGAAATTCAACGCCATTTTCTAATTTATAGCTCTCCAATATAGTCCAAAATCGCAAAATTTATCGCATTATTTTATGATTTTAAACTTTGTGATGATAATTTTAGGGAAAAAAGAGATTCTTTATG
>Ga0233448_1002178_pt1 | contig 14404 bp, 17 predicted proteins | sample SI_124_October20_2_FD_183015 | JGI IMG/M metagenome (GOLD analysis project Ga0233448, IMG submission 183015) | Seawater microbial communities from Saanich Inlet, British Columbia, Canada - SI_124_October2016_150_MG | ecosystem: Environmental > Aquatic > Marine > Inlet | place: Canada: British... | reverse complement strand
TACATTTGCATGGATGAGTGAAGTTTTTAGAATTTTAAAAGACTCTGGAAGCATGTATGTTTTTTCTGGTTGGAATAATCTTAAAGATATTTTACGAGCATTAGATGATGTTGGATTCACTACAATTAATCATGTAATTTGGAAATATCAGTTTGGCGTGGTAACAAAAAAGAAATTTGTAACTTCTCATTATCACTGTCTTTATGTTTGCAAAGATGATAAAAAGAGAAAATTTTTCCCATTTTCTAGATTCAAAAAAGATGAAAAAACAAAAGATGGCCGCAGTTTACACTATAAAGATAAAGAAGATGTTTGGGATATCAAAAGAGAATATTGGACTGGTGATGAAAAAACCCCTACTAAACTTCCTTTTGAAATAATTGAAAAATTGTTAGAATATTCCAGTGAAAAAAAAGACATTGTTTTTGATCCATTTCTTGGCTCAGGACAGGTAGCAGTTGTAAGTAAATCCCTTAAACGACGATTTCTTGGATTTGAAATTGTTCCTGATTACTACAAATTTGCAAAAAAACGACTTGACAAAAACATGTATCGTATTAAAAAATCAGATTAATTTTTTACTCTTTTTTTGACTCGTCTACTTTTTTCTGACCTATTTTTGTAGAAATATTTTCTCGAAGTTCACCATCTGTTACTCCATCATATTTTATTCCAATTGATTTTGCTATTGTTTCTAATTTTTTTCTCTCTGTATCAACTGGCCCTGATATTGTTGGTGTTTGCTCGGATACATCTTTGATTTGTTCTTGAATTTCATTTTTTGCTTTATTGTATTCATTAACTACTTTTCCAAGTTTTTTTGCAGCCCCTGGAAGTCTTCCAGTTCCTAAAATCAAAATTAATGCAACAAAAACAATAATCAACCATTCGCTTCCAGCTATGTTTAATGAATTATCTAGCATATTGTGAAATATTTTTGTTTAAAATTAAACGTAATGTCTGTACTCATGCCTGTATAACTGATTTCTTGAGTATCATAAATGAAAAGTAGTTATTGATTTAAATAAATTCAATTTTAATTAATCCTATGAAGAAAATTGAAGCGATCATTCAACCTGCAACAAAAGATGCAGTCATTGCTGCAATCAAAAAATGTGGTGTTGGCGGTGTAACTGTTCACCAAGTTCAAGGACAAGGTGCACAAGAGGCTCCTTTAGTTGGCCAATATTTTAGCAGAGATTTAGTTATCTGTATTGTTGATGATCCTAAATTAGATGAAGTCATAGATGCAATTGCAAATGTTGCTTGTACTGGAACCAAAGGGGATGGTAAAGTGTTTGTAACTGACATTGTTGATGCACTTGATATCTGCTCCAAAAAACGTGGCACAATGGATATCTAATACACGATTTTTTGTGGTTCTAATTTCTTTCTAGAAATTATTGCTAGTATTGTTATTCCTACTCCTATTACTCCAAACACCAAATATGGTGTCTCATTTCCAAATGACTGTGTGATTGGACCACCAATTGTTGGTCCTATAGCCCAACCCATTCCAAAAACTGTTTCATATGCTCCAATGATTTTACCTGAAATGCCTTTTCTAGTCTTACTCAAAATTATCTCTAAAGTTAATGGGAAGAATATGCTAAATCCAAATCCCATCAAAACTAACGCAATTCCAAACGTGACAATAGAATCCGCAATTACTGATATTCCTAATCCTATAGATACTGCAATTGTTGCAGCAATCAAAGTTTGACTAGTTTTTCTTGCAAATTTACTTGCCAATGCAAGGGATGCAACACGTGCAATCCCAAAAACAAAATACAACATCAAAATATCTGTGGCAGTCATTCCATTATCATTTAGAAATGCTGGATAAATGGTGAGAATTATTCCAAAAGATGATGTACAAAAAATTAACAAAATTATTACTTCTGGAAATTTCCTCATTTCCTTAATTGAAGAAAAAGAAAATTTTTCATGATGATTTTTTATATTTTTTCTTGAGGCTAAAAGTGATGTAATTATTGCAGCAGCTAAAATGAATGCTGCAATTTGGAATAATATCCTATACGTTATATCTAAACCTTCAAGAAATGCAGTTCCTAGCAATGGACCTACCATAAATCCAATCACAAAAAACATTGTAAACCATGAGATGTTTTTTACCCTATTTTTTTCAGTACTCTCATTAGATATGATGGATTCACATGGAGGCCAAAAAAATGCATGAGCGACACCAGTCATAATTCTAACTCCCATTATTTCTGGAACTGACTGAGCTATTGATAGAAGATAGATTGATGCAGAATTTATCGCAGCTCCTAATGCAAGAAGATATCCATTATTGATTCTGTCAAGAAGAATGCCTACAAAAAGTGGAATGAACATGTATGGGATAAAATTAGTTAATCCAATTAGTCCTAATTCTGAATATGTTGCACCAATTACATTCTTTGCAAAAATTGGTAGTATTGGCCCATGTAATCCATAAGAAATTCCTATGATTAATCCTGTAATGTTGACTAGTATCAGAACTCTATTCATTTGAAAGCTGCAACCATTATTGCTCCGCCCATAAGATCTTTCTCAAATTCTACTTTGGAGAATTTTTCTAATAACAGCCCTTCAAGTTTTTTGTTTTTAGGCCATCTCTTGTATGTTCCATACAGTGTTCCAAACTTTAATCCTAATTTTCCCCCAGCTGCAAATGCAAGAATTGGGAGAATACATCTAAGATAAAATGAAACTCCTGCTCTGAAAAACGGTTCATCTGGTTTTCCTAAATCAACAATAACAAATCTTCCCCCTTTTTTCAATACCCTGTGTATCTCAGAAATTGCAACTCTCAAGTTGATTGCATCTCTTAATGAATATCCGCATAGTACTGCATCAAATTCTCCATCTCTAAATGGAATGTGCTCGAAAACACCATTTGCCATATCTGGTATTTTTTCAAAATGTGTACTTGTATTTTTTAGCATGGGAACAAGAGGATCATAAAGTGTGATTGAAATTTTCCCATCTGTCTGTTTTAATGCAGTTTTTGACATATTGCCAAAACCAGAACCTGCATCGAGAATTTTATTTCCTGGAATGACTCTCTTGGAGATTCCACGATTTCTGTGTTCTACATCTTTGCCTAAAGAAATTATGGAATTTACTTTATCATAAATTGGGATAATTTCTCGAAGTACCTCGATTACTTCTTGCCAGTAACTACTTCCTAAACCCATTATCTTATCATCTTTGTATACTTGTTTGAATAGTTTTCAAATCTAAATGTCTATTGAGAAAATTTTGAAACATTTTGAGAATATTGTTGCAAGTCTGATTCTGGAACTTTCTCAAACACTTTGGATTCTGATGTAATTTTTGCCATTTTGACATTATCGACACCTTCTTTTTTCTCTGCTTTCAGATTAATTGCTGCAATAGCTAATGCTGCTGCTTCTTCCAAACTCATATCTTTATTGTAATATTTTTCTAAAAATTCATTCACATCATCTGCTCCTGCACCAATTGCAATTGCTGAATATTGTACATAAGTTCCACTAGGATCTATGACATAGATTGCCTCTCCTTTCTGATCAACTCCTGCAATAATCATAGCTACTCCGTTTGGACGCACTCCTCCATACTGTGTAAATTGATGAGCTTGATCTGCTAAATGTTTGGCAACTGTTGCAATTTCAACTGATTCATCATATGTCATTCTATTTCCTTGTGAGAAAAATCTTGCACCATCTACTTGAACACGTGCATCTGGAATGTATCCTGCTGCTGCAACGCCAATATGATAATCAACTTGGAAAATTTTCTGTGTAATATTTTTAGTTTGTAATGTTCTTGGTTTCTCTTCTACTGCCATAACTACACCTTGTTTGGTAGATACGCCTATTGCTAAAGTTCCTCTTTTTACAGTCTCTATTGCATATTCAACTTGGTATATTCTACCATCTGGAGAATACATTGTAGGAGTCATATCATAACCGCGGGATGCCATCATAATATCACGAGTCCATCCCCAGTCAATTTAAGGGTAATTGTCTTGCCTGAATATGGACTAGATATGGAAATACGGTTTTAAGTAAAAAATATCTAATTATTTTCAGATAACATGACAGATCAACTATTAGAATTCAAAGAAATTATCCGATCAAAACAAGTTTCTGATACAAGAAAACCTGATAAACAGACTAGAAATTTACTATTTTTCTTATTTACAAGTACTAGAGGAGGATATACTAGATTACGAATTATTATACATCTACTTGAAAAACCATACAACACACATCAATTGGCACAAGTCCTTGATCTTGATTACAAAGCAGTTCAACACCACATGAAGGTATTACAGAAAAATAACATGGTATTAAAAATTGGAGAAAAATATGGTGCAATATTTCACTTGTCAAATTTTCTTGAAATTAACATTGGTGCACTAGGTGAAGCAATTGACAAATTGGATAGAAAAATGAATCAAAAGAAAGTCTATCTATAATGTGATCTTGTGAATTTGCGATCATTGATTTTCAACCAAACTTATATAAAATGAAATCATTTAGACCAAGCATCTTGGTAAAACATGATCCATTTGCTAATGCTACAAAACAGGTTAATGATGCATGTGATATTCTTGGTATCAAAGATAAAGAATTACGAGAATATTTGGCAATGCCAAATAAAGTTTTGAGAGTTAAAATTCCAGTAAAGATGGATAATGGTAAAATTAGAATTTTCACAGGTTTTAGAAGTCAACATAATAATGACCGTGGTCCATATAAAGGAGGTATTCGTTACTTTAATCCTGAAGGTGGTGTACAGTATATGGAACGAGAAGTCATGGCACTTTCTTCTTGGATGACTTGGAAATGTGCAATTGTTGATATCCCATTGGGCGGAGGTAAAGGTGCAATCTATGTTAATCCAAAAACTGAAAAACTCAGTGACGGTGAACTAGAAAGACTCACTAGAGGATTTGCATACAAAATCTCTGAAATTATTGGACCTCAAAAAGATATTCCTGCCCCTGATGTCTATACCACAGGAAAAGAAATGACACAAATTATGGATACATTTAGTAAATTAAACGGTAACAAATATTCTCCAGGTGTAATTACTGGAAAGCCAATTTCAATGGGTGGTTCTTTGGCAAGAAATGTTGCAACTGGATTGGGTGCAGCATACACTGTAAGAGAAGCTGCAAAGACTATCAAACTTAATCTTAAAGGTGCCAAAGTCGTTTTACAAGGATTTGGCAATGCATCTACATTTGCAGGTGAATACTTGGAAAAAATGGGTGCCAAAATAATTGGAGTTAGTGATTCTAAAGGATCCATTTCAATTCCTAAGGGTGCCAAAGTTAGTGCCATATTGGCACATAAAGAAAAGAAAGGCTCTGTTGTTGGATTTCCTGGAAGTACTAAAATCACAACCGAACAACTACTTACCACTAAATGTGATGTGTTAGTTCCTGGGGCATTAGAGAATCAAATTGATGCAAAGCTTGCAAATAAACTACAATGTAAAATTATTGCAGAAGCTGCAAATGGTCCAACATTACCAGAAGCAGATCCAATTATCTTCAAAAAGAAAATTTTAGTAATTCCTGATATCTTGGCAAACTCTGGCGGTGTTTGTATCTCCTATTTAGAGTGGGTTCAAAACAACATGGGTTACTATTGGAGTTTTGATGAAGTAGCAAACAAGATGGAGAAAAATATTACTAAAGGATTCAAGGATGCATATGCTCTTACTAAAAAACACAAAATCGATATGAGAAAAGCAACTATGGTTTTAGCTGTTGAAAGAGTACTAGAGGCATTTAATCAAAAAGGCATTTGGCCATAATCTTAGGCTAAATACAATTCATAACAAACTAACTGCTCAATAAATTTAATTTTTCCTTGAGTAATTTCTTGTAATCTTCTTTTAAAAGTAAGATCAATCTTTGTTCTTCTTTGTAATAGTTGAATTGTTTTTTCAGTTAGTTGCCTGCCTTTTCTATCTCTATCAAAAAGAATTATCAGTCTTTCATATTTTGCTACAGAATCTGTAAAATTTATCATACCTGTAAATCTATGAAATTCTAAAACTTTCCCTGTATAGCCTATATTCTTTAATGCATTAGAATCTCGTTTTCCTTCAACTATTACGACACCATTTTCTATGGCATTTAATTGAAAAATAAATTCTTTTAATTCTAAAATTTCTTGTTCTGATACTAGCATATTTTATGATTAATTCTAACATATTAAAACAGAGCATATTTTTACTTCCAAATAATTTATTGTGTAAGATGAAAACTGAATTAGAAATTGCTGAATATAGAAAAATAATTGAAGAAAGACTAGTAAAAACTGAATCTATGGATGCCATGAAATACTATCAAGGAGTACTCCGAAGTCTCGAGTGGGTAGTTAAAGGAATAGATGTTTAAAAAAAATGTCAAATGCACTCCTTGTACAGAATACTAGAGTTGAAGGTTCTGGATATTTGGGTGAACTTTTACAAGATGATGGGTTTGATATCACATCTGTTGATGCAAAACATGAAAAACTTCCAGACAAAGATTTCTCTCTAGTTGTGATTTTAGGTGCACCCGAAAGTGCAAATGATGATTTGCCATATCTTCAAGCAGAACAACAACTTATCAAAAATTCTGTTGAGAAAAATATTCCTGTTTTAGGAATTTGTTTAGGTTCTCAGCTAATCGCAAAAACATTTGGTGCCAAAGTGTATAGTGGTCCTAAAAAAGAAATTGGATTTTACAACGATTTGAAAATTAGTAATAATTCCCTCTTGTTTAAGGGATTCAAAAACCCATTTACTGTATTTCATTGGCATGGTGATACCTTTGATTTACCTCAAGACGCTGTCAGATTAGCCTCATCTGAGCATTATTTGAATCAGGCATTTCAATACAAATCTGCAGTTGGATTACAATTCCATTTAGAGGTAAATAATGAGATGGTGAATTTATGGCTTGATAATACTGAGGAAAAATTGAAAAAAATATCTTATATCGATCCACAAAAAATTCGTTCAGAAATTAATGAAAATATTTCAATTGTAAAATCAAATATGAAGAATTTTTACAACAATTTCAAATTATCATTTGATCTTTGACCAAAGTTTAATTTTGCTAAATAAAAGTATGTGTATGTTTTTTATCTCGTCATTAAATACGCCCCTGTGAATTGTCATATCATATGATAAAAAACCCCATCATTATCAAAATGGTTTCTATTTCTACTTGACATATTTTGAATCATAATTTTAGGTTGTGAATATTGTGGAAATTACGATCTGAGTGGTATTACCAAAAGAATGTATTGGCAAAAAGTCAAAATAGAATTTTTAAAATGATGAGAATTCAAAGTTAATATTCTGCAAGATATCGGAAAATCATTGTGAGAAATCTTATTCTCTTTCCATTTTTATTGGCATTTTTGCCAGCATGGGATCTAATCTTAAAAAACTATGATGAATTAATTTTTCAAGATATTCTTATTTCGTTATCTATAATTGCAATCTCCATAATGGTGTGGATAGTAATTACAAAAATAATTAAAAATGGAAACAAAGCAGCGTTGATTACGGGTGTTGGTGTAGTGTTATTTTTTTATTTTGGCTATTTACAAGATGTATTATTTTATCCTATAAACAAGACTAGTGTTTTAATTATAATATCAATAATGGTTTTTATAATATCAACTATTTACTTCATAAAATCAAAGAATAATTTTGCACCGTCAATAAAAATAGCCAATGGTTTCGCGATTGCAATGATTTTGTTTGCATTGATACAATTTGCCATACCTGGAGCAATTGCTGAAAAACCTAATGTTTACCACATAATCTTAGATGAATACACCGATAATGAAATTTTATTGAATCAATTTAATTATGATAATAAAGAATTTCTTGAATTTTTAAACAAAAATGGATTTTATATGCCAAATAAATCATTTTCAACTTTTATCTCTACGCCTAATGAGTTAAATACCATATTAAGCATGGATTACCCAACAAGTAATTGGTGGGAATCTCATGTCTACCAGAAATTGAAAACTAATAAAGTCATGTCCATATTTTCTGATCAGAATTATTCAATTATTGAAACAAATTCTGCATTGAGGTGGAAGGATTTTTCAGATATAGATAGACATCTTTGTTACGATACAAATTTTATTAATTCTGAATTCCTAGATCAGGTTTTAAGAAAATCTATTATCCAATATTTTATGGAACAACATCAAACTGATGCGCGACGTGACATAGTAAGATGTGTGTTTAACGAATTGAATGAAATTGCATTACAAAATGATGGATCAACATATGTTTTTGCCCATTTACTTATACCTCACCCACCGTTCATTTTTGGTCCAAATGGTGAAAATATTACTCCTGATCATCGTGAAATAAGTGGATTACAAAGTTGGGAAAATCCACAAGGATATCTTAATCAATTGATTTATGCAACAAGTGAGATTAGTGTGATAATAACAAATATTGTAGAAAATGATCCTAATGCCATAATTATCTTGCAAGGGGATACAGGCACACAAACAGGAATTTACAATCCGGATGAAGAAATTACGACAAAAAAGATTTACCAAGCTCATTCAAATCTTTATGCAGTAAGAATGCCAGGTGTCAATGACTTTGAAAACGCTATACCTGTTAACACGTATAGAATTATTTTCAATAATTATTTTGACATGAATTATGAATATTTAGATCAGCGTATCTACATGATTAATGATGATAATACATTTGAAGATATTACAAAAACAATATCCGAATACAAATTTGATTAAGAAAGAAAAAAAATACTTGAAAAGATTGTGACTTGATTCGAATTCAAAGATTTTACTCTTAATGGACAAATACTTGCAACCAATATTGAAATGATCAATATTTCTGATCTAAGAATATTGATATAGAATGGTGTAAGTGTAAATGAGAAATTTCATAGAATAATGATCACAGAAATTAAAAAAACAAAAAAATTTGCAGTGCATCTTGGGTGGAGTTATGTTACTCAACCAAAGCGAAGAAATCCACTCATGATGGTGCTATGTCAAAAAATTGGTTAAATACATGAAACAATTTTCTTTAATTTTTAACATAATTCTAAAAAAACCATATTTCCTAGAATTGTATAATAAATACAAAATTATTGAAAAAATATTAGATATTTTTTATAGATAAAAATTGAAGCTACAAAGTTTAATATAGTTAATTCTAATTTTATCGATCGAAAGATGGCTGCTGTTAAGAAAATTTTTGATGAAATTATTCAAACTGATCACAAAGTCATCACCGAAGAAACATCAAAATCAATTCTCAAAACTTATGGTGTTAAAGTTCCTCCTTATGCTCTAGTTACATCAGCTGATGAAGCGGCAAAACAAGCAAAGAAAATTGGCTTTCCACTTGTAATGAAAGTAGTATCCCCACAAATCTTACACAAAACAGATGTCGGTGGAGTCAAAGTTGGAATTGATAATGTGGCTGATGTCAAAAAAACATTTACTGACATGTATGGTCGTCTTTCTAAAAAGAAAGGTGTCCATGTTAAAGGAATTCTTTTGGAAAAAATGGTTCCAAAGGGCGTTGAACTAATTGTAGGTATTCAAAACGATTCTCAATTTGGCCCAATCATTATGGTGGGTCTTGGTGGAATAATGACTGAAGTTATGAAAGATGTTGCATTTAGAATGCTTCCAATTACAACTTCTGATGCAAAATCAATGATTAACGAATTAAAGGGTTCTAAACTTCTCAAAGGATTCAGAGGAAGTGCACCAATTGATACTAACATGGTTGCAAAAATGTTGGTAAACATTGGAAAATTAGGCGTAGAAAATGCCGATTACATTAACAGTATTGACTTTAATCCAGTAATCGTATATCCAAAATCACACTTTGTAGTTGATGCAAAAATCATTCTAAATAAAGAATTAAGGAAAAATTCAATCTCAAAAACAAAACCAAACATTACCGATATGGAGACATTCTTTACTCCAAAATCAGTTGCATTAGTTGGTGCATCTGCCACTCCAGGTAAAATTGGAAATTCTATTTTAGATAGTCTTGTAAATTATGATTTCAAAGGTAAAGTTCATCCAATTAATCCAAAAGCAGATAAAATCTTTGGACAAAAATGCTATCCTTCAGTTGCCGACATTCCTGGTAATGTTGATCTTGTTGTAATTTCAGTTGACTTGTCCATGACCCCTGCTGTATTGGAAGACTGTGCAAAGAAAGGAGTACGTAGTGTAGTCATTGTTTCTGGTGGAGGAAAAGAACTCGGTGGTGACAGGGCAGTAATGGAAGCTGAAGTGGCAAGATTGTCTAAAAAGCACAAAATCAGAATTATCGGTCCTAATTGTATTGGAATGTTTAACGCTGCAAATCGTCTTGACTGTGCATTTCAAGGCCAAGAAAGAATGTTACGTTCAAAACTTGGCCCTGTTGCATTTTTCTCACAAAGTGGAACCATGGGAATCAGTATGTTGGAATCAGCTGATACGTTTGGTTTATCAAAAATGATCAGCTTTGGAAATCGTTCTGATGTTGATGAGGCAGATATGATTTGGTATGCTGCAAATGATCCTCAAACTAAAGTAATCGGATTATACGTTGAAGGCTTTGGTGATGGTAGAAAATTCATCAATGTTGCAAAACGTGTAATGAAAGAGAAAAACAAGCCAATTGTAATTTGGAAGAGTGGAAGAACGGCAGCTGGTGCAAAACAAGCTGCTTCTCACACAGGTTCTCTTGGAGGCTCAAATGCAATCATTATGGGGGCATTCAAGCAAGCAGGAATCATTTCAGTTGAAAGTTATCAAGAACTAGCCGGTGTCTTAAAGGCATTAGCATGGCAACCTCCTGCAAAGGGTAACAAAGTGGCTATGACTAGTAATGGTGCTGGTCCAATGATTGGTGGAATTGATCAGTTAGAAAAATTTGGTCTTACAATAGGAAAATTATCCCCACAAAATATTAAAAAAATAAAAGCACATTTCCCACCTGCAGTTCCTATTCACAATGGTAATCCTGCAGATGTTGGTGGTGGTGCAACTGCTGAAGATTATAGATTTGTAATTGAACAATTCATGAATGAAAAAAATATTGATATTGCAATGCCTTGGTTTGTTTTCCAAGATGATCCTCTTGAAGAAACAATTGTTGAACATTTAGCAAATTTCCAAAAGAAAAGAAAAAAGCCACTATTAGCTGGTGGAAATGGTGGTCCATATACTGAGAAAATGATAAAACTAATTGAGAAACACAATGTTCCAGTCTATCAAGACTTGCGAACTTGGGTTGCAGCTGCCTCTGCATTAGCTCAATGGGGAAAACTCTCTAAAAAATAGAGAACATTTAATTCCCATATCTATTCCCAAATTATTATGTCACTAGTTACCACATCTACTTCTGATGGCATTTGTACTGTCAAAATCAACAGACCTGACAAACTCAATGCTATGAATACTGATGTTGCAAAAGAACTAATCAAAACTTTTGAAGAACTAAATCATAATGATGGTGTCAAAGTTATCATTTTGACTGGTGAAGGAGAAAAGGCATTTTCTGCTGGTGCAGATATTGAATACATGTCTAAAATCTCTGCAGATGAGTCAGTTGAATATGCAAAAACTGGCCAGCTTGTCACTTCAACTGTTGAATTAGTAAAACAACCAACTATTGCAGCCATAAACGGATTTGCTTTAGGTGGAGGTTGTGAACTTGCAATGTCTTGTGATATCCGAATAGCTGCTGACACAGCTAGAATGGGTCAACCAGAAGTAACAATTGGAATTCCACCTGGATGGGGAGGAACACAAAGATTGATGAGAATTGTGGGAATAGCTAAAGCAAAAGAACTTGTTTACAGAGGTAACATGGTCAAAGCAGACGAGGCAAAAGAAATTGGTCTTGTTAATCAGGTAGTACCACTTGCATCTTTGCAAGAGGAAGCCTTGAAAATGGCACAACAAATTGCTGGAAACTCTACAATGGGTGTTCAGATGTCTAAAGTCGCAATCAATAAGGGAAGAAATGCAGATCTTGATACAGGTTTGTCAATTGAACTTCTTGCTTGGAGAAATTGCTTTACACATCCTGATAGAGAAGAGCGAATGACTGCATTTGTCAACAAGTCCAAGAAATAGTTATTTCCAATTCCCTTCTTATTTTATTAAAACAAACTTTTTTTTAACTCTAAGAAACTGTAACTAATCCTACTCTCCAAGGATGGAATGAGCAAAAGTAGTTGTAAACACCTGGCTCATCAAATGCAAATTTAAATTTGTCTCCTGTGTTTAGCGGAGGACTGTTGAATAACTGTATGACCTTTCCTTTCTCATCCATACTTTGAATATTATGAGGTACAGAATCATCATTTACCCATGTAACTGTGGCCCCTGATAGAATTTCTAGATTCAAAGGATCATAAAATCCTGCACCTGTAACATCAAAATTCCCATTTGGAATGGTAACTTGCGCATTTACTATTTGTGAAACTGACTCTTCAACACTCTCTATGACAATGATGTCATTTTGAATCAAAAACTTGATCATGTTTAGAAATTCTGATTCTGAAACAACTCCTTCACCATACCATAATGCCGTATTTTTTACCCATTCTGGAACTGATTCTGCATTTGCAAAATTCATCGAAAATGAAATTAACATGATTGAAAATACCATTATTGGAATTGATTTTTTAAATGAAATACGTTTCATATAACGTAATCAACTCTAACTAATTTATAAAATTTGTATGCGATGTCTTGCACTGCAGACTGATTCATTATATCTTATTTTCATTGTTGATAATCATGCAAGAATTAGTACAAACCAGAAAAATTATGGACGATGAAAGAAAGCAAATTATTTTAGAAGTACTTGCTGACAAATATTGTAAACATATACTTCACAATACCTTGGATAAACCAAAATCTGCAATGGAATTATCTGGAGACAAAAAAATACCAATCAGCACTGTATATCGAAGATTACAAACCCTATATGATGCAAAATTACTTGCGATTTCAGGCTCAATTAATGAAGATGGAAAAAAGTACTTTTTGTACAAGAGTAGAGTGAAATCTATTTCCATAAAATGTGATTTAGAAGACACAACAATCGAAATCGTACCTAATTCCTCCTCTTGAGGTAATTGTCCATTTATATTCATTGGAGCTGTATTCATGAATGAAGATTTGAATACCAAAAGACAGACTCATACTCAAAAAAAAGATCCAACTAGAAGTATAACATACAGACTTCCAGAAAAATTAGTTAATGAATTAGAAACTGAAGCTTCTATGAAAAGTATATCTCAAAATGTCCTAGTAAAACAGATTCTAGACAGATACATCCAATGGGATAGATTCTCTGATAAAATTGGAATGATTCCTGTTCCAAAAAAAATCTTGATTGCGTTAGGTGATGAGTTAGATGGAAGAGATATTGATGAAATTATTAATTTAATGTTTCCAATGATCAAGGACACTGTCATGTTTATCAAAGGTGGATATGACATTAAGCGTTGTATTGAAACATTAGAAGATTACATGCAAGCATCTGGAATGAACTCTGATCATAGAATCGAAGGTGACTTACACACATTTTTAATTCAACACGATTTGGGAATGAAATGGTCTGTGTTTACTGAACAATTACTAACACAAGTATTTCGTAACTTTATGCCAGACGTTGATCTCAAGTTTCAAACAACTGAGAATACTGTAATTTTAACTGCACCTTTAGGTTCTGATTTCAATGAACATGATTATCATGATTGAAATTCAATAACTCTTTGAAATATCACTTTTGATATATCAATACATGAATTCTGAATCCTTGATGCAGAAAATTAGGATTAACAAGATTATGAATAATTCTATCGTGTCTGTTGATTCATCTGTTTCAGCTACTGATGCTGCAAAGATGATGGAAGATACTGATGTTGGAGCGGTAATAGTTTTAGAAAATGGCTCTCCAATTGGAATTGTCACTGATAGAGACTTTGCTATTAAAATTACTGCGCACTCTTATCCTATCGATACCCCAGTTAGACGAATAATGTCCTCTCCTTTGATTTCTATTGATTCTAGTTCTGATTTATGGACTGCATCTGATCTAATGTCTTCTAGAAATGTTCGAAAATTACCTGTAATTGATGATGACAAAGTTGTTGGAATAATCACTTCTAGTGATATAGTCAAACATATTGCAGATCACTAGATTATACCTTGATAATTTATTTTACTCCTAGTGTGTTGGGTTGGAAAAGATTATTATAATTTGAGACCACTTTTTTGTTCATAATGGCAACTGAGCAAACACAAAAGATGGTCACTGTCACTACAAAAGCAGCTGAAAAAATACAAGAATTCATGAAAGAAGAAGCAGA
>Ga0233448_1002173_pt1 | contig 14433 bp, 13 predicted proteins | sample SI_124_October20_2_FD_183015 | JGI IMG/M metagenome (GOLD analysis project Ga0233448, IMG submission 183015) | Seawater microbial communities from Saanich Inlet, British Columbia, Canada - SI_124_October2016_150_MG | ecosystem: Environmental > Aquatic > Marine > Inlet | place: Canada: British... | reverse complement strand
TCGGATCGCGGCCCCGTTGAAGCATAGTGTCCGCAGTGGGAGTTGGTGATACTGCCCGCGTCTCCGCGGTCTTCGGATCGCGGCCCCGTTGAAGCGAACTCACGATACTCTTGAGACAGTCCGCCCAAGAAGTCTCCGCGGTCTTCGGATCGCGGCCCCGTTGAAGCTTGCTCCGCCTCATCGAGTGCCTTCAGTTTCTGAAGGGTCTCCGCGGTCTTCGGATCGCGGCCCCGTTGAAGCTGTAGCTGCCGTGGACAACTGGTTTGTTTCTGCAGCCGTCTCCGCGGTCTTCGGATCGCGGCCCCGTTGAAGCACATTCACTAAATAACCTGCAGTAATCATTTGTTTTGTCTCCGCGGTCTTCGGATCGCGGCCCCGTTGAAGCGGCCAGCAATCCTGATATTCCCCATGGCCCCGCCTCGGTCTCCGCGGTCTTCGGATCGCGGCCCCGTTGAAGCATTTCGACGGGCACTACGGCCAACATGCGGCCATTTGTGTCTCCGCGGTCTTCGCAGCGCGCCCGCATTTGTTGCGGAAATTACACTAATAGGCCATATTTTTTCATCCAATTTGACATTGTTTGCCGACTATTGAGCCCGAGTAGCTTGCTAGCTTTGGTTTTGTTGCCATTCGCTTCAAGCATTGCGCGGCTTAGGTAGTGCCTTGCAACATCAGCGAGCACACACTCAACTGAAAATTCTTTTTCAAAGGGCTGGTTGAAAAATAATCTATCTTGATTTTCAACTTTGGTAAGAACCGCGGCTTTAGCGTCCTCGTCATCGACATTCTCGCCGACACTCCAGACGGCTACTCGACGCAAGGTGTTCTCAAGCTCACGCACATTTCCGGGCCAATGATGGTCAAGGAATATCTTCTTCGCTGCAACAGTTAGTTTCTTTTCTTGATAGCCTGGCTCACTCCTGCTCTCTTTGTTGATTTTTGCCATCAAGTAATCAATGAGTGGCAGCAAATCTCCGTGTCGCTCACGAAGTGGCGGTAACTGAAGAGGTAGTACCGCAATGCGGTAAAATAAGTCTACTCGGAAACGACCTTGCTTGATTTCTTCAAGTAAGAATTTATTGGTGGCGGCTACAATTCTGATATCTACATTAATCCACCTTGATGAACCCACGCGCTGGACCACGCCTTCTTGCAATACACGCAATAATTTGACTTGTGTCGAAAGCGGTAGTTCGCCTACTTCATCCAAAAACAAAGTGCCGCCATGGGCAAGCTCAAAATGGCCCTTCCTTAATTGATTGGCGCCAGTGAATGCACCTTTTTCATGCCCGAACAGCTCTGCCTCGACTAAGTCTTTAGGAATGGCCCCGCAGTTGACGACAACCATTGGCTCACTCGCTCTTGGGCTGGCCTTGTGTATGGCTTTCGCCAACATCTCTTTTCCTGTTCCAGTTTCCCCTTCAATTAAAATGGGCAAGTTGCGTAGAGCAGCTCTTTTTGCCAACGTAATAGTCTTTTGCATATTCTTGCTGCTGTAGCAGATGTCCTGAAAAGCAAATTCAGTTTCCGCTAACCCTTCGCTTAAGCGGATGAGGCGCTGGTCGGGTTCTTGTAAGAGTTCGGGAAGGAATTCGGTTGCAAAGTCGAATGGTACGATTGCAGGTTTTGCTTCTTGCCCATCTGAAGATTCAATCAACTCGCCTGGGAAGATTGTTTTAGACAGAATAACCCAAATCGTGGCCATCGCGGGAGTGCCAGGGCTAAGGTGATAAGTGATTTTTGTAGTGCCTTTTTGAGTCGAAAACTCTCGCAAGTGCTTTTTTGCCGCTATGAAAATATCGCCAAAGTGGGAAGGGCCCTCGAGTTCTACTGAGTGAAAAGTCAATCGCGTTGAGGTTTGATTGGAGAGCCAGTTAACATATTCACCAACTTCAGTTTCGGGGTAGTTGCAGAGTAAAAGCAAATCATCATATTGGTACAGTTGCAGCGCGTGTGCAATGGGGCCAAGCCCAACATGAGTCGAAGGGCCCGCAGCTTTGAGATCGCTATCTCCGAGCCAACAAACAAGCGTAGAGGAATTCATAGCAGAAAGGGTAAGATTGTTTGCGTGGCGGGCAAGAAGATTTCCGGAAAAAGAAAAAGAAATGCCGCAATACTTCAGGAGGGTTTGGCACGGCTTTTGCAATAGTGGAGTGCCATGCCCAAAATCTTACCCATTGACGACCTCGCTCCCGGCCAATGGCTTTTTCTTGATTCGAAAAAGCCAACCATTACTTTTTGTCTTTCAGCATCAGCTGCAGACGATGACGATGACGATGCCGATGGCCTATCGAAACGCATTCGCGTTGCGAGCCAAGGGCGCTACCCTCGTGGTGTGCCGCATCGCGTTTTGGCAATTTCATTTCCTTATGTGGTCTTGGCCGTACTTCAGCCTGGCGGCGCGCTTGATGGCCCCGTAATTGTTGATATCAAAGATGTTGATTTTCGAGTTGTCTCAAAAAGTTATGTGTCTGCCATTTCCGGATTTGCCACAGGCGCTGATTCTGACATCGCTCACCTCGATGATGACGCAGCACAACCCTTTGAGGTAACGCAAGCAATCTAAAATCAGCGCCCGCCCTAGTAGGGCCTATTTTTGTTGCATATAGTCAAGTTTCCTGTAAAGTGTCCCTTGCTTCATAATTGAGCGTTTTTGTGCCTGATTTTCTTCCCTTAACTAAACAACGCAACTCAGTCTCCGTGGCTGAATCATCCCTAATTTCATTTCAACTTGACTCTGGCTACCCTTTTCCGTTTGCCGAGTCTGTCCAGTTTTCTCATGCAATACGCCGCGCTTTGATGTCGCGCTGTACCGATGACTCCTTTCTTTTCTCAGGCAAACGCAATGGGGTGTTTTCGCTCGATGGCCATCAGCATGCAACTTATTTCTGCCTGCCTGATTCAGCAGGCACTCGTGTAGACAAAGTTTGTCTTTTCAGCCCAGAGCCTCTTTCTGAAAGTGAGCAAGCTGCTTGCGATTCACTGCGAGAGATTCGCATTTCGAGTCGAGTTTCAATTGGCGTTACACGCCAAAGCCAAACAGAGAGTCGTGCTCTCTTCACGACCTCAAGCGAGTGGTGGTCATTGACGCCATTTTGTCTTAATCGGCATCCAAAAAAAAACGGTAAAGACGGCCCGGTTCAGCAAATGCTGCGCGAGCTTTCCAATCGAGGCTTCCCACCTCCGCTTGAGATCGATTTGATGCCCCCGCGTTTTTCTAAAGCATGGCCCATGTTTCAGCTTGCTCGACCAGGTAAAAAGCAACCATCCACCATGGCAGGCTTTCCTCTTGCTTGGGCTTTCCGTCTCGTTTTTTCTAGCCCTATTTCAGGGCCTCTTTTTCTAGGGCACGAAAGCCATTTTGGCCTTGGTTTGTTCATGCCCCGCACATCATTAATTTTTTGTAAAGAATAATGGCTCGTCCTCGTGTATTACTTTCTTCCTTGGGCACTTTTGAGCCTACGCCATACGAGTACTCGCTTTCTAATTGCACTTATACGGCCAGTTTTTCGCCTTTGGCCCTTTGTCAATTTCTTTCTGAAAATGCAATTGACGAGGTTTGTATCCTGCTAACGGCTGAGGCAAAAAAACACCAAGAGGCCTTTGAGAAAGAAGCACATGAGCTTGGCATCTATGGGCTGACTTTTAAATCTATTCCCGATGGCCAAAATCAAACCGAGGTCGATGCCATTTTAAATGTAATTGGCGATGCAATTAATGATGATTGCGACCTTATTCTTGATATGACGCAAGGCATGCGCCATTTCCCCTTTCTTTTTTATGCGGCCGCGCTCCATTTGCAATCCTTGCGCAATGTTCGAGTCGTTGGCGCATACTATGCAATGAAGAGAGGCCCAGGTTTTTCTTTCGTCGACCTGACAGATTTGCTCGAATTGCCACGCTGGCGTCGCGCTGTTTATGACTTTGTCGAAACAGGTCGCGCCTTACTCCTTAGTAAAGAAATGAAAGCTGAAGCCGGGCGGTTGGCCGCAGCAAAAAAACCCCTAAAAGAGTGCGGCGCTTTGGCTAATTGCCTGCAACAATTTCATGCGCATTTTGACAGTGGTATGGCCCTTGAAGTCGGAAAAGACTTGTCGCGCATCTCAAAAATTTTAAACGCTGAAGAAGAACGCATTTTCGCGGGTGTCCCCTTTGGCGGTGATTTGGCCGACAAGCTTGAGCTGGCTATTTCGAAACATCAATTCCCCCATGATTTCGAGAAGAAATCAGATATCGTTTTGACCAAAGCCGAGTTGGCTCGCCAGGTACGCTTAATTGATACTTATCTGGCAGGTGGTTTATACAGCCCAGCGATTCGGCTTATGCGAGAGTGGGTGGTCTCGAGTGTTATGTTTCACACTGGGAATACAAGTGGCTGGCTCGAATACGGTAAACCACACGAAACACCGCCAGGCCGCGGTTATGCAGAGTTCCTTTTGGGTCGATTGATCGGCTCTGCTCATACGACCTCAGAGGGTGATTCTTTAGCGTCATTAAAGAGCTTTTACGCCAAACTGAGAAAAGTTCGCAATCAAATTGCGCATTGCTCTATTTCTAATGATGACCATACTGGCGCTGGCTGGTTTGATAAATATCGAGTGGGGCGAGAAGGCGTTGTTGAAGGAATTCGAGAATCCTGGGAATTCTGGAAGACCCAGAACGATTGGCCAAATCTTAAATTTGGTGGTGGGAATGGCCGCGTGCTTCTTGCCGCAGTCGGCATGTCTCCCGGGGTGTTGTTTACCTCTCTCTTAAAACAACAACCTGAGACACTTGTCGCAATTGTCAGCGCAGAATCAAGAGAGCTGCTTCAAGAAATTCTTTCTCGCTATGAGCAAGAGACAGGCAATAGGCCTGATGTTTTGCCGAGAGAGTTGTCCTCTCAAGTCGTTGAGGGTGTTTCTCAATGGCGAAATCAAGTCCACAAAGATGGCTTGGTCAAAGAAAAGCTCCGCGAAGCCGATACGGTTGAAGCTTGTATGACCGGCGGCTCTTCTTTGATGGGCCTGGCTGTTTCTGACCTCGCCCATGAAGCCCGATCAATGGGTAGGCCTTCTCGTAGGTTTGTCATTGTCGGCGAAGACGGGAGGGTCGACCTGCCGAAAGACCCATGGAAAATCGGCAAAATCCTTTGGCTAGATCCTGAGCGATCATCATGAAATACATTGCAACTTATCGATTAGCAACAAACGCCTTCATTCAAGGGCACGAATCTTTAGCCAAGCCCGAGTTGCGCACACCTTCCATTAAGGGTGTTTTGCGATTTTGGTGGCGAGCGATTGCACTAAGTGCGTTTGATGACGATATTAAACGCATGCGCCTTGCCGAGCGGTGGCTTTTGGGCAGTACAGATGGCCAAGCGGCCATTTCGATGCGGCTCGAATTGCTGACGCCCGAAAGTGTTGAGCCTCCAGGTCGCGCAATATCGAGCGGCACTGCTTACTTGGCCGGCCAGGGCTTGTTTCATCACAACGAAGGATCAACGCGAGCAGCGATTAAGGAAGGGCCTCGCTTTAAATTGCATTGTCGCTTGGGTGCTCGCCATGAAAAAGCACTGCAAAAAGAAAACAGTAAAGACCAGCGGCTCGCACTTGAGCTCCTCGAGCGCACTTTATGGTGCATCGGGTTGTTCGGGGGTGTTGGCTCTCGAAGTCGTCGAGGCTTTGGGTCTTTTGCAATTGAAGACCTGCAGGGTGGCCAACTGGGGCTTACCGCACCAAAATCGGCGCCAGAATTAGCTGCTGCCATTGAGCTTGTCTTGCCCAAGTCTTCGCTGACATCATTGCCTGAGTTCTCAGCTTTCAGTGAAAAGGCCTCGGTGACCGTGTTTAAAAGTGCGAGTTCAGCAGCCCACTCCCTTGAGACGCTCGGCGTAGAGTTTGCCCTGTTCCGTAGTTATGGTCGAGGGGGGGAAGTCATGGGGCGCGCTTCTGAAAAAAACTTTAAAGACGACCATGATTCCGTCAAAGACGCGATAGCTGGTAAAGGCCTAACGCAGGCACCTAGGCGTGTTGTTTTTGGCTTACCACATAATTACTTTTACTCTTCAGGCGGTAAGACCGACATCAATCCTCAGACCCATAAACGCCGAGCCTCGCCTCTCTTTTTCCACATCCATTCTTTCTCAGATGGCAGCTCGGCTTTGGTCATGGTTTTCCTTCCCGCGCGTTTCTTGCCAGATAAAGAAGAGATCAGCATCACGGGCCCTCGCCTAATCGTCCCTCTGCCTGAAAATCTTTGGAAACCCATCCATGATTTTTTGAATCGCATGAAAACTTCTCAAAACTCAGGCTTTACTTTTATTAAGGAGGTTTTCTAATGGCCAAGTTTCATTTTCATCTCGGGCCAGTACAGACTTTTGTTGCCCAGAGCCGTCGTACTCGTGATTTGTGGGCGGGTTCCTATTTGCTCTCTTACCTTTCCGGCGTTGCTATTGCCGAGGCCCAAAAAGAAGGAGCGCAGATTGACAAACCCTTCGTTGCCGGCGACTTGATGCTCGCTGCAATTAAAGGCCAAGAGCTCAAAAGTGACCCTGGCGCAAGTCTTCCCAATCATTTCACGGCGACGATTGATGGCGATGACCAAGAGGCCGCTCGGGTCGCAAGAGCTTGCGATGCTGCTTTGCGTTCAGCTTGGGGCCAGGTTTGCGAAGCTGTATGGTCAAGCTATCTCGCGCCCCTTGAAGAAGAGGGTTGCGGAACCAGGCAGATCTTCGACCGCCAAGTCACCTCTTTCTGGGACATCTATTGGGTCGTCGGTCAAGCTGGCTCAGCGCTTGCCATGCGTAAGCTGTCTCGCGTTCGCCCGCGGCCATCTGAGCCGGGTGAAAAATGTGTTTTAATGGGTAACATGCAAGAGCTCTCAGGTTTTGTAAATCTGCGAGAGCGTGGCAAGCGCGATGACTTTTGGCGCAAACTGCGCAAGAAAGTCGGCAGGCTCGATTTGCACCCGCAAGAGCGCCTGTGTGGCCCTGCTTTGGTGAAGCGTCTTTACCCCAAAGTCGACGAGCTCGCGTTGGGCTGGTCCACGAACAAATTGCATTGGCCTTCTACAGCCTATTTGGCTGCGGCACCTTTCATTAAAGAAGTCCTTCAGCAAAAGCCACAAGAAGCGATGGCCTTTGCCGAGCATGTGAGAGAAGTCGGTGGCGACAATTTGTTCTGCCAGTCGGCCTCCATTTTTGGGTTTGATTCTCACAATGATTTTGCCCGACTCGACGGCAACTTTTTTTACGAACGCTTGCTAGGAAGCCCAGACAATACCCCGCTCAATATCGAAGAAGAGCGTAAATCGCTTGTTGCTGAGCTTAAGTCCCTGGCCAAATCAGTGGGTACACCTTTATCCCACTTTGCTCTTCTTGCCGCAGATGGCGACAACATGGGTAAGCTGCTTCAAGAAGAAAGCATGAGCCCGCAGGCTTTAGGTAAAGCGCTCAATGCTTTTGGCGAAAAAGCACGACAGGTCATTCAAGACCATTTGGGTTTCGTGATTTACCTTGGCGGCGACGATCTCTTGGCCATGCTTCCTGCTGACAGTGCGCTTCAAGCCGCCGATGCTATTGAGCAAGCTTGGCGCTTGGCGTTCAAAGAAACATGTTCTTCGACGGTTGCTCAAAAAGCTACGATTTCTGCTGCATTAGTCATCGCGCCCCTGCGTGCTCCTTTGCGTCGATTGATGCAGGCTGTTCATGATAAATTAGATTTAGTCGCCAAGTCAAAAAACAATCGTTGCTCTCTTGCCATCTCTCTTTGGAAGGGCCAAGGTGAAGATGCTCTCTGGGTGACTAGCTGGGAAAGAGAAGCTGAATCTGGCTCCTGCCGAGCAGTAGACGAGTTGACCTCCTTTGCACAAGCGTTGTCCTCAAAGGAAGCGGGTGAGCAAATTTCATCATCCTTTCTCCATCGCATGGAACAAAACCTTGCCATGCTGACGGGCTCGCCAGGGCTGGCGCCGGGCGAGCGCCCAGAGGTTACGACTTCACCTGAGGTCATGGAGTCGCTCTTGAAGGCCGAGTACGCACAAAGCGTAAGAGAAAAAGATTTGCCTTATGCGGGTGTGGTGGTCTCAAAAATCTGTCGTCTATTAAAGCCACACATAGGCCCTTCATCTGGCGAGAAAGCCTTCGAGGCGCTTGATCAAAAAATTGAGTTAGATGCACTCGCAGTCGCTCGCTTTCTTTCCAAGCCAACCCAGGAGGAAAATTAATGAAGAATTATTGCTTTGATATCCATGCACTCGATACATGGTTTTTTCGCGACGGCTCCTCCTTTCATAAAGGTGAGCCTTGGCAGGCTGGTGTGGCAAGTACATTTCCTCCAAGCCCGCGAGTTTTGTCTGGTGCCTTACGCGCGCAGTTTGCGCGGGAGGGCGGCTGGCAGCATGGCCCGTGGTCGCCAGAGTTGACAACTCAGTTTGGTGATTGGCCTGATGACCCGGGCCAACTTTCCATTGTGGGGGTTTGCTTGAGCTTGCGTGGCGAGACACTTTTGCCGTTGCCTCAGCATCTGATGGCCGACAAAGATAATGATTTCATGCCCGCCGCTTTTGCCGCGCCTGGCGAAAAATGCGCAACAGACTCGGGTGATCATATTCAATTGTCATTGGGTAATGATGTACCCAAGACGATGCGAGTAGTGAACTCAAGTTCTCATTGGGTGACGCTTGCCGGCTGGGAAAAAATCCGTAACGGCGAATTGCCCGCGCTGACCGAAATTCACTCCTCTCACAAGTTGTGGGCAGAAGAGCCGCGCGTTGGTATTCATCGCGACGAAACTTCCCGCACAATGAGCCGCTCTGATGAGGTCCGCTTGTACAGCCCTGTGCATATTCGCCCTGTATCGGGTCTCGCTTTGAGAGTCATGCTTTCTTCTCCGGCTGAGCTTGAGATTCACAGTGCTTTCCCATTGGGCGGAGAGTCTCGACTTGCCCAAGCTAACGCAATAACAGAACCTCTGCGTTTTTCTGAGGTGGCCGCCAAAGACGGGCGTTTCACTTTAACGCAGTTGACGCCCGCATTGTGGCCCGACGATCAACCGCCTCAACCCAATACTGACTTCTGCGGTTGCCCTGGCGCAACTCTTATGGCCGCAGTCGTTTCTGACTCTGTACCTTGCGGCGGATGGAATGGCCGAAAATTAGAGTCCATTCCCGTTCGCTTTGCGACTCCCTCCGGTTCCGTTTGGTTCCTTGAGGGCGACGCTCCCACTCCCGACCCTCATGGCTTCGTGCGCCTTGGCGATGAAAACGCGCATGGCTTCGGTCTCTTTACTCTCGGCCAATGGCCATCACGCTCATAGTTCTCTCTCATCATGCAACATAAACTCTTTAGTCTTCTTTCTGAAACCAGTGTCCATGCTGGCTGTGGCCGCAGTTCTGGTTTTGTTGATTTGCCTTTCGCTCGTGAGGCGGCCACGGATTACCCCGTTTTGGTTGGTTCAAGCGTAAAAGGTTCCTTTCGCGATTTGGCTCGCGCAACTTGGGAAAAATCTCAAACGGATAAAGTCTTCGGTAAGCAAGACGACTCCGGAAAGGTTCTCATTTCTGATGCGCGCTTACTGCTTTTGCCTGTCCGCTCCATGACTGGCGCCTATAAATGGGTTACTTGCCCGCATTTGCTCGAGCGTTTTTCGCGCGATCAAAAGCGCGCAGGGGTTGAGATGCAAGAGTTCGATCTGTCCATTGAGCGGTATTCTGCTTTGGCAAAAGGTGGTGGCGAGTTGTTCTTAGAAGAGCGCGAGTTTAAGTACCAAGGGTCGCTTCCAGAGGGCTTGGTCGAGAGGTTGACCCCATTACTTCCGTATGGGCCTTCTGCCCAGCGACTCAAAGATCAGCTCGTTGTCTTGCATGACAATGATTTCGCTTGGTTTGCTCGATACGGTCTGCAGGTTAACGCAAGAAATGTGCTTGATGAAATAACAAAAGAAAGTAAAAATCTCTGGTATGAAGAAACCCTGCCAGCTGATTCTCTTTTCTATCTCACTTTGGCAGGTCGCGCTGAACAAGATGTCGATTCACTAGCAACTCTCCTGAATGAGAGCCAATTCGTTCAGCTAGGTGGCAACGAAACCGTGGGCCAGGGTTGGTTTACTGTTCAGGAGGTCGCCCGATGAGCACAAAGCGCATTCATGAGCAAGTAAGAGCCGAAGATGCTCTTGCGAAAGTCAAACTCATTCGAGGCACCGAAGACAAATATGGCAGTTATGTAAATTCTCTTCCTGCCAGCATTGTGATGAATGGTCTCGGCCAGGCCATGGCGACAGAGGCAAGTTCTAAAGGTGAGCACAAAAAACTATACGATAATTTGAGTACTTGGCTCTGCGGCGAAGACGGTCCTTATCGGGGTGGCTCAGACTTGCTCGATTCCATCGTAAAAAACGGCCAAGAAGATTACTTAAGGGCTCAAGCCGAAGCACTCGCTTGGTTGAATTGGCACAAGAAATTTTGCCGAGCCTACTTGAAGCAGGATGGTGACCGCAGTGACTAAGCGTTTCTTATATGACGGGGGGGTGGGTCCAGACAAACGCGGCTCTGGCAACCCTGGTCTCTGGTTCGATAAATTTCCAAATCAGTGGAATGATGTCGAGAGTAAAAATCCATTTGAGAAAAACCCCTGGATCAATCGACTGCAAGAGCAGCATGGCGAGGCTCAATTACTCAAAGAGCATTCCACCCGTCGCTTTTTGCTGGTGCAGAAGCAGCAAGGTGCTTTTGCTGTTTTACAAACAGAGTGGGCTTTTGTTACAGGCTTGGGCCGTTCTCACCCACTAGAAAACGGATTCGCCTGGCACCATTCATTGGGCGCACCGTTTTTACCGGGCAGTAGCATTAAAGGTGTCGTCAGATCCTGGGCCAACGAGTTGGCTGAGATTGCCAATGCCGCTGCCCCAACCCCCGAAGACATTTTTCGCATTTTTGGTCCTCGCGGCAAAGATGTAGATAAATGTGTCGGTACGGTCATTTTCATGGACGCCCTTCCGCCTAAGCCAGTTTCTGTTCGGGCAGATATCATGACACCGCATCATAAAGAGTGGTATTCCGCTCCTAAAGACCGCGATGCCGCCCCTCCAACTGATTGGGAAGCACCTATCCCCATCCCATTCTTAGCCGTTGCAAAAGAGCAGAGTTTTGCCTTTGCTTGTTTGCCGCGCAAGCAAAGCCAAATATGCAAAGACGACTGTCAATTAGTTATGCAGTGGCTCGAAGAGGCATTGCTTGAATTGGGCGCTGGCGCAAAAACTTCATCTGGATACGGGCGTTTTGTGAAAAACAGCCCTGGTCGGCCAACTATGACGATTGATCAAGCAGTAGAGGCTTTGCAACCGCCTGACCCACTTTCTGAGCGCGCCGCCGTTGAGCTAGGTGCAGAGTTGTTGAAGAAGAAATCTGCGAGTGAAGATTTTTCAGAAGAGCTACAAGCCCTTAATAAGAGCAAGCGACCAAAGGCCTGGCAAGCACAAGGTCAAGTAGGCAGCAGCGCTGTGCACCTCATGAGCCCGAGCAAACTAAAGGATTTGCTCGGAATATTATTCCCGCCCAGCATCACCGATCGAGAATCAGAAGAGGCGGCTTCATCTTCTGTCAATAAATTCAAAGGCGCTGAACTAAAAGCGGGCTGGGAAGCCGCTTTTGAGACAGCCAAGATAGAAAATTGGTCGAGTAAAGATTTACGAGAACTGCTTGTTTATCACAAAAAAGCCTTTGGCAAGAAACCGAAGTCGCGCGGCAAGTTGTTACTGCAAGAATTGAATCAACTCATTGACGGCTAGCCTCCTCCCCGTCAGCATGCTTTCAGCATGGGTTTACTGCCCTCGGCAGTTTTACCTGCAATGGGTGTTGGCGGAAAAAGGAGATACAGCTGCCCTTGAGCTGGGCCGTCGCGAGCACGCCGAGGTTGACCAGCCCCAAGGCATATTGCCGTCGCCAGCTGAAATCACGCATAGTTCAGATTTCGAAGCAACAAGCATATCGCTTTCGTCAGAGCGACTAGGCTTAACCACTCGTTTTGACACACTGCGCTGTCGAGGTGGCAAAGTCATTCCTGTTGAGCAAAAGCACGGAAAGCCGCCCCCGCGCGGGCTTTGGCCGAGTGATCAAGCACAGGTTCTGGCACAAGCGCTAATCTTGCGCAACGAAGGCTATCAAGTAGAAGAAGCTATCGTTGCCTACCAGGCTGGAGAAAACGAGCGCAAAATTTCACTCAATGAGACGGTTCTGAATGAGTTTCAAAAACTTCTTGCTTCCGTCAGAGAAACAGAATTGGCCGACATGCCTCCAGAGCCATTAGAGCAAAGGAAGCACTGCCCTAAATGCTCCATGGTTGGGCTTTGTCTGCCCGAGGAACAGACAGATTTATCATCCATGATGGTCGATGGTGAGTCGCCCAATCGGTTTTTCCCAGCGCGCCCTGACTCCAGCCCATTTTATGTTCAAGCTCAGGGCGCTTACATTGGCAAGAAAGGCGATGGGCTTGAAGTGCGCGAAAAAAATGGCGAAAAGACACAGATTCGTTTCCTCGACATAAGTCAACTAAGTATCTTTGGCAACGCGACGCTCTCGCAACCAGCTTTGACTTCTCTATTGGGGCGTAACATACCCATTTGCCATTTTTCATACGGCGGCTGGTTCTACGGGATGACTGCGCCAATCAGCCGCGCAAATGCCCTTGTTCGTCAGCATCAGTATCAGGCTTGCCTTTCCGATGAATTTGCTCTTAAAGTGGCTCGCGAACTCGTAAGCCGAAAAATATGGAACTCTCGTAGTTTCTATAGACGCAACGCTGAGGGCGCCTCCGTTGAGATATTGGAGAGCCTAAAAACCGCCAGCCAACAAGCCCTGACTTCAACCAGTCTTGAGCAATTGAGGGGTATTGAGGGCTCGGCATCAAAAAAATATTTTTCGGGTCTTAATGATATATTGAAACGCCACGGCGAGTTTTTTGCTTTTCATGGTCGAAACCGTCGCCCGCCGAGAGACCCCATGAATGCACTGCTCTCTTTGGCATATTCGGTGCTTGCAAAAGACTGGACCATTGCACTTGCCAGCGCTGGCTTAGACCCATTTTTGGGCTTCTATCATCAGAGCCGATTTGGCCGGCCATCCTTGGCGTTAGATTTGATGGAAGAGTTCCGTCCAATTATCGCAGATTCGGTTGCCTTCCTATTAATCAACAATAATGTTTTAAACCCGAATGATTTCCTGGCGCGAGGTGGGGGCGTGACACTTCTTCCCGACGCAAGGAAGAAGTTTTTTCAATCCTATGAGCGGCGGATGGCACAATTGTTTAAGCACCCTGTCTTTGGGTATCAGATTAGCATGCGTCGGGCGCTTGAGGTTCAGGCAAGGCTGTTTTCAAGGTACTTGTCAGACGAATTGCCAGAATACGCAGGCGTGCGACTGGAATAAGTTATGAGAGACATCTATTTAGTTAGTTACGATATAGCGGACAAGAAGCGCTTAAGAAAAGTCTATAAAAAGATGCGTGGTTACGGCGACGCACTTCAGTACTCTGTTTTTTGGTGTGAACTTTCTTCTCTCGAGCGAGAGAAGTTATTAACAGAGTTACTCAAGCTCATTAACAACAAGGAAGATCGAGTCATGATGGCGAAACTTGGTCCAATAGAAGGCAAGGCGAAAGAGGCTGTCCAGTTTTTTGGCGCGCCTCTAGAGCGCCCAGGCGTCGTGCCCGTGGTCGTTTAAAGCCCCTGGGCTTGTGCTGAATTTTTTTCCCTACGCAAGTTGGGCGAAAAAGACCGGACCTCTCCGGAGCGTAACTTCTTTGTACATAATGGGTTATGATTTCGGGTTGGACTTCTCCATCGAAAAGCACCCGATTTGCTAGGACCTCTCCAAAACGCGCTTGTAAAGTCTTGCCTGGCAAGGACTTAATAGCCCTGCTGTCTCCGCGGTCTTTGGATCGCGGCCCCGTTGAAGCGTCTAGTAACGCCTCGTAACGCTCCCGTTGGTTGATGTCTCCGCGGTCTTTGGATCGCGGCCCCGTTGAAGCTTCTTGATACCGAACCTGCCCTTGGCAGGTTCCGTATGTCTCCGCGGTCTTTGGATCGCGGCCCCGTTGAAGCCTGTAACGAACGGGGCTATAACAGTACCAAACCCAGGTCTCCGCGGTCTTTGGATCGCGGCCCCGTTGAAGCAATACCTCCTTGGTATTAAGTTTACACCAGCGATTTGTCTCCGCGGTCTTTGGATCGCGGCCCCGTTGAAGCATAACGTTCTCCACCTTGGGGTAGCGACCATCACATGTCTCCGCGGTCTTTGGATCGCGGCCCCGTTGAAGCGCGAGATTCGCGAAACGCCCATCAAGGAACAGCTGGTGTCTCCGCGGTCTTTGGATCGCGGCCCCGTTGAAGCTCATTTTCTTGTGTTTGTTGGTGGTTAAGAAGCAAGAGTCTCCGCGGTCTTTGGATCGCGGCCCCGTTG
>Ga0233448_1002170_pt1 | contig 14448 bp, 2 predicted proteins | sample SI_124_October20_2_FD_183015 | JGI IMG/M metagenome (GOLD analysis project Ga0233448, IMG submission 183015) | Seawater microbial communities from Saanich Inlet, British Columbia, Canada - SI_124_October2016_150_MG | ecosystem: Environmental > Aquatic > Marine > Inlet | place: Canada: British... | reverse complement strand
GCTGTAAAAACGGCAGTGCATAAGAATATTATAATTATCAAATGTTTATTTTGAAATATTTAGCCCACTCAGGTGCTTGTTTTCGGACAGCCTCCTAGCGACTCCTCTTCTTCCAATAATTCCTCTAATTCTTCCTCTTCAGATTTTTCACGTTCCTCAATTTCTTCCTCTGTTTCTTCCTCGCTAACTTCCGATTCCAGTGATTCTTTGCCTTGGTTCACCTCTGCTCCTTGAGGAATTCCTGCAACGACAACCTTTTCCTGGACTTCACCTGGCAGCGTTGTTTCCGTTGTTTCTTGATTTGTTTTTTTATTATTTTCAGTAGATTCACTGAATTTATTGTCTTTTTTAGCTTCAGTGATGGCGACTTTTAAATCTTTAATAACATTACAAGTAGACACGATATTTAACCTAAATTAATTAAGAACATGATGCCCTGATGGGCAAATATTCAAATACTCTGCGAATGGTATAATTTTTTACCATGAAGCACATGAAGACAATGAAGAAAAAACTTCAATATCTTCATGCACTTCATGGTAAAAATATCTATATTTTAAAAAACTTTGTTTTTCCGATACATTAAAATCTTTACTATTGAATGTGATAATTGTATCAGCTTGTCCATTAACCGCAGTTTCTAACACCATTTCATCTTTTGCATCATTTAATTGAGGACGCCATAAAATATCAATGAATGTATGGCGTGCTCTTGCACAGAAAACATTGAGTATTTCATCTATTTCTTGATGACTCAAAGAAACCATTTTATCTCTTTTTAAAACATCTTCATATTCAAAAAATAATGGAACAGAAATAACAACATCCATTTCACCATCAATAATATCATTTAGTATTTGATAAGAAGCTCCCGCATTATTTTTTAATCCTGCAACAAGAATATTTGTATCTATCACATAAGTCATATTATATACGATAGCATGACATCATATACAATGCCATTGAAAATCATCTCAAAAATAATTGGAAAAAGCATTATTATGTCGATGTTATCGTCAGCGAAATATCATCATCAATAACCAATGTTCCTAAGCCAGAAGTATAGGTTGTAAATCCTGCAAAGGTTGCTCCTGTTGTCCACGAACTATCAGAAACTGTCACTGAGTCTCCTATATCACCTAACAATGATAATTCATTGGTTGAATCTGAAATATTCAGCACGTCTGACAATTTCAAAGTTAAACTGTTATCACCACTGCCTGTTATGTTGATGGTTTCTATGGACTGGACTTTGTTGTCGGCTTGGGTGCTGAGGTCAAGATTTAAACCTGTGCCGTCGAAGCGCAAGGTATCTGTGCCACGACCCCCTTGGATCGAGGCAAAGGTTACATCGGAGATGGCAAGAGTATCATTGCCTGCACCACCACGGAGGACATCAGCTCCACCAGTACCTATGATGGTGTCGTTGCCTAAACCACCAATAATATTTTCGGCACTCGATGTACCTGTTAAAGTATCATTCCCAGTGGTTCCGACGGTGACTGAGGAGGCAGTATTAAGCCCACCAAAAACAACAAATGAAGCACCACTATAAACACTGTGTGGCTGGTCATTTTTAGCACCAATTAATAAGTCATCAAAGCCATCACCGTTAACATCACCTGCTCCGCTGACAGAAAAGCCTGATGCATCGCCAGAACCGACACCATTAATAACAAAGCCACCCGTCCCTGCTTCGACATTTGAAAGTTCAACTGATGTACTGGTTGTTTTACCATAAACTACAAAACTTGAACCATCATCAGTATTACCCGCATGAGGATCATCGTTATATGCACCAATAATTACATCATCTAAACCATCACCATTAATATCGCCTGCATTACTCACTGAACGCCCACTATTATCATTCGCCGACACGCCATTAATAACAAAACCACCTGTGCCAGCATCAACATTAGACAGTTCAATGGTTGTATTGGTTGTTTTGCCAAAGACAACAAAACTGGCACCACTGCTCTCACCATTTGGATCATCACCGTATGCCCCAATAATGACATCATCAAGGCCATCACCATTGACATCACCAGCATTACTTACAGAAAAACCGCTGAGATCGGTTGCCGTAACACCATTAATACTAAAACCATTCGAACCCGCATTGACATCAGATAATTCAATGGCTGTAGTGGTAGTTTTACCGAATACGACATAACTTGAACCACTATTGTTTCCATTGATATCCGCCCCCCCAGCTCCAACAATAAGATCAGACAATCCATCATCATTGACATCTCCTGCAGCACTGACAGAAAAACCACTGGCATCAACAGCAGAAGCACCATTAATCACAAAACCACCTGTTGCAGAGGCAATATTAGACAGTTCAACGTTAGCTCCACTGGTTTTACCAAAAACAACAAAACTGGAACCAGAATTATTGGCACTTATATCACTACCATAAGACCCAACAATCAAGTCGTCTAACCCATCACCATTGACATCACCTGCATTACTCACCGATATACCACTGGAATCATTGGCAGATTGACCTTCGATTGAAAAACCACCCTTGCCACTTTGAATATCAGTAATTTCCACGATTGTACCGCTAGTTTTACCAAAAATGACAAAGCTTTCACCGCTGTAAACAGCATTGGGACCATCTTTATAAGCACCAATAATGATATCATCCAGACCATCACCATTGACATCACCTGCATTACTGGATGAATGACCATTTTTATCAGAAGCCCCGCCACCATCAATGGCAAAACCACCTGTACCTGCTCTAATGTCAGATAACTCAACCGTTGCATTATCGGTTTTACCGAAGACTACATAAGATTCACCACTGTAATCACCACCAACAGTTGGAGAACTGATAAGTAAGTCATCCAAACCATCACCATTAACATCGCCCGCATTACTGACGGAATAACCTGCACGATCATATTGAGTGATGCCGTTGATGACAAAACCACCATTTAGGTTTGTTTCGATGTTGGATAATTCAATGGTTGACAAGGCGGGTTCTGTCACTGTTAAATCCTGATCAATGAGTAATCGCACAGAACTGTTTAAAGCTGGGTTGGTGAAAATATCGTAAGTGACACTATCAATGGTTGTTGCTTGACCGATGCTATTAAAACCTGAACTACTGATGTTTACTGCATCTCCTGATGAACCTTTGATTTTCAGGTCATTTTCGGCATTACTACCGACGATACTAATAATATCGTCATCACCCAAGGTAACGGTGGTACCTGCGCCATTGATGTCGATGATTTCTATGCTGTTTAGTTTGTTGTTGGCGATACTCGTCAGATCAAGACTGACGCCACTACTTAATTGTAGCGTATCGTTGCCAGAACCACCATCAATGACAGAGAAGGAGGTGTCACCAATATTGATGGTATCGTTACCAGCACCAGCTCGGAGAATATCTGCTCCACCAGCCCCCGTTATTGCATCATCCCCTTGACCAGCAACAATCTGGTTAGCACCTGATGTGCCTGTTAAAGTATCCGCATCACTGGTTCCTAACGTGACGGATGAGGCTGTATTTCTACCGCCAAACACAACAAAACTTGAACCGCTGTATTGACTATTTCTACTCGCATATTTTGCACCGATGATTAAGTCATCAAAACCATCGCCATTCACATCACCTGCGCTACTAACAGCACTGCCACTCAGGTCGTTACTAGAAACACCATTGATAACAAAACCACCTGTGCCATTTTCTATATTGGACAGTTCAATTGTGGTCGATGCGGTTTGACCATACACCACAAAACTGGCACCACTCCCACTACCATTGGGAGAATCACCATAAGCACCGATGATCAGATCCGCCAAACCATCGCCATTCACATCACCCGCATGACTCACAGAATAGCCACTTTTATCACTGGCTGTCACACCATTGATATTAAATCCACCAGTACCATTTTCAATATCAGATAATTCAACGGTGGTACCACTGGTTTTACCAAATATCACATAACTGGTACCACTGTCGCCCCCATGAGAATCTCTACTTGCTGAACCAACAATTAAATCATCTAAACCATCGCCATTAACATCACCTGCATTGCTGACCGAAACGCCACGGGCATCATTGTTGGTGACACCATTGATAGAAAAGCCACCTGTTCCTGAATTTACATCTGATAATTCGACATCCGTCGTATTGGTTTTTCCGAAGACGACATAACTAGATCCACTGGCACTGCCATTAATGTCAGCACCTTTAGCACCAACAATCACATCAGCCAGACCATCACCGTTCACATCACCAGCATCACTGACTACCCGCCCACTACCATCATTATTGGTCACGCCATTAATAACAAAACCACCCGTACTGTTTTGAATATTCGATAATTCAATGGATGAAGTTGATGTTTGACCAAATACGACAAAACTGGCACCACTGAGAGAACCATTGGGGTCATCACTTCTCGCACCAATGATCAAATCATCTAAGCCGTCACTATTAACGTCACCCGCACCACTGACTGACGTACCACTGAGGTCACCATTTGCCACACCGTTCATCACAAAACCGCCAGTACCGTTATCAACATTTGATAATTCAACGGCGGTTGTCGTTGTTTTACCAAAAACAACAAAACTGGCACCACTTGCACTTCCATTGGGGTCATCTTTATGGGCACTAACAATCACGTCATCCAAGCCATCTCCATTGACATCACCCGCGCTATTAACTGAAACGCCTGCATAATCATCGGAACTTGCACCATTGATGATAAAACCACCCGTGCCATTTTCGACATTCGAAAGCTCAATGGTGGTCCCTGAAGTAGTTCCAAAGACCACATAACTTTCGCCCTTATCTGTTCTACCTTCATTTGTAGGTGCACCGATAATGATGTCATTCAGTCCATCACCATTGACATCTCCTGCATCGCTGACTGTTATACCACTCAAGTCATAAGTGGAAATACCATTGATGGCAAAACCTCCGCCATGACCATTTTCAATATTGGAAAGTTCAATGGTTGTCAATGTGGGTTCTGTGACTGTAATGCCTTGCTGAATTAATAACCTGACGGTACTGTCATGATTTTGATTTGTGTATATGTCATAAGTGACACTGTCAATCGTCGTCGCCTGGCCGATGCTGTTAAAACCTGTACTGCTAATTACAACCGAGTCACTTGATGAGCCTTTGACCTTCAAGTCATTTTCGGCAATGGTACCAACAATACTCAAGATATCATCATTGGCTAAAGTTAAGGTATTACCTTGACCATTAAGATCAATGATTTCGATACTATCTAATTTATTATTGGCAATGCTGGTAAGATCTAAATTGAAAGTAGACGCCAGTTGTAAAGTATCTGTTCCCGTACCACCATTGAGGATGGAAAAAGAAGTATCGGCAATAGATAAGACATCGTCACCACCTCCTCCACGGAGAATATCAGCACCACCTGCGCCAGTCAGAGTATCGTTGGCGAGACCAGCAATTAATTGATCTGCACTAGAGGTTCCTGTCAGTGTTTCGGCACTGGCAGTTCCAAGAGTAGCCGAATGATTTTGACCGCCGAAGATAATAAAGGAATCTCCAGCTCCATTCTCATAGGCACCGACAATAAGATCATCAAAACCATCTCCATTGACATCACCTGCAATACTGACAGAATCACCACTTCGTGCATTGTCGGTTATGCCGTTGATAACAAATCCACCCGTTCCTGCTTCTACATTGGACAATTCCACTGAGGTTGCTGATGTTTTACCGTAAACGACAAAGCTGGCACCACTATTCGAACCATTAGGGTCATCTTGATCTGCGCCAATAAGTAAATCTGCTAAGCCATCACCGTTTAAGTCTCCTGCATAACTGACCGAACTACCACTGCGGTCATAGTCAGTCACACCATTAATGACAAAACCACCTGTTCCAGCTTCCACATCCGATAATTCAGTGGCTGTTCCAGACGTTTTGCCAAAAACAACAAAACTGCTTCCACTGCTATTTCCATTGGGGTCATCATTCAAGGCACCAACAATAACATCATCAAAACCATCTCCATTGACATCACCTGCATTACTCACAGATCCACCAGCGCCATCTTGACTTGATACGCCATTGATCGCAAAACCACCCGTACCATTAGCGACATTCGATAGCTCTATAACGGATGTTGAACTTGTGCTTCCAAAAACCACATAACTGGTGCCATTGCTTGTACCGCTCGCACCAACAATGACATCATCAATACCATCGGCATTGACATCGCCTGCATTACTGACAGAACCACCTGTATTGGCTGAATTGGTCACCCCATTCATCACAAAACCGCCAGTACCATTAGCAACATTTGAAAGTTCGACGGATGTACTATCTGTTTTACCAAAAACCGCATAAGCGGCACCACTACTGCTACCATTTGGATCTTGAAAAACAGCTCCAATGACCAAGTCATCTAGACCATCGGCATTAATATCTCCAGCATTACTAACAGAAGAACCTGATTTATCCGTATCAGTAACACCATTAATGACAAAACCACCAGACCCTGCTTCAACATTTGCCAGCTCCACTGCCGTACCCGTGGTTTTACCAAAAACTACAAAACTCGCACCACTATTACTGCCATTGGGATCATCTTGTTGAACACCGACCAATAAATCATCCAAGCCGTCTCCATTCACATCGCCAGCACCACTGATTGAATTACCTGCTTGCTCCTGAGTTGAAGTACCAACACCATTAATGATAAATCCGCCAGTACCATTTTCTACATTGGATAGCTCAATAGTTGTGCTGTTCGTCTGACCAAATACTACAAAAGCACTGCCTGAATTGGTATTATTATTGTCATCCAATGGTGCACCAATGATAAAATCATCCAGCCCATCACCATTGACATCTCCTGCGTTACTGACCGATTTACCATTTTCATCTCCCGAACTGATGCCATTAATGATAAAGCCACCCGAACCAGCTTCGATATTGGAGAGTTCAATTTTTATGTCATCATTTGATATCGTACCTATCGCGGTTGCATCGGTAATCGTTCCAGTAGACGCACTGGATAAACTGATGGTAAAGGCTTCATCATTTTCAATAGCTAGGTCATTGGTCAGTGTGACGGTAATCGTTTTACTGGCATCTGAATCTGCAAACGTAATGGTACCCGCATTGGTTGTGTAGTCATCTGTACTCGTTGCTGTGCCATCAGCCGTAGTAAAAACGACGGTGGCGGCACCTGAGGTGTCACCAGATCGGGTCACTGTAAATACTGACGAACCAGCACTTTCACTGACAGTGACATCAGCAATGGAAAATAACGTAGGTTGATTGACGGTGACGTCCTGATCTATCAGTAACCGAACAGAACCGTCTAGTGTTGGATTGGTGTAGATGTCGTAGTCTACACTGTCAATGGTGGTATTACTGCCAGAATCAGAAAACTCCGTACTGGTGATGGTCACTGTGTCGCCAGCACTACCTTTGATTTTTAAATCATTTGCAGCACTGGTTCCGACCATACTGAGAATATCATCATCACCCAGTGTTACCGTTGAACCTTGTCCATTGATGTCAATGATTTCAATGTCTTTTAGTATATTATTGGCTTTTGAGGTTAAATCGAGGGTAAAACTTGCACCGAGTTGTAAAGTGTCAGTACCTGTGCCACCGTCAATTCGAGAGAATGATGCATCACCGATATTAATGATATCATCACCTGCACCAGCAAAAAGAATATCTGCACCACCACTGCCTGTAATGGTATCATCACCTTGACCTGAAACAATTTGGTCAGCGCTCGCTGTACCAGAGAGAGTATCGGCGGAAGTAGTTCCTAGAGTGACAGATGAAGCTGTATTGAGACCACCAAAAACAATAAATGAAGATCCACTGTGACCGCCATTTGGAGAATCATATTTGGCACCAATTAATAAATCATCAAAACCATCACCATTGACATCACCTGCACCACTAACAGAAAACCCACTCTTATCATCTACACTGATACCATTAATTACGAAGCCCCCACTCCCTGCTTCTATATCAGATAATTCAATGGCTGCTGTTGAGATTTTACCATAAACCACAAAACTGGCTCCAGTATTGCTACCATTCGGGTCATCGAGAGGTGCTCCAACGATTATATCATCCAGTCCATCTCCGTTTAAATCACCAGCAGTGCTCACTGAGGTCCCACTTTGGTTAAAGAATGACACGCCATTCATGACAAAGCCACCCGTGCCTGCTTCAACATCCGACAATTCAATTGCAGTACCACTGGTTTTACCAAATATTACAAAACTGGCACCACTTGAACTGGTATTTGGATCATCTAATGGAGCACCGACAATAAGATCAGCTAACCCGTCACCATTGACATCACCAGCATCACTGACACTATTTCCTGCATTATCAGAAGCCGTCACGCCATTAATGACAAAACCACCTGAGCCTGATTCTACATTGGATAATTCTATCGCTGTAGTTGTCGTTTTACCAAAAACAATAAAACTAGCGCCACTGTTATTACCATTTGGATCATCATTCTTTGCTCCAATAATAACATCATCCAGGCCATCTCCATTAACATCTCCAGCACCACTGACTGAATAACCACTGTTATCATCACTGCCCACGCCATTGATGACAAAACCACTGGTACCATTTCCTACATTGGATAATTCAATGGTGGTACCGCTGGTTTTACCAAAAATAATAAAACTAGCACCACTGTCGCTACCATTTGGATCATCATTAAAGGCACCAACTATAACATCATCCAAACCATCGCCATTAATATCACCCGCATTAGAAACTGATCTACCGCTATTATCATCGGTATTGGCACCATTAATTACAAACCCGTTAGTACCATTTTCAATATTGGATAATTCTATCGTTGTACCATCGGTTTTACCGAAGACCACATAACTGGCACCACTATCACTACCGTTCGCATCTCGGCTATTAGCACCCACAATTAAATCAGCTAAACCATCACCATTGAGATCACCGCCGCCACCAACAGAACGTCCACTGAGATCTCCATCTGCCACGCCATTAATAACAAAACCACCCGTGCCATTTTCAACGTTAGATAGTTCTATCACTTCATTACTGGTTTTACCAAATACAACATAACTAGCACCACTATGATTTGCATTTGAATCATCATAGTGTGCCCCCATTATGACATCATCTAATCCATCACCATTCACATCACCTGCATTACTAACGGAAGCACCAGTAAATTGATTAGTACTCATTCCATTCATGACAAAACCACCGTTGCCATTTTCGATATTGGAAAGTTCGATAGTTGAAAGGGTGGGTTCAGTGACGGTAATATCCTGCTCAATGAGCAAGCGAACTGAATTATCCATACTTTGGTTTTGGTAGATATCATAGGTCACACTGTCAATCGTTGTCGCTTGTCCAATGCTGTTGAAACCTGAGCTACTGATCACCACACTGTCACCAGAACTACCTTTGATTTTCAGGTCATTTTCGGCAATGGTACCGACCATACTGAGAATATCGTCATCATCTAAAGTAACGGTTGCACCTTGTCCATTGATGTCGATAATTTCTATGCTGTTGAGTTTGTTGTTGGCGACATTGGTTAGATCAAGGGCGAAGTTGGCACCAAATTGCAAGGTATCAGTCCCTGTTCCACCGTTGATGGAAGAGAATGAAGCATCACCTATATTAATGGTATCATCACCCGCACCTGCGAATAGCACATCTGCACCACCACTGCCTGTAATGGTATCAGCCCCTTGACCTGAAACAATTTGATTCACACCTGATGTACCTGTTAGAGCATCGGCAGAGGTTGTACCAAGGGTGACCGATGAAGCCGTATTCAAACCACCAAAAACAACAAATGAAGCACCGCTGTTACTGCCATTGGGATCATCACCTTTAGCACCAATGATCAAATCATCAAAGCCATCACCATTGACATCACCTGCACCACTGACTGAATAACCACTGGTATCATCGCCACTCACACCATTAATCACAAAACCACCTGTACCAGACTGTATATCTGATAACTCAATTGCAGTACTGGAGGTTTTACCATAAACCACAAAACTGGCACCACTTTGGTTACCATTGGGGTCATCATGTCGAGCACCAATGACTAAATCATCTAAACCATCTCCATTGATATCACCTGTAGCACTGACAGAATAGCCACTATTATCGTAAGTTGTAACACCATTGATAACAAACCCACCCGTTGCTGCATCAACATCGGATAATTCTATCGCTGTACCCGAGGTTTTACCGAAAACAACGAAACTAGCTCCACTTGCTTGACCATGAGGGTCATCATAAAATGCGCCAACCACTAAATCATCTAAGCCATCCCCATTGACATCGCCAGCATTGGAGACTGAACGACCACTGTTATCACTGGTCGTCACACCGTTTATAATAAAGCCACCTGTGCCATTTTCCACATTGGATAGTTCAATATCTGCCTTAGAGGTTGTGCCAAAAACTACAAAACTGGCTCCACTGGTTAAACCGTGAGGGTCATCTCCTGGAGCACCTACAATCAAATCAGCTAATCCATCACCATTGACATCTCCCGCATTGGAGACAGAACGACCTGAGTTGTCATAACCAGACACACCATTAATAACAAATCCGCCCGTACTATTTTCTACATTTGATAATTCAACGGTTAACCCATCTGTTTTACCCAAGACAACAAAACTGGCTCCACTGTCGCTACCATTAGGATCATCCTGATATGCACCAATGATTAAATCACCCAAACCATCACCATCAACATCACCTGCAGCAGACACTGAACGAGCCGACTGATCATTATTACTCACACCATTGATGACAAAACCACCCGTTCCATCATCAACAATTGACAATTCAACAGCTGTACTAGTGGTTTTACCAAAAACAACATAACTGGCACCACTTTGACTACTGTTGGGATCCGCCAGACGAGCACTGACAATCAGATCATCCAGTCCATCACCATTGACATCACCTGCAGTTGAAACCGACTCCCCAACATTATCATAATCAGTAACACCGTTAATAATAAAGCCACCCGTTCCATTTTGAACATTTGAAAGCTCAATATTTGAACTGGTTGAATTGCCAAAAATGACAAAACTTGAACCACTGTAATTACCGTTATTATCATCACCTTTGGCTCCGATGATCACATCATCAAAACCATCACCGTTGACATCACCCGCATTACTGACAGAATAGCCACTCTTATCACCAGCACTGACACCATTAATAACCAACCCACCATTGCCGTTTTCAATATTAGATAATTCAATGACTGATAACGTAGGTTCAGAAATAGAGATACCTTGTTGTACCAGTAACCTGACCGTATTATCTTTGCCTTGGTTTTGATAGATATCATAAGTGATACTGTCGATGGTTGTTGCTTGACCAATACTGTTGAAACCAGTACCTGTTATAGCGATGGTATCAACAGCACCACCTTTGATTTTCAGGTCATTTTGGGCTTCGGTACCGACCATATTGATGATGTCATCGTTGCCAATGATCAGAGTACCCGACTGGCTGTTCATATCAATGATTTCGATACTGCTGAGTTTATTGTTGGCTATAGAGGTTAAATCCAAATTGATAGTAGAGGAAAATTGTAGAGTATCTGTTCCTGTACCACCGTTGAGGATGGAAAAAGAGGTATCAGCTATTGAAATGGTATCATCCCCCCCCCCGCCTCTTAGAATATCAGCACCACCTGCGCCAGTCAGAGTGTCATTACCCAGTCCTGCAATGAGTTGGTCAGCACTGGATGAACCCGTTAAAGTTTCTGCACTGGATGTACCTAGGGTCGCCGATGAACTTTGCCCACCGAATATAATAAAACTGGCACCACTTTCACTTGCATTAGGATCGTCATAAGCAGCCCCCACCAATAAATCATCAAAGCCGTCACCATTAACATCTCCCGCACTACTGACTCGTTGACCCGCTCTATCACCTGCACTCACGCCATTAATAACAAAACCACCCGATCCAGCTTCAATATTTGACAGTTCTACGGTTGTTCCATCTGTTTTACCATAAACCACAAAAGCGGCACCGCTACCGCTACCGTTAGGATCATCAGTATTGGTTCCAACAATTAAATCAGCCAGTCCATCTCCATTGACATCTCCTGCATCACTGACAGCAACCCCTGATCGGTCATATTCACTGACACCGTTGATGACAAAACCACCCGAACCTACTTCAACATCGGATAATTCTATCGTTGTGCCAGAGGTTTTACCAAAAACGACAAAACTGGCACCACTATCATTTCCATTTGGATCATCGGCATAAGCACCAATAATGAAGTCATCAAAACCATCACCATTGACATCTCCAGCATTACTGACAGCTTTACCACTATTATCTGATGCAGAAACACCATTGATGGCAAATCCACCCGATCCATTTTCAATATTTGATAGTTCAACCGTTGTACTCGTTGTTTTACCAAATACAATAAAACTGGCGCCACTATCAGCACCATTAGGGTCATCGTCAAATGCACCAATGACGATATCATCCAAACCATCACCATTAACGTCACCCGCATTACTCACAGACTTACCACTTTGATCATAAGCGGTGACACCATTAATGACAAAACCACCTGACCCAGCACTGATATTAGACAACTCTATTGAGGTTGTATCTGACTTTCCAAAAACGAGATATGTCGCTCCACTGCTACTACCATTCGGGTCTTGAAAAACGGCACTGACCAGTACATCATCCAAGCCATCGCCATTAATATCACCAGCATGGCTAACTGAATAGCCAGCCTGGTCTGCGTCTGTCACACCATTCATGATAAAACCACCTGTCCCTGCTTCGATGTCAGATAGTTCTACTGCTGTGCCAGATGTTTTTCCGAATATTACAAAACTTGTCCCACTATTACTGCCGTTAGGATCATCAAATTGTGCACCCACTATTAAGTCTGTCAGGCCGTCACCATTGATATCCCCACCACCACTAACAGCACTCCCAGAAAGATCATTATCGGTAACACCATTAATGATAAAACCACCCGTGCCATTTTCTACATTCGACAATTCAATTGAAGTCGTGCTGGTTTTTCCAAAAACAACAAAACTACTACCAGAACTGGTTCCATTGTTATCATCTAACCTTGCCCCCACGATAAAATCATCGAGTCCATCACCATTAACATCACCCGCATTACTAACTGGCAAGCCACTTTTATCGGTATCACTGATGCCATTAATGACAAAGCCCCCTGTGCCTGCTTCAACATTAGAGAGCTCTATTAAAATATCATTATCTGTAATGGCACCCGTTGCCGTCGCATCAGAAATCGTACCTGCTGAAGCATTTGACAAACCGATGGAGAAAGTTTCGGTATTTTCTATATTTAAATCATCGGTGATGGCTACCGTAACAACTATAGAGGTAACGCCTGCTCCAAAGGTCAGTGTGCCAGTATTGCTGGTATAGTCACTTGAACTCAAGGCAGTAATGTCAGAAGTGGCATATTCGACAGTGGTGGTTCCAGTAGTTAGTCCTGATCTTGTAACCGTAAACAATGCATTTCCAGCATTTTCGGCCACAGTTACATCTGCAATGGACAATCCATGATCATCATCAGTAATAGTGCCTGTTGCAGTGGTATCTGAGATGGTTGCGCCATTGGCATTTGATAAGGAGATTGAAAAATTCTCACTAGATTCTTCTACAGAATCATCGGTAATGCTAACAGTAATCGTTTTAGAGGTTTCACTGGCGGCGAAAGTAATCGTGCCTGAATTAGTTGTGTAGTCTCCTGAGGAGGTGGCAGTACCATTAGCAGTTGTAAACTCAACGGTAGAAACACCAGATGTTATACCTGTTCGGGTCACTGTAAAAATAGCCGTTCCAGCATTTTCTGCCACCGTCACATCATTGATGGCTAAATTGGTATCTTCATTGGTGATCGCTCCTGCACCAATCGCATCGGTTATCGTTGCTCCACTCGCACTGGATAGTGAAATTGAATAGGTTTCGTCTAATTCTACCGTGGTGTCATTAGTGATGGAGACGGTGATCGTTTGTGATGTGACTCCTGCTCCAAAAGTCAATGTCCCTGTGTTTGATGTGTAATCACTTGAACTGGTTGCTGTGCCGTCGGCAGAGGTAAAAACAACAGTGGATGAACCCGTGGTCACACCTGTTCGGGTCACTGTAAAAATAGCCGTTCCAGCATTTTCTGCCACCGTCACATCGTTGATGGCTAAATTGGTATCTTCATTGGTGATTGAACCTGCACCAATCGCATCAGTTATCGTTGCTCCACTCGCACTGGATAGTGAAATTGAATAAGTTTCATCTAATTCTACCGTGGTGTCATCGGTAATGGAGACAGTGATTGTTTGTGATGTGACTCCTGCTCCGAAAGTTAATGTCCCTGTGTTTGAAGTGTAATC
>Ga0233448_1002165_pt1 | contig 14503 bp, 17 predicted proteins | sample SI_124_October20_2_FD_183015 | JGI IMG/M metagenome (GOLD analysis project Ga0233448, IMG submission 183015) | Seawater microbial communities from Saanich Inlet, British Columbia, Canada - SI_124_October2016_150_MG | ecosystem: Environmental > Aquatic > Marine > Inlet | place: Canada: British... | reverse complement strand
TCAACTACATCTTGTTTTAGTTGAGGATCATTTCTCCCAGTATATTCTGCAGCTGCATCAAACAATCCATTAAAAACAGGAAAAGTCATTTTAACAAAATTAGAATTTAAAATTCTTTGAACTCTATCTTTTAGTACATCAAAACTTTCTAGTTTTGATTTTATAGGCTCAATTTCGGATGCATTTAAAATAATTTCAGTAGAACCTACCTCATCACCAAATGCCTGCTGAGTTGCGTTAGGGTTTGTATCGGATTTTATTGCATCAAAAAGACCTTGGGTAAATCTATCAGTAAAATTTGGAAATTCATTTTCTGTTTCCTCTTTGTATTTTTTAAATAATTTGTAACCTTTTGATTTGAACAAACCTTGTTTGATAATTTGTTTACCAGGTTTTGTGCTCATCAATGCTTCTTTACTTACAACTGATTGATCTTTACCACTCACAAACGTAATCTTCTTTATTGTTATTTATGCTTTCAAACAAATTATTTGTCACTTAAATTACGATGAATTAGAAAATCAATTATGGAAATAATAGAAATTCTTCGTGAAGCTTCAAATAGAATTTATGAAAATGTAAAAGATCTTGCAGGAACTGAACAGGCTGCAGGTGATTTTGGAAGAGGTGCAGGTGGAGATATTTCACGAAATATAGACATTGTTGCTGAAAAAACTGTTCTAGATTATCTTAAAGAAATTAATTTTGAATGTGTTGTTTTAGGTGAAGAATGTGGTAGAGTGGAATTATCAGATAAACCAAAAGGATATGTAATAATGGATGCGATAGATGGTTCTGCAAATGCAGTACGAGGAGTTCCTTTTTTCTGTAGTTCATTAGCATTTGCAACTGAAAACAAACTTAGTTCAATTACAGATGGAGTAATTACAAATCTTTCAAATGGAGAAATGTATTGGGCTTCAAAAAATAAGGGTGCATTTTTCAATGACAAACAAATCAAAGTGCATGATAAAGAACCAATTTACAAAATAGTGGGGATCAATACATCAGGTGCATCAATAGAATTGATGAAACGTCTACATCCAATTTTTGAAAATCATGATCACACAAGACATTTTGGTGCAAATGCTCTAGAAATGGCATTATTTGCCAGAGGATTAATGGATATTTTTATTGATTTTAGAGATAAAATTAGAATTCAAGACATTGCAGCAGGATATGTAATTGTAAAAGAAGCAGGAGGATTACTCTTAGATGCAGATTTGAATCCACTTGATTCAGATCTCAGTTATTCTACAAGAGTGTCTTTTATTGCAGCTGCAAATCAAAAAATTCTCGATGAAATAATATCACAAATAAACTAGTAGTGATATCTTAAAAAATTGAATTTTTGGGAAGAATTTTCAATTTATTTGGTTCTTTAGTACAATTCCAGAATTTTTCAAATCAATTCATAACAGAAATATATTTAACCAAAATCAGAAATAAACTTCTTGTATGGTAACTGAAACAAAGGCCAAAGTGATCTATAGAGAATTATTAAAAGAAGATTTAGTTGTCATACGTTTAGTTCCAGAAAATGGAATGCCAGAATATCAAACAGGTCAATTTCTGACAATTGGACTTCCAATACCAGCAGAAAAAAAAATTGTTAGAAGAGCATATTCAATTGCATCTCATGCAGAAAATAGGGATTATTTTGAATTTGTTATTAGATGGGTAAGAAAACCACTCCCAGGTCGAGTTACAACAGAATTATTCTATACAAGTGTAGGTGATGAAGTATATCTTGGAGACCCTAGTGGGACTGCATTACAAATTAGTGATGTATTGCCAAATGGCCAAAAAGATAACAGAAGAGTAATTTGTGTTGGTGGTGGAACTGGATTAGCACCATTTATTGCATTTGCAAAACATTTCCATGACACAAATGATACGAGAGAAGTTGTAGTTTTACATGGTGCAAGTTATGTTGATGAATTAAGTTACAAACGATTTTTGACAGATTTAGAATTAGAAAGTGAAAAAATAGGAAGAGACAAATGGAATTTTAGATATAAAGCTGCAATAAGTAGACCAAAAGAATTCTTTAACAGAACTTGGAATGGTCACAATGGTAGAGTGGAATCATTTTTCAAGGCAGATAAAAAAACGGGTTTATCACCAGTTGAAGAGATGGTAGGTGAGGAAATAAATCCAGATAATTCAATTATTTACATTTGTGGATATCAAGGTACTATTGATGGCGTAATAGATTCTCTTGGACCAAAAGGTTTCGTAACTGAACATGAGAAAAAGGCTGATGGAAGTTTTGGAATCAAATTTGAATCCTATGGATAAAAATTAATTTTATTTTTAAATATCAAAAATTAGTTGTATAGATCAGACATACATGTTGATTTTTATATCAAGTGTATTTTTTTAAATATATGTCAGAACTCAAGTGTAGAGATTATGGGTTTGAATGTGATTTTGTAGCAAGTGGTGAAATGGAAGATGTTATTGAAAATTTTAGAAATCATACCGATGAGGAACACGGAATTGATTATTCAAAAGAAGCAGTAATGCAATTTCTCTTAAGAAAACAGGGAATATAAAATAATTAAGCGTCGAATCGGGTCATTCTGATTGATAAAACTGGAAGTTCTTTTTCAATAATTTTTTCAACTGCAGGAACAATACCAGTTCTAGATTTTACACTTTCTTCATAAATTTCAAAAATTTGATCTCTAAACAATAATTTGATTCCCGGAAGTGCAGTGATTCCCTCATCAACAGTTCTAGGATCAGATAAATCTAAAATGAGTGTTCCTTTTTTCTTGTCTTCCATTACTAATTTAATTCGCTCATACGTAATCAAGAAATAATCAGATGTAGTGGCAACGAAAATAATATCATATTTGTTAAAACCTGCCAATACATCATTAAAGTCAACAGGAGTACCATTCAAAATTGTTGAAAACCCAGTAGCTCGTTCAAGAGATCTACTTGTAATATCAAAAGAAATTTCTCTTTTGTTCAAAGTTTTGGCAACCATGGCTGCAGGCTCACCAGTTCCAATTATCAATACTTTTTTCTTTGAATCAAGTCCTGCTTTTTCATCTACAAGTTTTATTGCAACATCTCCAAGTGAGACTACATCTTTAGAAATACCAGTAGTATCCCTCATTCTTGTGGCTAATCTAATTACACTTTCAAATAATTTATTAAGAATTTTTCCTGAAACACCATTTTCTTTTGCATGTGCTAATGATTGTACAATCTCATCAAATATTTCTTGTTTTCCAACAACAACTGAATCTAATCCAGATGCCAAACGCAATAGATGGAAATACACATCATCTCCTTTGTATACTTCAAGGGTTTGATCAAAATGATCAATATCTATTTGCTCTAGTGAAGACAAAGATATCCAAGTATTTTTTATTTTATTTAATACAAGTGCTTTCCCTTCGGTTCTTCGTGCATCAGGGGAATCTTCTGATTCAGTATTACTTACAGTAAAAATTTCAATTCTACTAGCAGTTTGAATAATAATACATTCATCTACGCCAGGAATTTTTTTAAATTCTTCACAAGCTGCTTGTACGTCTTTGAAAGTGAATTTAGATAATGTATGTATAGGAATATTTTTGAAAGTAACCCTTGCATTCATTACATCAAAATTAACTTGACTCAAACCATATCACCATTAAGAAAGTTTACTTCGTCCACCTTTAGCAGTTCTAAAAACATTCATTCCAATGTAAAAATTTTCATGTATTGATTCTAAATATTTAATATCATTTGTGGCATTAAGAATTTCTTTTTCAGTAGATTCAGGATCATTTTTTAATTTTTCCAATCTTTCTTTTGATTCATCTAAAAAGTCATCTACACCACGTTCATAATTGGACATGCCCTTAAACTCTGGACTTAAAACATTTTCAGGAACATATGCAGGAGTTTGATCTTTTGGAGTTTCTGCGGTTTTTGTAAGAGATGCTTGTTGTTCAGGTGTAAGAATAGGTCGTGGAAATCTATCTTTTTTATCTAAAAAGAATTCAGGTTCACCCATTTCTCGTCGGAAAATTTCTTCACCTTGTCGTTTATAGGAATATTCGGATTTTTTTGCTGCATCAGCTTTAACTTCATTTGTAATTGCTTTGTATTCTGCCTCTGCAGCAGATTCTGCTTCTGCTTTTGCTGCCTCTGCTTTTGCTATAGCTTCTGCAACTGCTGCCTCTGCTGCTTCTGCTATTTTAGCTGCTGCTTCTGCTTTTGCTGCAGCATCCATTGCTAATTTTGACTCATCTACAGTTGTTACTGATTCTGTTTTTTCAGATTTCTCTGTTGAAGATTTTTCACTAGTTTTTGCTTTTTCAGAATCTTTTTTCTCTTCAGACAACAAAAATCACTAAGATTGCCTGAATTTTAATATTTTTGTGATAGAAAAATCGATTCTTTCTGTTTTATATCTAAAAAAGTCTTTACAGACCTTATCGATCAGAAATAATTTTGTAAATGATGAATTTGAAGAAATAATGGCGCCCTCGGCGGGATTTGAACACGCGTCTCAGCCGTGACAGGGCCGAATTCTAGACCGGGCTATACTACAAGGGCACAAATACTGTAAACTGAAATGCCCGATTAAAAGTTTCTGTCACAACAAAAAATTTGTAAAAGACTAAATTATACGCGCAAAATATTTTTTTTGTGGGTCTATGGCGCAGCCAGGTAGCGCACCGGACTTTTAATCCGGTTGTCAAGGGTCCGAATCCCTTTAGACCCGCTTACTTTATTTTATTTATTTGATGATCTCATTGATTTGTTTTGTTAAGGATTCAATGGAGGAATTGATTGAATTTTCTCTTTTAGAAATATCTGTCCTATATTGATTAATCAGTGAAATTCTATCAGAAATCATCCTTTTTTGTTCATCATAGCCTGAAGAACCATAAGATTTTCTATCTTTTAAAGAAGAAACAACAGAAGTTGAGGAAATAATTTTTGAAACAATTTTTGGATCAACTTTAGTCCCTACAACTGATTTTTTTATTTCTGATGAAGTTAGTTTTGAAATAGGTTTTTTTGATTGATGAGCTAATTGAACTAAAACTCCAGATATTTTATGAGTTACTCGAAAAGGAATTCCTTCTTGCACTAATTTTTCAGCAATGTCAAGTGCAATTAGATTACTTGATTCAGTAACCTTTTTCATTTGTTTTTCATTTACTTTCAAAGTAAGTAGTATTGATTTTAAAATTAATAGTGCGCTGATAGAAATTTTTGATGTAGACCAAATAGAGGATTTGATTTGTTGTAAATCACGACCATAACCTGATGCTAATCCTTTGATGGTAGTGAGAATTGCAGTTAAATTTCCAATTACTTCAGCAGTTTTACCTCTTGTCAATTCTAAAATATCAGGATTTTTCTTTTGTGGCATTACACTTGATGGAGATGTAAATTCATCTGCAAGTTCTATAAAAGAAAATTCAGATGTAGACCAAATAACAAAATCTTCTGCAATTTTACTTAGATTAGTCATCAAAATTGAAATCATTGCAACATATTCTGCCACAAAATCACGTGTACTTGTTGCATCAATTGAATTCTCAACGACCTTATCAAAACCCAACATCTTTGCAGTACTTTGTCTATCAATTGGAATACTTGTTCCTCCAACTGGTCCTGCACCAAGTGGACTCTGATTAACTCGTTGAAATGTTCCATAAAGTCTTTCAAAATCTCTAGACAATGCATCTGCATGTGCTAAAAGATAATGAGAAAATAAACCGGCCTGAGCTTGTTGAAGATGTGTATAAAGAGGCATGATTGTTTTTTGATGGTTTTTAGCCACAGAAACTAAGGCTTCTATTGTATCTAATAGACAATTAGAAATTATGTTAATGTCATCTCTGACTTTCATTCTAATATCTAAAACAACTTGATCGTTTCGAGATCTTGCAGTATGCATCTTTCCACCACTTGCCATACCAGCCTTTTTGATTACAAGCGATTCAATTAATTCATGAATATCTTCGGCTCCAGAAGATGAATCAAATTTTTCTTTTTTTAAATTCTCTAAAGCTGATAAAATTTTTTTTGTATCAGTTTTTGTAATGATATTATTTTGAAATAACATCAAAGAATGAGCTTGACTACCAAGAATATCATATATTGCAATTTCAGAATCATCATTAATTGATGAAACATAATCTAAAGTAATATCACTCAAATCAGTACCAAGACGTGACCGATACATTACCTAACGTTCTAGAATGGTTATATATAGCATCGACGCTTTTTCGGACATGAGTCAAGACATTAAACAAATGAGAGTAAAAATCTTCGATGAGTTATCAAAGATTGTAGATCCGGAAATTAACACATCAATTGTTGAATTAGAATTAATCGATGAAGTAGATATCAAAGATAACAATGTTAAAGTTGATTTACATCTAACAAGTCCATTCTGTCCAGCAGTATTTGGTTTTAAGATTTGTCAAGATGTCCACGATAATTTATTGAATGTAGATGGAGTTAATGATGTTAAAGTAAATGTGTCAAATCACTTTATGGCAGAGCAGATTAACAATCAAGTAAACAATAGTTCAAAACCAAAAAAACTAGGTTAACTTCTAAAACCTAGTAAATATCCTCTAAGGAATTGAATTCCCATAGCAGGATCAACACCTTTTGGACATACTTGACTACAAGAACCAGCAAAATGACATCTCCATATTCCATGAGATTCATCAATAATTTTGAGTCGAGAATCTTTTCCCTTATCTCTACTATCAGCAACATATCTGTATGCCTGAGCTAATGCCTGAGGTCCTACAAAGGAAGAATCTGTAGCCATAGTAGGGCATGCAGAATTACATAAACCACATTTTATACAATTTGCAAATTGGATGTATTGTTCTACTTCTTCAGGAGATTGTAAAAATTCTCTTTCATCAGTTTCAAGTTCTGTATCATCTCGAATAAGATATGGTTTAATTTTTTGATGAGTGTCAAATAATCTCTCAAACTTTACTGCCAAATCACGAATAACAGGAAAATTATTCATAGGTTCAACTGTAATAACATTAGAATTTAATTCACTAATTTTTGTAAAACATGCAAGACGAGGTTTACCATTTATCATCATTCCACATGAACCACATGTTGCTTGTCTACAAGAATAACGAACTGCTACTGAATGATCAAAATGTTTTTTGACTTCAAGAATTGCCTCAAGAACTGTTGTCCATTTTTCATAAGGAACAGTGAATTCCATAAATTTACCTACATCATCATGATCAGGATTATATCTTGAAATTTTTAGGGTGACGGATTTTGAAGAGGATAACGGTGATGATGCCTGCTCGTCTGCAATATGAGATACTTGTGCCATCCTCTATACCATCCCCATATTTGTCATAATAATTGTTCTTGAACCATATGCTATTAAACCAAACATTGCAGCTAAACAACCATAAGAAACTGCTTTTTCGTAAAGTCTCCCCTGTTTTAGCTCCAACAAAATAACTCTTAGTCCATTAAATCCATGAACTGAAAGTAAGATGAGAATTAATTCCAACATTGCAGCGTATGGAATGAATTTATAATTAGCAAGTACGTTTTCATATTCTAAAGATTCTGCAAATCCTTGAGTTAAACGCATCAAAATATGAACTGCCACTAATGCAACTGCAGCTAAAGCAGTACCATAGTGAATTTTCATTATTGTGCTTTCTCTCATATTACTCACCAAACATTACCGCCATGCCATACATCATTGCAATTGCTGCTAAAAGAATTGCAGAATAGATGCCTATTTTGTGCCTATAGTTTTGTGATGCTGGATCATAAGGATAATCAGGTCTTGCAGGTTTTCCTACACCAACTCCACCATGTCCCAACATTACTCTAACTCCATTTACAGTATGAAATACACACATTCCAATTACAATTGCCAAAAAGATATGGCCTCCAGTAGTTTGAGTTAACTCTAAAAATTCATTCCATCCGACTTGTCCTCGTAAAATATTACTTGTTTCATAAATGTGAGCAACAAAATATGCCAATAATCCTAATCCGCTTAATCGCATTAACCAATATGCAACTCTTTCAATTCCATATCGAGTAGGATTAGCCATTCCACCAATCCCTTCTTTATTTTCATCTTGAGTCATCTAATATTTTCTCTCCACGGGTTGATACTTAGTAATTGTTACAGGGTATGTTTTCATGATTGGTTCATTTGGATCATAGTATGCAAGCGTATGATGTAAAAAGTTTGCATCATCTCTATTTGGATAATCAGTTCTTGCATGAGCACCACGAGATTCTTTTCGGTTAATTGCACCAATTAAAACAATTTCTGCCACTCTAAACATTGAATCAAGTTCCATTACGTTTGAAAAATTAGTATTGTATTCTTTTGCTTTATCATCAACATGTTTCCAAGTTTGTTTTTTTAGCTCACGAACTTTCTTGAGACCATCAACAAGATCAGTTTCATTTCTATAAACATAGGCCTTATCATTCATTGTATCAGTTAGTTGTTGTCTAATTTCATATGGATTAACATCACCAGATCCTCTAAAAATTCCATCATAGATTCTCTTTTCTTCGGCTGCAACTAAATGATGAGGCCAAGGATTAGATGGTGTATTTTTTTCAATATATTCTGCGGCTAATTCACCTGTAATCTTTCCCCATACAATACATTCAGAAGTAGAATTTGCACCTAAACGGTTTGAGCCATGTACACTATTACAAGCAGCCTCACCTGCCGCCCAAACACCTTGAATTTCTGTTGCACCATCAATATCAGTATGAATTCCACCCATCATGTAATGGCATACGGGTCTAATGTCAAGTAGATCTTTGGCAGGATCAACACCAGAGAATTTGATTGAGATTTCTCGAATACCACCTAATTTTTCTTTAATCTTTTCATCACCAATATGTCTCAAATCAAGTTTCATACAATCAACTCCAGTTTCATGTTTGAATCCATTACCTTCTTGAATTTCTGTCATAATTGATCTTGATACAATATCACGTGGAGCTAATTCCATTTTAGCAGCAGCATATGTTTTCATAAATCGTTCACCTTTATTGTTAAGAAGGTAACCACCTTCACCTCTTGCACCTTCTGTAATCAAAATTCCAGATGGCATAATTCCTGTTGGATGAAATTGTACAAACTCCATATCTTTTAGTGCCATACCAGCACGATATCCCATATCCAAACCATCAGGAGTTGAAGATAGAGCATAAGTTGAAAAACTATACAATCTACCAGCACCACCAGTTGCAATGATGAGAGCTTTTCCTTTAATTGTGTAAAATGTTCCTGAAGATAATTCTATTGCAGTAAGTCCCATGAATTTTTTTCCATCGTGAATAATTGATGTTGCAAACCATTCGTTAAGATATTCAATGTTGTCATACTTTTGACATGTATCATACAAAGTTTGCATTTCAAAGAAACCAACTTTATCTGATGCATATGTTGCTCTTGGAAAACTATAACCACCAAAATTTCTTTGATCAATTTTTCCATCAGGTCGTCTAGACCATGGCATTCCCCAATGATCTAATTGATGAATTTCTTTTGGCATTTCAACACAAAGTCTTTCTGCGACATCTTGATCTGCTAGAAAATCACTTCCCTTTACAGTGTCATAAATATGAGATTCAATTGTATCACCTTCATCTTCAAAAAGTACTGCAGCAGTCCCACCTTCTGCAGAAACAGAATGTGAACGCATTACTTGAACTTTAGAAACAACCCCAATTTTGAGATGAGGTCCTTTTTTTGCAGCAGCAATTGCTGCTCTCAATCCAGCAAGACCAGAACCACAAATAATCAAATCAAAATCAAGCGAATCAGTCATTTTTCAGACAAACTTGGTTTGGGTGGGATAAATATGTAGTAATTGCTAGGCATGATCCATAATATTGAAATATATCACTAGTGATATCATTAATGATGATTTCAGAGTGGTTTCAGAGAGTTGGAAGTTCTGTACCAAGAGGATTTTCAAGATATTTCATTTTAGAATTATTGAAAAAAAAAGATCATACTGGAAAGGAAATAATCAATTATGCAGTAGAACAAAGTAACGGGATTTGGAAACCATCTCCAGGATTGATCTATCCTTTGTTAGGGAGATTACTTGATGAGGGATTAATTGAGGAATCAAAAGATGGAAGATATCAATTAACAAAAAAAGGAGCTGAAACTGCTCAAGATGTAGACAAGGTTAACGAGATTGTGAAAAAACAACTAGATGTACTGTTCAGATTAGGTAATGTGGGAAGATTTGTTGCAATTGATGTTTTAGAAAAAATTTCAACAATGGGATCTATCTTGAGTTCAAATTTTGCAAATATGACAGAAGATGAGACAAAAAAATACAAAGAATTTCTAGAATTAGAGTTAAAAAAAATACAAAATATAGATGTGAAAAAGAAAGGTAAAGAAATTAAAATAGAATAGATAGATTTTTCCAAAAAAAACAATACCAAAGTGAAAATAGAAGTTATAATGAAAATCATTTAAAATCATAAATAATTCAGATAGAGCATACAATTATGAAAAATTTAAAATCAATGTTAAAATCAAAAAAACCTCTAGTTATTCCAGGAGTATATGATGCACTTGGTGCAAAAATTGCTCAAAAAGTTGGATTTGATGCAATGTTCCAAACAGGTTATGGAACATCTGCAACTCTATTTGGAATGCCAGATTTTGGATTTATCGGAGCAACAGAAACGGTGGATAATGCAAGACGCATATGTAGAGCAGTTTCAGTTCCAGTAATTGTTGATGCAGATACAGGATATGGAAATGCATTAAGTGTATGGAAATTAGTTAAAGAATTAGAATCAGCAGGAGCTGCTGGAATTTTTCTAGAAGATCAAAAATGGCCAAAGAGGTGCGGACATATGCAAGGAAAAGAAATAGTCCCACAAGAAGAATATACTGAGAAATTATCTGCTGCAATTGATGCACGAGAAAATAAAGATTTCATTATTGTTGCAAGAACTGATGCTAGAGCTACTGAAGGATTAGATGCAGCCATTGAACGAGGCAAACAAAATAAAAAAACAGGAGCTGATGCAGTATTTGTTGAAGCACCAAAATCATTAGATGAAATGAAGAGAATTGGAAAAGAAATCAATGCCCCGTTAGTTGCAAACATGATTGAGGGTGGAGCTACACCACTAAGTTCTGCTGAAACATTAAACAAAATGGGATTTAAAATAATTCTGTACCCTCTATCTGTATTATATGCAAATACATTTGCAACAATGAATATTCTAAAAGAGTTGAAAAAATCAGGAGAAACAACAAAGTATAAACAAAAAGTTGTGAATTTTGATCAATTCAATGATTTGGTAGAACTTTCCAAGTTCAGAAAAATGGAAAAAAAATATGGATTTTCAAAATTAAAGTAAAAGAAAGGATATAGAGTAAAGATTAACTATTTGGATTTCTCTTCACTTGAATTTCTATTGTTGAAACATTTCGTGTTCTACCATCTTGTGACTCTAATGATTCTGAGTCAATTTTTATTTCACCAATAGTGTAGCCTGCATTTTCTGTTTTTCGTGCAATAATTTGAGCTACATCTACAGCACGACCAATACTCATTCCTCTAGCTTTAATGCTAACGGAGGGTAAATTTGCCAATTGAATTAGCGTTGATGTTACATATGCCATCAATGGTTTTTTACCAATGAATACGGTGTCTCGGGTTTCATTTGACATGATAATTATTTGGTATTTAACGATAATTTAAAGTTAAATGGGTTTTCTTGAACTTAATCAAAAATTAATGAAAAAATTGAACTATTATTAACCATAAAAGATGATTTTATTTCGAACTTGGAAAATATTTCAAAAGTTTTGGAATCGGGTAGTAATGAAGAAAAAATCAAAATTTTAGAGAGTTTAGAAAATATCGATAATCCAGAATTTTTAGAAAAAATAATTTTAAAATTAGATGATGAGGATATTCAAGTGAGAGGAGAAGCATTCAGTGCTCTGGTATTAAATAAAAATGAAATTTCAAATTTATTAATTAAAAGTTTGAAGTCTACAAATAAGAATATCAGAGGTTTTGTAGCACTGATATTAGCAAATAGAAATGAAACATCATCCATTTCAGAAATAATTAAACTTGTAAAAGATGAACACTCCATGGTAAGATCATGTGCGATTGGTGCATTAGGTCATCTCAAAGCTCAAGAAGCAAAAGAAGTAATTGAGCAATCAGTATTTGATTCAAATTTGGAAGTAAAAAAAAGCGCTCTTCAAGCTGCCATTGATCTAAATATTACAATTTCAGAAGATAAAATAAATAAAATTAACATAGATGGTGATACCGAAATTGAGAAATTATTAATCGAATTAAGAAAATGAGGTGGACCGGAAGGGATTTGAACCCTTGATCCGATGCATGCCATGCACCTATCCTACCAGACTAGACGACCGGCCCATATCAGAATTCTGATTGATTTGGATTTTTCAAATTGGTTATTAACGTTTAGCGATTTAAATGAAGTTAGCTGTATGAAATTAACACAATACATTTAAGCTTGATAATCTTGATTCAATCGTCGTCATGGTAGTAGATAACAAAGGAACCATCACATATGTCCAATTATTAAAAGAAGATCTTGTCATTATTAGATTTGTTCCAAATGAGGGTCCAGTTCCAGATTATAAAGCAGGTCAATTCATCACATTAGGATTACCAAATCCTGCAGAAAATGGAAAAATTGTCAGACGTGCATATTCAATTGCATCACATCCAGAAAATAGAGATTACATTGAGTTAGTTATTAGATGGGTAAGAAAACCACTTCCAGGTAGATTAACTACACAAATATTTAATGCAAAAGAAGGAGATGAAATTCTTTGGTTAAAACCAACAGGTAGAGCATTACTAATTAGTGAAGAATTACCAAACGGTGAAAAAGATAACAGAAGAATAATCTGTATAGGTGGAGGAACTGGTCTTGCACCATTCGTAAGTTTTGCACAGCATTTTCATGATACAAATGATAAACGAGAAATTATAGTTTTACACGGTGCTAGTTACATTGATGAATTAAGTTACAAAGATTTGTTAACGAATCTTGAAAATGAAAGTATTGCCAGAGGTAAAGATGAATGGAATTTCAAATACAGAGCAGCAATAAGTAGACCCCAAGAGTGGTTTAACAGATCATGGGCAGGTCAAGTTGGAAGAGTTGAAACATTTCTAAGACCAAGGGATGGTGGTATGTCACCTTTAGAAGAATTAATTGGAGATAAGATTACAAAAGAAAATACAATCCTCTATGTTTGTGGTTGGCAAGGAACAATTGATGGAGTAATGGACTTCATCAATCCAAAAGGTTTTGCTACAGAACATGACAAACGAGAAGATGGAAGTTATGAAGTCAAATACGAATCATACGGATAAAAAAAATTAAAATCAATCATTGAAATATGAGAATTATTGAGTTAATCTAATTGATAACTGCACTATATCTAGCACATCTAAATCCAGTGACAAAAGCTCATGTAGAGATAATTACAGAATTAAAAAAGAAAGCAGATATTGTCAAAGTCATGCCAGTAGTTTTCAAATATGATGAAAGAGAAATTAACAGTAAAAGTTTTCCATTTAATTTTGAGTCAAGAAAGAAAATGATAGAATCAGTATTTGGAGATTCAATCAAAATTACTGATGATTACGCATTTTATGCTCCATTTAAAAAATATCTACCACCATTAATCAGACGAAAATCATGGAAGTTAAGAAAGCAAATTCTTGATGGAGTTGATGGAGATTTTTTTTCATATACTGGAGACAAAGCTGAAGGATATATGTTAAAAATTTACAGATTAAAACCAAAAATTGGTGAGAGAAAATCACTTTCAGCAACATCAGTCAAAGAAAAATTGTATGATGCAGCATTAGGTGGAAAAGATTCATGGAAAGAGGATGTTCCAGAAAGTGTTGCAAAAGTAATTGAAGACGAATGGGAAACAGTTGAGAAATTTGCAAATGCAGAAGATCAAACAACAAGAGTTGTAGGAATGAAATTTCCTAAAGAAGGCTATTCTAAATAAATAGAGATTAATACACATTCAATAAAATTTTCCTATGACACTACCTCTCTCGAAATATGTTTGGTTTGACAAAAAATATGTCTTGACAGAAAAAGCACAAGTTCCAATTACAACTCATGCAATTCATTATGGAACATCAATTTTTGAGGGAATTAGAGCATATTGGAATGGAAAAAATCTACATGTGTTTAGGTTAGATGAACATGTAAAGAGATTCAGAAAATCAGGGCAATTTTACAATATTTCATTAAATTATTCAGACAAAATTATTTCAGATGCAATAATTGGAATTTGTAAAAAAAATAAAATAAAAAAATCATGTTACATTAGACCATTTTATTTTATTGGAAATTATGGAATAAATCTACATGTGACTGAAAAAGCTCCAACAAATGTTGCAATATTCACTTTTCCATTTGGGGATTTATT
>Ga0233448_1002159_pt1 | contig 14530 bp, 12 predicted proteins | sample SI_124_October20_2_FD_183015 | JGI IMG/M metagenome (GOLD analysis project Ga0233448, IMG submission 183015) | Seawater microbial communities from Saanich Inlet, British Columbia, Canada - SI_124_October2016_150_MG | ecosystem: Environmental > Aquatic > Marine > Inlet | place: Canada: British... | reverse complement strand
ATTGTGCTTTCATGTGTTTTTTTTGGGCTGATTGTTCCCACAATTTCTCCGCTCTGACGTAATCTCGGGATACAAAAGCCCGTAATCCTTCGTCAAAACCAGCAAGAGCTGTCGTCGATACAACTAAAGCCAGTGCGAAGAAAGTTACTCGTAAAGCAACAGCCATTTTTTCTCCAATTTTTCTATTTGAGTTTATCATGGTGATTCGAACCGAAGTGTATTCCCTACCTTCATGCAGTTTTCTATCAAAAAATCGGTAGTCTTCTTCCAAGGTATAGGTTCAATTCAGAATTCATCGTCCATCAAAATTGAGCGTCAAAGTTCGTCGTGTAAATCCGTTGAAGAAGCGCAAAACGACGCAGTTATCTTTTTTCCGCCGCCGAAGACATCTACCCTAATACGAGTCGCCGCGACATCACTTCCCAAGAGGGTGACGTTTTCTGGGGGGCAGAAATGTTTCGCGACTTCGACCTTGTCCATTGAAGATAAAGCTCTGAGCTTAGCCAAATAGGGGGTGCTGGTTAACTCGATCTCTACTCCGATTTCATCGCCCGCACGTTTTTCAACATTCTTGAGTGTCCAAAGACCCTCTACCATCATTGATTTGATATAGCCTTCTACTCTCTGCATGTTCTGAAAGAGCGCGTATTCGCTCGGGCCGGAAGCAAAAGTGTGGTGTTTTGAAGCGAGATAAGCGAAAGAAGAAAAAGTAGCTATTGCGAGCATCGACAAAGCAAATTTTGTTTTGGTTGATAGTAACCTAGCCCCACCTTGTTTTTGCCCTATCTGCTGAATGGTATGGTCATCCTTTTTGTTGTCTTTTGAGCTTTCTTTTTCTATATTTTTTTTATTCTGCTCCGAGCATTTTTGACCCGCGATGGCCTCTTTATCTCGTTTTTTCGACATTCCATTTTTTTTAGACGATTCAGTTTCTCTGAGACTGTTATTATCGGCTAAATGTACTTGGTTTTCCCCATCAGAAGCTTCCAATTTTTCATCGTCTGATTCCACGTCTAACAAGAAATTACTGATGGTCGCAATGATTTCCGCGGCAGGCTTGCTTTTACCAATGTAGATTCCTGCTCCTATTTTTAACGCCCCTTGAACTATTTCCATGCGATCAGCAGAAGATACTATGGCGATCTTGGGTGCCCCTCCCAATTTTTCCTTCATTACCTGACGAAGAACATCAATGCCGTTAATTCCTGGAACCATAAGGTCAAGTACAACCAGATCCAGTTGAATTTTCTGCATCAAAGCAACTGCATCTCTTCCGTCGCTAAACTCATAGATATTGCATTCAGGAAAGTTGTGCCGAAGGCCAAGAGCAAGCGTCTCTCGAAATAGCCTATCATCCTCTATGAGGACTATATTTTTTTTCGTTGCATTTGAATTTTTATGCATGATGTTCTTCCCCTTTGTTATCTCGAAGATATTTCTTCACTAGGACAGAAATTTATGTACTTTTTTTCGTCAGAGATCAAAATTCAAGTCAACCTCCATCAGAAACAAAATGGCCAAGCATAGTGTGCATTGGGTTTAGTGTTCGATTCTGAGTGCCCCCAGAAACTGGTACAAAATTGCTCAGAAAAACGACCGGTCTCAAAGCAAATGAGCTATAATTGTATTTGATACGAATGCAACAACGATTAGAACCGATACCATTAGTATCAACATAGTGTACCGATGATAATTTCCTTCTCTCCGGCTTTTCACATCCCGAACTCGGCGATAGAGCGTGGAAAGATGTTTCTCAAGCATCACAATCTTCCGAGTTTCGTTAAATTGCCACGCTTGGTACATGCAAAGCACAAGGATAGCAGCCAGTACCAATAGTATGCCGAACCAACCCAGTACGGAGATCAGAAAGCTGTTCTCTGAGCTTAAATGCGAAATTGCGATATTGGCACCGAACACCAGCAATGTAGCTCCGACAGTCTTCCATTGTAAATTTTTGGCAAAAAGTATCGCGGTACACGACTGATTATGCATCATCAAGAGTTCGGCATGTGTAGCTTCGTCAAGTTCGCTGGGTTCATTTTCAAAGTGGAGTTCTTCAATATTATTTTTTCCTACCTGAGACATGATTTCTCCTCGTTTAAAGTATTTTCACCGCGTAATTTCGACACCCCGCAAACCATCCCTGCAAAATTCGGGCCATAAACGACGGCAGAGAATACTGGCCAATTTTGTTGGTCCCTTTCCCACCACTCAGATATCAGGCGTTCAAGGCTTTACCGACAAAAATTCCGACTAAATCACTACTAAAGCCAAATAAACAAAGCGTAGATGCGGCACTAGCTGATAGTATTGATGCGCATCATTATGGTACACATACTTGTGCCAAATATTGGTATTGGCACACTTCTTCGCATTTATTTACAAATTAGTCTAAAATATCAGCAAAATTTGTCGCAAATTTTATCTACTATATGTCTATTACTCATTCTCAATTACGGCCTGACGTCAGCGCCTATGGAACAAACTAGCCCGATTGCATAACTGTCCGCTCAGTCCCACCTTACAACTACCGGCCTAATCTGCGATTTTGGCCGTTGTGAACGGGTAACAGGTGTCCACCTAAGTTAAGTGGACACTTCAAGGTTCCGGGCGTCACGGTTCCTCAGGTAGCACATCGCTACGATGTGAACGCCAACCTATTCTTCAAGTGGGTTCGAGACCCCCGGTATGGGTCCGTTGCTGAGATTCAGCCCGAGGCGGATAAAACAGACTAAAAAAATTTGCCCGTTTAACCTCTTCGCAAAAGCGACCTTTGCTCTTTTATGGCTTAAGCAGCGGCACCGTCTTTTCGAGAAAATTTTGAACATCAAGGGGCTTCGGCAAAACGTCATTCATCCCCGCGTCAATGCATTCAGCGATTGTTTGAGCAACGAAGTCGCCGGTCAGACCAACAATAGGGGTTTTTGAAATGTCGCCCTCAAGAGCACGAATTGCCCTTGTTGCAGTAATACCATCCATCTCAGGCATACGAACATCCATGACAATAAGAGCGATATTTCCTTTCTTAAGTATGTCGATGGCTTCGATCCCATTTGTCGCAAATTCAATTTTAGCGCAATATTTCTGCAGCTTAGCCGCCGCGATATCACGCATGAGCTTGTCATCCTCTGCAAGAAGGATTGTAATTTGCGCCAAGGCGTGAGCATCCACGATCCCAGCAGGAGACTGGTCGACGCGGACAGCACTTCTACGTTCAACACGACACGGAACCGATCCGGTGAATGTCGCACCGTGTCCCTCGGTGGAAGCGACAAAGAGTTCGCCACCCAGCAGATGTGTGACGCGCTTGCTAATTGTCAGGCCAAGGCCCGTTCCTTTGTAGGATCGGGAAATAGAATTGTCGACCTGAACAAATTCGTCAAATATATGAACCAGTTTGTCTTCTGGAATACCAATACCATCATCCGAGACTATGAAAACAAGCATTCCGTCGCTTTCAAACATGTCTTCGAATGAAAGCTCCACGCTCACAGACCCTGCAGGCGTAAACTTCACTGCGTTTCCAATAAGGTTGAGCCATATCTGGCGTAATCTATTAGGATCAGTCACGATCCTGTCTGGAACGGTATTAGATACCGTGGACGTAAGAAGAAGCCCTTTGCTCTCGGCAGATGGGGCAAAGAACTCGACAGTACTCTTCAAAAGATCCCTCGGCGAAAATGCAGACATATCAACGCCCATCTTGTTCGCTTCGATACGAGAGATATCCAAAACTTCGTCAAGAATCACAATGAGGCCTTGCGCTGCGGATTGAGCATTCTGCGTATAAGTCCGCACGATGTCGGACACGTCTTCGCCTAAAACCAGCTCTGTCAAACCAATCACGCCCGCCAACGGTGTCCGGATTTCATGGCTCATCGCTGCTAAAAACTGAGATTTCGCATGTGAAGCAGCCTTGGCGGCATCTGTTTCCTCGATGGACGCGTGCAAAGCATCTCTTAACTCCATCTCGTCGATAACAAGCGTAGCCAGATCAATTAAAAGGAGCTTGTCGTCTTCGCTAATTTCCCGAGGCACCTGATCGATTGCACATAGCGTTCCAATGTTATGCCCATCAGAAGTTATCAGTGGCGCTCCCGCGTAAAACCGAATTAAGGGGCCACCGGTTACGAGAGGATTATCGATGAAGCGCTCGTCATTCAAGGTGTCTTCGACCACAAAAACTTTATCGTCGAGAATTGCGTGAGCGCAGAAAGCAATTTCTCTTGGTGTTTCTTCCACGTCCAAGCCATGTTTGGCCTTAAACCACTGACGGTTCTCATCGACCAAAGAAACAAGCGAAATTGGTACGCCTAGGGTAGTGGAAACAATTCTCGTGATTCTATCAAAGGCATCTTCTGAAGGCGTATCAAGTATCTGGTACTTACGCAGTCGCTCCAGTCGCTCTTTTTCAGATCGTGGTAAAGGCGCAGACCGCATTTATATTCACCATTTCCCAAATAGCCGCCAAACCAAAAAAAAAAGATATAAACCAATCTCGCCATCGAAGGAAGTAATTTAATTCTTCTGTCATTCAGCAACCAAGATTTAAAGTGTGGGCCGTTGTTGGCAGCCTATTTAGCCAAATTTGTCATCATCCAGACACACATCTCATGTTCTTTGCACCTCGCCATCAATTTCCGCAGCCTACACCGGAACGGGGTTTGTCCATAGCTCATCAATCTAGACGACGACTTTTTGGAACAGGGTTTTCGACACGACAACCTCGGCTAAAAACATAAAATGGGTTTCTTAACGCACCATATCAAATCCCAGCGATGTGTTTAAGAGAGGATTTCTGATTCATCCCAGTGACCGGAAGGAACGAAAATGAGACAGAAACCGGAGACGCGTCAGGCTGGGGTGGCAAATCCTAACAAGGACACTCGCCGAGAGACATGCAATCTATATTCAGTGGAGGAAAAGATTCGCATTGTCCTGGACGAATTGCGTGGTGAAGAAACCATCGCTGAGCTTTGCCATCGTGAAGGTATTGCCCAGAGTATTTATCACAAATGGTCGAAGGGGCTTAAGGAAGCTGGCGCTTTATGCCTTCTTGTGTCTACCAAGCCCTCTCGCAGCCATGTCATTGATCTTTTTCTGATTGGCTTTTCGAGTTTCAATACCTGCTGCAGCCATACGGGATATTTCTTTCCAGCTTTCTCTATTCGCCGCCGCTCGGGTGTTTGCCAGTTCCGCCTCTTGCTGCGCCAGTTCAATATAGGCTTTCCGCAGTTCAATCCGCTCCAGTTCCTTGGCAGGATTGCCATACATTATAGGCAACATAGCATCGCGACGGTCAAATGATGCTTGGCGTGCTTCTTCATCTTTCTTCATTTTGTTAATGTGCCTGAGCGACATTGGCGGGACGCGCTGCACTTCAGTGATGAATTCCCAAGCCCTCATTGCTCAAGCCTCCTGCCCAAGCGTAGATATCGCCTGATCCTCGCCAAGGGTGAGTTTTTCAATTTGGTTTCGTAGGGGTGGCTGAAACTGCCATCTGGATTTTCTTGATACCCTTCTTTCCGCAAGACCTGCCTGATTATTACTGATGGGTGTTTTTGCATGTGCCGTATCTCCGTGTTCAAAATGTCTGTGGAGATATTTATTTGCACCACACCAAAACTGGCGGTTTGCCGAGATTGACGACATTTCAAAAAACCGTAACTAAAAGTTTTAGGTAGCGATGAAAGACCGGATCCAAAAAATTCACCCGATCAATAATGTTATGTAATACATAATCCATAACATTATTGGGCTATCCGATTGAGATCATTGGATTTCATCTAGGTCCCTTTTCCCTCTACCAAACGAGAACGTTTTGTTAGCCTGGAATAACAGGAAAACACAACATTTGGAGGAAAAGCATGTCACAGGCAAAGGTACTTACAGAAGCAGAAATCAAACGAGTTCTGGCTGTCGTTGATCACACCGGGAAACTAGCAGCAAGAAACCGCCTCGTTGTAATGCTGTCTTTTTTTGGGGGTATGCGGGCAGGTGAAATTGCAGCCCTGAAACTGTACCATGTCGTTAATGAAGACGGCTCAGTCCGTGACCGCATTCACCTTTTGACAAATGAGACCAAGGGCAATCGTGGGCGCACCGTGATCATGGGCAAGAAATTACAAAAGGAAATTACCCGTTATCTGAAAACTTTCAGCCGTAACAAACCAGAGGCAGCATTGATCCGCTCACAAAAGGGCGGGCATTTTTCAGCAACAACAATGGTTATGCTGTTTCGTCGGATATTTGATGCTGCAGGAATAGCAGATGCTCGCTCGCATTCAGGAAGAAGGTCGTTTTTAACTAAACTGGCTCAGAAAGGCTGCTCGGTTTTTGTCTTGCAAAAATTAGCAGGTCACAAGAGCATTCAAACGACGCAGCAGTATGTGGTGGTCAATGAGGTTCAACTTTTTTCCGCTGCAGATATGATTTGAAACAGACAGCACCGTCAAGTCACTTGACGGTACAACACATGCTCTCACGTCCACTCTGCCGACACCGTTGTTCGGGCCATAGAAATCTCACCCATATCACAGACATCTGTTTGTATATTCAAAAGTTGCAGAACTAATAGATGTTTCATTGTCTGCAAAATTTGGGTAGTTTTTTCGTCAGGGAATATTCTTACATTTAACGTCAGTATCGGAAGGGAGTGAGTTTTGCACGAGTTCATTGAGAGAGAAGAAGAATACCTAGCGTGGATGACAGAAAATCCAGAAGGCTATGCGCTAAATCTGTCTAATCCACCTAATCCAAAAAATGTAGTGCTTCACCGTGCTTGGTGTGGGAGGATCACTTCTAGAAAACGAATTTGGGGTGCCTATACAGAACGAAAATATCGAAAGATATGTGCAAATAGTGAAGAGGAACTTCAACGCGCTGCGATTGACGAAGGGCGGGCAGGTGGATCATTCTCTAAGCGATGCGGCTGCTGTAACAAAGTGCTGGAATGAGAAACCCCACAGTCTAGTCATTTGACTATCTTCGGCACTCATTCATGGAAACAGCCTCCATCATAGAAGGCTGTTTCCATAACTAATAGGCCAAAACTACTTGGCTTTCGTCCGTGTATTGGCCTCCGAAATAGCCTTGTCCAGTTCACCTGCTTCAACTGCGGCAGACAGCATCTTCAAAGTTGGAACCAGTTCAGTCATCGCACCCACCTTGATCGTGGGCTTGCCCTTTTCTATCTCCAAAGGCCGGACGCCTATTTTTGGCATCAGGAAAACAACACCGTCCTCCTCCCAAAACCATGCACGCGGAGCCACCTGTGTCGGAACGCGCTGACGTGATCCGTCTTCTGCCGTTTTCCAGTTCATGCGCTCAACGGTGAACGTTTCACCTTTTGCAGATGCTTCAACGATGCTGATCTGAGTTTGTAATGCAGCGGCAAATTTGGTACGGCTGCGAATTACAGGATCAACCTTTTCCCGCTTCTGGCTGTGGTCCGATAATTTCAAATTTTTGAGTACTGACATCTGATTGTCTCCTTATGTGTTTCTAGGAAGACAAGTACGGACAGAGTTCAGGACGCCTGTAGACCCGATAAAGGACCAGCGTTGAAAATGTAATTCGACAGATCAGCCCAGCGTCCCGAATACTCAACACATATGTAAAACAATAAATACATATGTAGGGACAACAGCATTTTCGCAACTTGTTGTCAGGCTATCTCCGTGCCAGCCGCGTCCCTACCTAAAACTTTAAGTTAGACACGGAACATCATTGGCATGGAGATATTTGAGTAAATCAATTTTTCGACATGCCTCCATAATCTGGAGGTATTTTTTATGGACAACAAACAAACGATATACACCGTCAACGCCCTTTGTGGCGCTGGCAAAACTTTCTCTGCAATTCAGCATGCAATTACACTGGCAGCGGCAGGTGAAAGGGTCGTGATTGCCCAACCCACCGTGGATCTCTCAAAAGAGAGCAAAGCTGATTGCCAGAGCCGCTTGGGCATTCACCATGTCAAAATAACGCTGATAAACCGGTCCAACACAGCTAGCGTCAAGGAAGCGGTCAAAAAGCACCTGTCCACGCCCTGCGAAACTAGTGAAATACTTTTCATCACTCATTCTGCTTGGGCACTTGTCTGCGATGACGGCTGGCAAAACAAGCAAAACTGGCATCTGATAATTGACGAGGTACCGCCCGTCGACAAAAACTTCCGTGTAAACGTGCCCGACAACCACGACATATTCACCAAACACCTGCGTACAGGTTTCAAAAACAGCGACGGCTATTCACAATTGACCATACGCCCAGCGTCTCACGCCGTTATTGAGGAAGTTGCGCATAATCAGAGCCAGGACGTCATCAACAAAATATTCCAGGAACTTGCAACCCATCTAGTATCCCCATATTGGAAAGTCTGGGTGGAAGATGACACCTACAATAATCTGGTCTCAAGCGGTAAGGGCCAGTTAAACGCCTCTTCAATTCTTCAGCCGGACATTGTTGCGGGTTTCAAATCAGTCACCGTCATGAGCGCGTTGTTTACTGATACAAATCTCAACCACATCTGGAAGAAAATGGGCGTGGACTTTGTAGAACATCCGGTTATTCCCCAAGGACTGCAGTATCTTGCCCATACCAATGGTGGCTCTGTGGAAATCCGGTACATGTATGACGCTCTCTATTCGAAACACCAGGATGACATACATGACTTGTTTGGTCTCATGGTGAATGCAGTCAAAAAGGAAACGGCATCAGATGAGGCTTTCGTGTGGCTGGCAAACAAGCACAAGACGGACGATCCCTTTGTGGGCATGGAGGGGAAACGCCTTCCGAACACGCCTCACGGCCAGAACGGATTTATGAAGTATCACAAAATTGCTTTTCTGCCTGCTCTTAACCAGACACCATTCCACGGCGCATTTCTGAAAAGCATGGGTTTTGATGATGACGGACTTCAGCGGGCGCTTGCTCTTCAAAGCACCTATCAGGCCTGCATGCGTACAAGTATCCGGAAGTTGGACTGCCACCACCCGAAGGTTATCTATGTTTTCAGCAAGCAGGTTGCGGTGTGGCTACAGCAAATATTTGTCGGAAGTACAATTTGCAAAATACCCAGTCTGCCTATCATCGAATTCAAGGCACCAGGACGCCCGGAAATACACAAAACCAGAGCAGACCGCAAGGAAGCGCGTCGTCTCAACCAAGCGCGTTATAGAGCCAAGAAAAGAGACAAAGACAGCCGGTAGTAAACAACACTTATTATAAAGGATAAAATACTACCGCTAGCCGGATGCATGTCTTCTGGACAGAATTTACATTGCCACACGTCGCAAGCGACATGTGCAATCTCGCCTTGGTGTTTGCCTTCTATGCCCTTGGCATTCCGGCAAACGCCAGCGAGGGTCTTTTGGGCATTGGTAGTCTTGGCTTCCGCCAAATCTGATTTGAACAAGTCCCAAGGAAACCAATTCCAAAATGAACCGCGCGGGTATTTGCGATTGGGCTTGCCCAATAAGCAAATGTGAAGTGCGAGGTGGCTGAAGCGCAGCAAAGCCACCTGTTCAGGAACAAGCCATTCGACATATCGAAATCCCAACAGAAATTCCTGAAAAACAAATAAGCCCAATGACATCTGGTTCAATACGCTTTCCATTCATGGGTAGTGTTGCGCTTTACCGGGCTGCCACGCTTGTAACTCGGGCTGCAGCAGGATTGACGCTTCATCGCAACATGGGCAGCGAAACACCTAATTCTGGCGTATTAACGCAGTATAAACACAATTTTACTTAAATAGTTTTTAATATAAGAAAAACAATTACTGTCTTAAGAAAGTACTCGACCGCCTCGCTGAACCACATATACATTATTAATACAACTACAGAAAGAGTATGTATTATGATGTTACTTACACAAGACATTCGCACAAAATTGGAAACAAATGGGTGCGAACAACAAGAACTGATATCCAAGGGTTTCGCAGTGGCTGACCACATGCCAGTCGTGAAACTCTTCACCCCTGACGCAAGCGCCGTCTGGCTACTCACTACACTTGATCCCAATGACAAGGACCTTGCTTATGGCCTTTGCGATTTGGGCTTTGGCAGCCCAGAACTTGGTCATGTCCGGATAACGATGACAAAAGATTGTGAATTGCGTCGCTTTCGTCACGAAAGTCGTAGGCTTGCTGCAGCATTGATCAATGGTCTCCTGAACAGAATTCCGGTTTCCGGAATCGGAGAACCAAACAAAATGAAACATATTCTGTAATACTGAATCAAGCTTGAATTAGAAATGACGGCTCAGTTTTACCTAAACCGCCGACTTCCCACCATCGAAGGCACCTGCGAACTCAGGACCGTCCGGCGCGAATCCTGTTTACCGCCGTTTTCGATGATGCGACGGCACAACGTCGATCCGTGATTGATTTCCACCTCTGATCCCTGCATTTACGTGTTAAGTACGAGGCTTGAGCTTCAGGTGTTTGCAAGTATTGTGGGCTGTGAGATCGAGGAGAAAAAGCTTGTGCTTACGTCAGTCGTGAAGAAAATTATCGAAGTTCAGTACTTCGCGGGAGCGAATTAAATGAAGTGCCCAATTACCGGCGACAGTGAAACAGAGTTTTTGTGCGAACAAGGTCCCTTTGTATGGGTTCGTTTTCCTGCGAGCGGGTTTGTTTGCCTGAAAGAGTTGCCTAGTGAAAGCGAAGCGGCGGAACTTCAGAATAACTCCATGGGACATTCCTATATCGCCGAATATGAGCGCAAATGGAAAAGCAAATTCAAGCGTTCCAAGGGACGGGCTAAACAATTAAAGCGGCATGTTCCGGGTAGACGAATTGTGGATATTGGATCGAATGTTGGACTATTTGTGCATGCAGCAAACACAATTGGTCTGGATTGCATGGGCGTAGAGATCAACCAAACGCTCGTCGAGTACGCCCAAAAGCGCTTCCCTGAATATCAATTTGTTAATAGCTCACTAGAGCAATTGGCCATCAACGAACACTTTGATGGCATTTACTGTTCGGAGGTCATTGAACATGTCCCTGACGTCCGGCATTTTGCCCAATGCCTTTTCAGTCTTTTGAATGACGGAGGGGTCCTTTATTTGACGACACCAAATCTTGATGAGTTTCAATCAGGCGCCAAAATAAATCGCGACCTTTTGGCTCCAGACCACAAACTCTATTTTAATAAATCGAATATCAAAGATTTTTTGATTTCGGTTGGATTCAGGAAAGTTCAATTTCGGTTTGCTCTTGGTGGTGGCATCAAATTATTTGCCACAAAATGACCTGCAATCCAGTTTTATTACGTCAAGACCAAAACCACTAATCGAAAATCAAAACCGAATTTTGACATCTGCAAACAGAAATAGCTTTTCATATTTGCAGGACGACGCATTGAAATGCGACGTCTGTCAAACCAGGGATGTCAATCGTCCTCAACGGGCCACTTTGGAACCTGATCGCTGACCTCCGACTTCGCCCGCTTTACCCCTTAAAGCAAACCTTTGTACTGGGAAGGTCCATTTGGCTCGGGAAAGCGGACATAATCCGTCACTTTGGACGAAGGCTGCCAATAGCAGGAGCAGACATTATCTCCGTGATCCAAGTTGTGTCTTTGCTGCCAATCAACAGATTGTACTCATTGAACAAAACGAAGAAACTACTATCATTTATCGATGGATAGCCTGATTTCAAACATTCTTCGTGCTTTTGCGAAGGCATGGTAAAGGAGAGGACGAAATGACCGTAGAACCGATTTCCGTGAACACTGCCAAGGAGGTCGTGACGTACCGCCATTTCATCAACGGTGCCTATGTTGACCCCCTCAACGGTGAATGGTTCGACTCGATCGATCCCTATCGGAATGAGGTCTGGGCCCGCATACCACGAGGCAGCGCTGCGGATATCGACAATGCTGTTGCGGCGGCGAAATGCGCAATGACCGAAGGTCCCTGGGCAACGATGACACCCAGCGTCCGCGGCAAGCTGATGCGCCGGTTGGGCGATCTTGTGGCCGAGAACGCGGAACGGTTGGCGAAAATCGAAGTCCGTGACAACGGCAAGCTGATGTCCGAGATGCTGGGCCAGCTGCGTTATCATCCGGAATGGTGGTACTATTTCGCCGGTCTTGCGGACAAAATAGAAGGGAGCGTCATCCCCGTCGACAAGCCTGATCATTTCGCCTTCACCGACCATGAGCCGGTTGGCGTGGTCGGCGCGCTGACGGCCTGGAACTCTCCGCTCTTGTTCATCGCGTTCAAGTGCGCTCCTGCGTTTGCTGCAGGATGCGCCGTCGTCATAAAGCCATCCGAATTCACATCAGCCTCCACGCTCGAGTTCGCAGCATTGACGCGCGATGCCGGTATCCCGGACGGCATGTTCAATGTGGTCGCGGGCCACGGCGCAGAGGCCGGGTCAGCCTTGGTTGATCACCCGGATGTGGCCAAGATTACCTTCACCGGCTCGGACACAACCGGCGCTATGGTCTACAGCCAGGCCGCTAAAACGATGAAACGGGTGAGCCTGGAGCTCGGCGGCAAGTCGCCTAACATCATCTTCGCCGACGCCAATCTTGATGCAGCGGCGGCTGGTGCTGTCTCAGGCATCTTTGCGGCAACCGGCCAGACTTGCATCGCGGGCTCACGTCTCCTGGTGCAGAATTCAATCAAGGAAGAGATGACGGAACGCCTCGTGGAGATGGCAAAGACGGCAAAGATTGGCGATCCAATGTCGCCAGACACCAACATCGGCCCCGTGACCACGGCCCCGCAATATCAGAAAATCCTCGACTATATAGACATCGCCAAATCCGAAGGTGCGCGCCTGCTCGCTGGCGGTGGCCCGTCGGATGCAGGGCCGCAATTCGTGCAGCCGACGATCTTCACCGACGTCGACAACGCGATGCGCATCGCGCAAGAAGAAGTGTTTGGCCCCGTGCTCTCGATTATTGGTTTTGATGATGAAGACGAAGCCGTTCGCATCGGCAACGACGTGATCTATGGTCTCGCCGCTGGCGTCTGGACCCAGAATATTGGTCGCGCACACCGTATGGCGAAGGCGCTGAAGGCCGGTACAGTCTGGGTGAATACGTACCGGGCGGTCAGCTATCTGATGCCCTTCGGTGGCATGAAGCATTCAGGTTTGGGGCGCGAAAACGGCCTGGACGCAATCAAGGAGTATCTGGAGGTAAAATCCGTCTGGATCAATACGTCTGATGACGCGCCGGGCAATCCATTTGTCATGCGCTGATGGGCGGTGCGGGTCCCCGTAGGCTCAGTCTTCTTCCAAAAGGTCGGTGACTCAAGCGAAATAGTTGCAGCAAGGGGGTAAAATGGAGGTCACGGTTTTCGGAGCAGGTGCCGTAGGTTGCTACTATGGAGGCATGCTGGCCAGGGCTGGACATCAAGTCGAATTCATTGGTCGTGCCAGCCATGTAAATGCAATAAATGCCAAAGGACTTTTACTCGATACTCAGGAACTCAGCGAGTACGTATCATCGACTGCTGCAGTCGACACATCAGCCATGGGTGCCTCGGAACTTGTCCTGGTGGCTGTCAAATCGGCAGATACTGAAGCAGCTGCCATCTCTCTGAAAGAGAAACTGTCCGCAACAACCATGGTTCTTAGCCTCCAGAACGGTGTCGACAATGCTAATCGCCTCAGTGACTTGACTGGTGGACATCCGGTATTTCCGACCATTGTTTATGTTGGTGCGGAGATGGCGGGGGCTGGTCATGTCAAACACCTTGGCCGGGGAGAACTGGTGATTGGACGGTCCGCGATAAGCGACACGATCAGTAAAATATTTTCCGAAGCTGGTATTCCGGTTTCTGTCGACAGTGATATCTCGAAGGCACTATGGATCAAATTGATTTATAATTGCGCCTATAACGCGCTCTCAGCCGTTGGAAACATTCCATATCGTCTCATGCTGGAAACAGAAGGGACAAAAGAAGTGATGGCCAGCGCCATAAACGAATGCATCGCGGTGGCTTGCGCCTGCGGAGTATCAATAGAAGAAGACATCATTGAAAGGGTATTGGCGTTGGCAGACACTATGCCAGAGCAGAGGTCATCAACTGCCCAGGATTTTTTGCACAACCGGCCAAGTGAGATTGATTTTCTCAACGGTTTCGTTGTCCGCAAAGGGCACGAGTTCGATATTCCGACGCCAACAAATCAAGCTCTTCAAGTCGCGATCAAGCTGGTGGAAAATGGACGCCAAAACGCCTGACAGTCATAAAGGCGCTCTGATTTTGTTGCAGTTAACGTTACTTGCTTTGGAGCAAGCCCCCACAGCTGCGCAAGAAAACATCCTGTCAATGTGATCTTCGAGCCATTCAGCTTTGGGCAAACAGTCCAGTGCCAGCCAACCCGGTCTGCCGCCGCCGAGGCTTGATTGGCTTCATCATCAGGCGCGTCATGTAAGGCTGTCTGACGTCAGCGCCTATGGAACAAACTAGCCGGATTGCATAAGAGAGGGTTTCTGGTTCATCGTAATGACCCGTAGGGGAATGAAGATGAAACAGAAATCGCAAACAAGACAAACGGGTGCCG
>Ga0233448_1002154_pt1 | contig 14539 bp, 11 predicted proteins | sample SI_124_October20_2_FD_183015 | JGI IMG/M metagenome (GOLD analysis project Ga0233448, IMG submission 183015) | Seawater microbial communities from Saanich Inlet, British Columbia, Canada - SI_124_October2016_150_MG | ecosystem: Environmental > Aquatic > Marine > Inlet | place: Canada: British... | reverse complement strand
TGAACGGGGGCTTAGTGCGGGTTTTATCGCTTCTAGAGAGCCACAGCAACAGCAACAGCTTGAGCTTCAACGCAAGAAGACCAACCAACAGCTGAGCGAGTTGTATCAAGATCTGGAGCAGGGTGAAAAGAGTAAGGTAATCTTTGAGCATCATGAGGTTGTTGAGTTCAAGCTTCTGCTCCAGAAGCTGGATGATATTCGCGCCCAGATTGACAGGGAAGAGATAGGGAAACAGGCGCTACATAACTCATTTCAGTTTTTCTCAAAGGCCAATGCAAGGCTTCTCTATCTGATTCAGGAGAGTGTCAGTAATGTAAGTCAGTTGGGATTAGCCAAACAGAGTCGTGCACTCTATGCTCTATTAGGCATTAAAGAGCGTGCAGGTCAGGAACGGGGAAGGCTCAACAGCTTTTTCTCTTCAGGAAAAGTCTCAATCAACGCCAGTATTGAGATCAACCACTATATTCATGATCAGCAGGTCAAACTGGAAGAGTTTTTTCACCATGCAACAACGGAGCATGCCAAGCACTATCGAGACCATATTGCTCTGATGGAGGAGGAGAGTCTGCGCTCGTATCGAGAGCTGTTTCTCTCAAGGATGGAAAAACAGGAGAAGCTGGAGAAGCTGAGGGGGTTGCTTGGCTTTGGTGGCATGATCCACAACTTCAAGAACTATGTGATTCGGGGGAGCGATGGGTCTCGCCAAAAGTTCGAACAAAATTATAGCCAGGTGGTTAAGCTGCTGATGCAGTACAGAGCGCTGAAAGGGATGTCTGCTGAAGAGCTACGGTTGCTAGATATCGTTGAGCAGAACGTCAATGCATATCATAAGAACCTGCAGCTGATATCCAACGGTTTGGCAAACAACCTTTCGATTGCTGAGGTGGACCGGAAGGTTAAGGTTGATGATGCCCCGGCACTGAAGGCGCTTAATCAACTCTCTCTGTTAACAGGGGTTGATGCTACGGTATGGTTTGACCTTTCGAGCGCACGTATACAACAGATCGAGCAGTTAGCTGATAAGATCAGTGCTGAACTACTATTTACCTCAAGGGTTAATCAAACGGAGATTACAGAGCGGTTCAACTTCTACAAGAATGGACTACTTCTGGTGCTACTGCTCACTATAGTGTTGGCACTCTATGTCTGGAAGCAGTTCTCAAAGAGTATTGGACACACTCTGGGTGTGATTTACCATGCCAAAGAGAGTGGAGATATCTCGTCCCGCGTTACTGTTTTTAATCAGGATGAGATTGGGGCGATCGGTTCAGCGATCAATGAGATGTTTAACACCTATCAACGACTTATCCATGAGGCGATTGCAGTGCTGGATAGTGTGGCAGGGGGGCGGTTTGAGCAGCGGATCAGCACCGAGTGCCGAGGAGATCTGCAGGATTTGAAGCAGGGGGTCAATAAGGCTGTTGACCGTATCAAACAGAGCACTGAGGCAAAGGATGAGTTCCTCGCCTCAATGAGTCATGAGCTGCGTACACCACTTGCCGCTATTATCGGTAACAGTGAATATCTGCTGGAGCAAGATACTGATAGCACACGCCAAAAAGTGCTTTATGATATTGAATCAGCAGGGCGCAGCCAGCTGGCGCTGGTCAATGATATTCTCGATATGTCAAAGATTGAGTCTGGGAAGTTTAGCGTTGAAAATATCCCCTATGACCTCTCTCAACTATTGAATGAGATAAAGAGTATGCTCTCCATTCGTGTCCGTGATGCAGGGCTGGAGCTGCTGGTAGAGCAAAAAAATAGTGAAGCGCATAAGCTGGTTGGGGACCGTCAGCGGATAGGGCAAATATTGATTAACCTGTTGAGTAATGCGATTAAATTTACTGACACTGGCAGCATCACATTAACTGCTCAGGTTGATGCAGATCACCTGCTATTTGAGGTCAAGGACAGCGGTATTGGAATGGCTCCAGCGGTGCAAGAGCGACTCTTTCAACGTTTTGAGCAGGCTGATGGTTCGATATCGCGCCGATTTGGGGGGAGCGGGCTTGGGCTCTATATCTCGCTCAATCTAGCCGAGTTGATGGGAGGCACCATTACCGTATCCAGTCAGGAGGGGGTGGGTTCCGTTTTTAAACTGATTCTGCCGTATCTGCAAAGTGATCAATTGGTGGATAGCGTCGACCCTAGTGGCTTGAGTGAATCTCTGTTAGATGAGAATATCTCTGGCAATGTACTGGTTGCAGAAGATACTCCAGAGCTACAGATGTTAGAGCGGAGAATTCTTGAAAGTATGGGGCTCACCGTTACCATTGTGGAGAATGGAAAAGAGGCGGTGGATCTGGCGACATCACACCCTTTTGATCTTATTCTGATGGATATGCAGATGCCCGTGATGGATGGGATTGAGGCAACCCAAACATTGAGGGAGCAGAATAATCAAACCCCGATTGTTGCCCTTACTGCCAATGTGATGCAAAAGCATAGGGAAAAATTTGAGCAAGCGGGCTGTACAGGATTTCTGGGTAAGCCGATTGATAAAGCTGAGCTGAGAAAAATATTGAGGGAGCAGATCCAACAGGATCAGCCGCAGATCAAGCGTATTGTGTGGCGTAAAGAATATTCTGTTGGCAGCGCATTGATGGATCAACAGCATCAGGTGTTGATCGGTTATATCAACCAAATGATTGACTGTTATGCGGATATTGGCTCTCTCTCATCACAACAGAGAATATTGAAGATCCTTCCAGAGTTCCATCAGTATGTGGCAACTCACTTTAAGGATGAGGAGATGCTTCTATCAGAGATAGGCTATCCAGATCTTGGGGCTCATCTAGTAGTTCATGAGCGCTATGGAGATAGAGTCGCCTCATATTATCAAAGTACCATGGATGAGGCTCAGGTCCGATCCTTGGTTCAGCTGTTGATGAACTGGTGGAATCAACACGTCTTGGTTGAAGATATGGCTTATAAAGAGTATCTGAATGAACCGAAGAGCTTGGAAGAGGCCACCTCTACTCCACCCTCTGTTTCACTATCGGGGCAAGCGGAGGAGGTCGATGATGAACTGATGATGATCTTCTTCGATAGTGCCACTAAAAATAGAGACAAGCTGATTGCCGCACTCTCCAATAAGGATTGGAGAGAGGTGAGATCAGTGGTGCATAGCGTTAAAGGGAGTGCGGTCTCCTTTGGCTATCCTGAACTCTCTAAGATGGCTGAAACGGTTCAGACGGCGATTGATGAAGAGAATATGGAGCAAGTGCCTGTTCTGGTTATGGATCTGATTATTGAAATGGGAGCTGTTTTGCCTGCAGCTGTTGACGGTAGTTAGCAATTCTCATTATGGCTCCTAGGGAGGGGGTTAAGTGCCAAAAGCAGTGCCATAATGAGGATTGCTAGTGAACTTGAGATCTGTTTGTATGAAGTGTTTATGTGAGGTACACCACGGATGAGTGGAGAGAGAATTTTAGCCATCGATACCGCTACCGAGGGGTGCTCTGCGGCACTATTGATAGGTGAGGAGATTGTTGAGCAATTTGAGGTGACACCGCGAGGACACACCCAGCGCATCCTGCCGATGGTCGACCAGTTGCTGGCAGAGGCCGAATGCACTCTGCAGCAACTCGATGCCATCGCCTTTGATCGGGGGCCGGGTAGCTTTACCGGGCTGCGCATCACCGCGGGAGTGGTTCAGGGGTTGGCCTATGGAGCAGAGCGCCCCGTGATCCCGGTCTCCTCTTTGGCCGCGCTGGCCTCTGCTCACTTCCAGCAGCATGGTGTAGCGAATATACTGTCCGGGATTGATGCCCGTATGGGGGAGCTCTACTGGGGGGCATTCTGTATTGATGAGCAGGGGATACCTCAGCTGCAGGGGGCGGAGTGTGTGGCTGCCGTTGACTCACTCCCTTTACCCCCTTCGGTAGCGGGGACATGGAATGGCGTAGGTAGTGGGTGGGGTAGTGATGGTGAGGCGCTGCAGACCCGCTTTGGTGCCTCAGTACGACAGACTGATGCCGATGCCCTTCCCCATGCGCGTGAGGTTGCACGCTTGGCGGTGCATGATCTGTTGCAAGGAAAAGTGCTGGCTGCGGAGGAGGCACAACCCATCTACCTGAGGAATAATGTTGTTCATCAGAAGAGGTGATATGTATGATGGTTCAATTCTCTAAACCAACCAAAAAACAGTAACAGCATGAAACAATATTTGGATCTGATGCGTCATGTACGAGACCATGGCACTCTAAAAGAGGACCGTACTGGGACCGGTACCCGCAGTGTATTTGGTTACCAGATGCGCTTCAATTTGGCTGAGGGGTTTCCGCTGGTGACCACCAAAAAGCTCCACCTCAAATCAATTCTGCATGAGCTGCTTTGGTTCCTCAGTGGCGATACCAATATCCGTTATCTGCAAGATAATGGGGTGCGGATCTGGAATGAGTGGGCCGATGAGGCGGGTGAGTTAGGTCCAGTCTACGGCTCTCAGTGGCGCTCTTGGCCTGCCGCCAATGGTGACTCTATCGACCAGATCACCCAAGTGATTGAGCAGATCAAAAACAACCCGGACTCTCGCAGGATTATTGTCTCGGCTTGGAATGTGGGGGAGATCGAGAATATGGCGCTCCCCCCCTGTCACGCCTTCTTCCAGTTCTATGTGGCTGATGGAAAACTCTCCTGCCAGCTCTATCAGCGCAGTGCCGATATCTTCCTCGGTGTTCCCTTCAATATCGCCTCCTATGCGTTGTTGACGATGATGGTGGCGCAGGTGTGTAAGCTGGAGTTGGGGGACTTTGTGCATACCTTGGGGGATGCACACCTCTACTCCAACCACCTGCAGCAGACTGATCTGCAGTTGAGCCGTGACCCTTACCCGCTATCAAAGATCAGGATAAATCCTGATATCGACTCCATCTTCGATTTTAGCTATGAGGACTTTGAGTTGCTCGATTACGAGGCGCACCCCCACATTAAGGGGATGGTTGCCGTATGAGTCCGCACGTTATGCCCCAAATTACATTAATCGCAGCGATGGCCAACAACCGAGTTATCGGGATCAACAATACCTTGCCGTGGGAGCTGCCTGCCGATATGAAACACTTTCGGGCGCAGACCATGGGCAAGCCGATTCTGATGGGGCGCAAGACCTACGATTCGATTGGACGACCATTGCCGGGGCGACAGAATATTGTGGTGACCCGCGATGCCACTCTGCAGATTGAGGGGTGTAGTGTGGTGCAGTCTATTGATGCGGCGCTTGAGGCTGCTGGCGATGTGCCAGAGGTGATGGTAATGGGTGGTGCCTCGTTCTACGAGCAACTACTACCACAAGCCGATAAGCTGGTGCTGACGTTGATTGATCTGGATATCGAGGGGGATGCCTGGTTTCCTGCGTTAGAGGGGGCCGAGTGGAAGGAGGTCGCGCGTGAAGAGCATCAGCCGGATGAGAAGAACCGTTGGGACTATACCTTTATCGAGTTTGAGCGGGTTAGCGGTTAGTCTGGAGCAAGAGCGCCCCGGCAGTTGAGGGTGTGCCAAACCGGGGGCTTCACATCAATCTGCAGTGCAGAGAGCTCTCCACCCCATAGGCAGCCAGTATCCAGTCCATAGACTTTTTTGGTGTGGCGTACCTGCAGGGTAGACCAGTGACCAAACAGAATGCGATCTTTGCGGCTGGCGCGGTTGGGTACCTCGAACCAAGGCAGTAGTTCACCCTGTTGTGAGCCGACCTCCCCCTTATGTTTTAGGTCCAGCTTCCCCTCTGCGGTGCAGAAACGGATACGGGTAAAGCAGTTGGTGATAAATCGCAGGCGCTCCATCCCCTGCAGAGAGGCTTTCCAGCGTTTGGGTTTGTTGCCATACATCACGTTGAGAAAGTCTCGAAAGTGAGAGCTTCGCAAGGTTGTCTCCAACTCTTTTGCGTAGCCTTGCGCCTCTTTGATCGACCACTGTGGGGGCAGTCCAGCATGGACCAGTGTATAGCCCAGAGCAGCGTCATGGTGAAGCATTGGGCGGTGGCGTAGCCAGTCGAGCAGCGCATCTCGTTCATCGGACTCTAGAATCGGTAACAGGGTATCGAACTTGCTGCTGTAGCGCTTATCCCCCTCTGCGAGGGCCAGCAGGTGAAGGTCGTGGTTACCCAGTACGGTAATTGCACTCTTGCCCAGTGAACGGATAAACAGTAGTGTCTCTAATGATTTGGGCCCACGGTTCACCAGATCGCCAGCAAACCAGAGTCGGTCCTTGGCGGGGTCAAATTTGATCTGCTGTAGTAATTTCAGCAGTTCATCTAGGCACCCCTGAATATCTCCAATTGCATAGGTGGCCATCGCTGCTACTCCTGAATGCGTACAGCCAATACATCACAGGGAGCATGATGTAGCACACCATTGGCGGTTGAGCCCATCAGTAGAGCAAGACCGTGTCGACCATGGCTGCCGAGGATGATCAGATCACACTGCTGCTCATCAGCAACGCGGACAATCTCATGCTTGGAGCTGCCGACCTCGATAAATTGTGGTGCATCAGCCAGCTCCATCTCTGTTGCAACCTTTTTCAACTGGGCGGTGGCTTGCTCAATCAGCTCTTGCTCCAGATTAAGGTCGGGGAGATAGACATCAACATTGAACTCATGTTGGTAATACTCTACAACATGGATCAGGCTCACCCTTGATTGGCAGTCAGTGGCAATCTCACGCGCCTTCTCGACCACATGGGCGCAACTTTTAGAGAAGTCGGTAGCGAGTAGAATGTGTTGGTAATGGCTCATGAGCAGTACTCCGGTGTATGTGCTGATACAGTATTACGATTATTGCATATTTTGCCTGAGATACGGTCGCTGTCAGCTTTGAGTTGAGCTCTGCTCCTCAATAGGGGGGATGAATCCAGAAAAAATATTCAGGAGATTAACGGCTCTTGCTGAGGTTGATTGCTCAAGTGAGAAAACTCTGCCAGAGTGAGTGTCTCGGCTCGTCGTCCCGGATCAATGTCGCAACTTTCAAACTGCTCTGTAGTGACCAGAGCCCTTAGACTGTTGCGTATGGTCTTACGGCGTTGAGCAAAGGCGGCGCTGACGACCAGTGCAAAGCGCTCCTCGTCGTCAATGCTCACTACGGGTTGTTCCCACGGTGTCAGGCGTACCACGGAGGAGTTGACCTTGGGCGGTGGGTTGAATGCGCCGGGGCCGATGGTGAATAGTGGCTCCACCTTGCAGTGGCGCTGTACCATCACCGAGAGGCGGCCATAGGCCTTGCTATTGGGGGCAGCTGCGAGGCGATCGACCACCTCTTTCTGTAGCATGAAGTGCATATCCTGAATCAGCGTTCGATGCTCCAGTAGATGGAAGATCAGTGGGGTGGAGATGTTGTAGGGAAGGTTGCCGACCACCCGTAGTGGGCGATCTCTCTCAAACAGTGTGGTGAAGTCAAACTTGAGTACATCACTGCTGTGGATGGTTAGCCTGCCCACCGAGCTACACTGCTGCTCCAGTAGTGGAATCAGGTCACGATCCAGCTCAACGGCGTGCATCCGCTCCAGCTGTGGTAACAGCCGACAGGTGAGTGCGCCTTGACCAGGACCAATCTCTACCAGGTTGTCTTGGGGTTTGGGGTTGATGGCAGAGACGATCTTGCCGATCACATTCTGGTCGTGGAGGAAGTTCTGTCCGAAACGTTTTCTGGGGGTGTGGTCGCTCATAGTGGTTTTGCCTGTTGTTGTGCTACCGCAATGGCCTGTTGCAGACTGCCTAGATTGGCCTCTCCGGTACCGGCCAGCTCCAGAGCGGTGCCATGGTCTACGGAGGTGCGCAGAAAGGGGAGGCCGAGGGTGATGTTAACGGCATTGCCAAAGCCATTGTGTTTGAGTACCGGTAGCCCTTGGTCATGGTACATCGCCAGTACTGCATCGGCCTGTGCCAGCTTCTGTGGCGTGAACAGCGTGTCTGCCGGGAGTGGCCCCTCTAGTTTCATCCCCTCACTGCGGAAGCGCTCCAGTACTGGCGTGATGATCTCAATCTCCTCTCTTCCCAAATGCCCATCTTCTCCGGCATGGGGGTTGAGTCCAGCCACCAGAATGGTGGGGGCCGAAAGTTTACAGTGGTCGATCAACCCTTGGTGAAGAATAGGGATGATCTGCTCCAACTTCTGCGGGGTGATGGCGGCGGCAACCTCTGAGAGCGGCAGGTGGGTGGTGACCAGCGCTACCCGCAGTGGCTGTTTTGTGGCGGTGCTGGGGATGGCCAACATCATCACCACCTCATCAACTCCACACAGCGCCTGTAGATATTCGGTGTGGCCGCTGAAGGGGATCTGCTGTATACGCTCTGGGCCGCAGGCGCGGCAGACCAGTCCCGCCTCACCGGCATCATTGATGATCCCTTTATGGATGGGGCCCGTGATCAGCGCACTGTACTCATTTTGAAGGCAAGATTCTGTGGCTAGGCGAATGGTCTCCAGTACATAGGCAGCGCTGTTGGGGGTTAAAATGCCGGGCTGTATAGCGGCCTCTAGCGGCACCGGGCGAACCGTCAGTCTTCCCGCTTTGCGTTCGACCTGCTTCAGGTCATCACTGATCTGTAGTGTGAACCCCAGTTGTTGGGCACGAGTCTGTAACAGTGCAGGGTCTGCAAAGGTGACCAGTTCATAGTCACGAGACTGTTGCGCGATCTGTACCGCCAGATCGGGGCCGATGCCAGCAGGTTCACCGGGGGTGAAGGCGAATGCCATTGTGGTGGGGACTGTTTAGATGTCGTCGAGACGATACTCAATATAGGCATCATCTCTGAGGCGGCGTAGCCAAGTCTCTGTGGCCTCACTCACTTTACGCTTGCGAATCATCTTGCGTGCTTGACTGATCAGGTGGGCCTCGGTGTTGTCCTCCTGTTTGCGCTCGACCATCTGGATGATGTGCCAGCCAAAGCGGGACTTGAAGATGGGGCTGATCTGATTGGCTTTCAGCTTGTCCAACTCTTTGACGAACTCCGGTACCAGATTCTCTGGGTTCTGCCAGCCAAGATCTCCTCCATCCTTGGCTGAGCCATCTTCAGAGTTGGAGCGTGCCAGCTCTTCGAAGGATTCACCGCTGAGTACGCGCTCACGGATGATCTCTAGGCGTGCTTGTAGTTCGCTATCGGGCTTTAATTGGCTCGACTTTAACAGTATGTGGCGGGCGTGGGTCAAGGTGACCAAGTGTGTGCTCTGCTGCTCTCGGCTCTTGATTAGAGAGAGTAGGTGAAAGCCACTGGCGCTGCGCAGTGGTCCGACAAAGGGTTGGCTGCGCAGTGCAGAGAGTTGTCGTGCAAATAGAGAGGGGAGTTCGGCACGGGTGCGCCACTCCAGCAGACCACCCTCCAGTGCGTTGGCTCCGCTGGACTGCTCCATGGCGGTCTGACGGAAGTCGGCCCCCTCTTTCAGGGAGTCTACAATCTGTGTGGCCTTTGATTTTGCAGTCTGAATCTGTTCGGGAGCGGCCCCCTCCGGTAGCGGAACCAAGATGTGGCCCAGTTGATACTGGCGCAGTGAGTCGGCGCTATCAGCGGCCAGTTGATCAGCCAGTCGCTTGGCCTCACTATCGGTAATGTTGACTCGGTTCTCAATCTTCTTCACCTTCAGCTTCTCTAGTGCGATCTCCTTCTTCAGGTTTTCGCGGAAGCTGAGGTAGTCTACCCCTTGACTGTTGAGGGCCTGCTTGAAGTCAGAGAGGCTGAGCTTGTTGCGTTTGGCGATGCGTTGCAGGGCACGGTCGGTGGTTGACTCATCAATGATGATGCCGGCCTTCTCTGCAGCTTGAAGCTGCAGCCGTTCAGTGATCATCTTCTCTAGCACTTGCTGTGCCAAGGTCTGTACAGGGGGTAGTTTTGCCTTCTGTGCACGTAGGCGCTGCACGATGCTAGAGAGTTCACTCTCCAGCTCACTCTTCATGATGATGTCGTTGTTCACCAGTGCCAAAATGCGGTCCACCCCAGCAATAGGGGTGGCGCTGACAGCGCTGGATAGCAGTAGAGAGGCGGCCAGAAGCAGCGATTTAGGTGTTCTCATCAGTACGGCCCGTGGTTAAGGTTTGCTTTTATATCCGAGAATGCTCTCTTCAAGTAGCTGATTCAGGTTGCTGGATTTGCCCAGTTTACCCATCCCTTTCAGCTCCAGTACCAGCATCCAGGTGGTATCAAATTCGTTGGCACCATTGCTGTCGGTCCCGGTGAAGAACTTGCGGCGGGTAAAGTTTGTAGACCAGCAGCAGCTCTCATAGCTGACACCAATAAGGTCTTCCAGACGGTGTTTATTGCTGCTGATCAACTCTTGGTTGTAGCGTGCAAACAGCCCCCACTGGTGGTTGATCTCCCAAGCGCTGGAGAGGTCGAGCTGTTTCTTGCTGCCGCGCTCCTGAATAAAGCCCAGGTTCATTAGCTGACCAGCATCGTTATCAAACTGGTAGCTGGTGTGGAGGGTGTTACTCCAAGAGTTGTAATTGCTCCAAGAGGTGTAGTTGCTTTCTGGGGTGTAGCCGCTCTGTGGACTGTCGAGGTGGATCTTCAGCGCGGCATTGTGTGAACCGTACTCGCTACTGATCTTGCCGATCAGGTTGTTCCAGTCCTCGGTGCGGTCACTACGGAAATCGCGGCTACGTTCAAGTGAGGTGGAGAGCAGTTTGGTGCCATCGCTATTGCTCAGCAGGTCACTGGCAACAGAGAGGGTGACCACTTTGGTGTGTGGTGCACTGTCTTTGCCATAAAACTCACTGGAGTCATCACTGTTGGTCTCAAAGTCATGGCCGGAGTTCTTGCCATCAGGGATATAGTTAAACTTGATCTTTGGTTCCAGTGTATGCAGGTGTGTGGTGGTCTCTCGTTCAAAGAAGAGCCCACTCTCCAAGGTGTAGTGCGGTACGCTCATGCTGGAGCTGCTACCGCTGTCCAGTGAGTAGTGGCTCTGTGAGAGGGATACCGCTGGCTTGATGTAGGCTGCATCATTCAGTAGTGTGTAGTTGTAGCTGGCGCTGGGTTTGATCCAGTAGCGCTCGGCATTGCTATTGCTGCTGTGGTCAAAGTGGACAAACTGCCCCTCTACACTGTAGTTGAGCTGGTTGTTGGCGCTCTCGCTGGACCAAGAGCCATCAATCTGTGGCAGTCTGCGGTAAGGCTCAGCAGCAGTGCCTACAGTGTAGTGGTCAGAGAGTAGTGCAGAGACCGCCCAACGATCCTGATTGTAATGGATGGTTGCAGTCTGCTCTAAGGTGTCTGAGCTGGATAACCCCAGATTGTTGCCAAAGTCGCTCAGGTACTGCTTGTCTGAGAGGGTGGCATAGTTGATCTGGTAGCTCAGTGGATTGACCAGCTGGGCGGTCTCTAGGTCACCTTGGTGGTTGAGCTTAAATTGATAGCGATCCTTCCCGGTAAGGTCATCACTCGGCAGCAGGCTGGCATCAATCTCACCGTGGTTGTCACTGTTGAGATAACGGAAGTTTCCGCTTAGGCTCAAGCCACGTCTGCCAATGCTTCTAGGTGTGATAGTGGCATCTTGGTTAGGGGAGATATTCCAGTAGTAGGGGGCGCTGAAATCCCCACCTCCGACTTCACTATATCCCCAAGTAGGGAAGAGCATACCGGACTTGCGACGCTCATCCAGTGGGAAGGTGTAACTGGGGGTGTAGAGAATAGGCACGCCCTTGAAGCGAACCACCGCATTTTTGGCGCTGCCCCACCCCTCTAGCTCATCCATCTCAATCTGTTCGGCCTGCAGCTCCCAACTCTTCTCTGCGGGATCACAGGTGGTGTAGGTGGTGTTGTGGTAGCGGTTGAGGTAACGGCTTACCATCTCAATCTGCTTGGCATCTCCACTGGCACCTGTTGTCGCAATAGTATAGTGGGCGTTATCGATGGTGCCGCTATCAGTCTGGGTGTTGAGTGTGAGGCGTTCTCCCTGTAACTCGGTGCCAGTCTCTTTATAGCGCAGGTTACCGTTGGCCTCAAAGCTCCCCAACTTATGGTTATAGACAGCATGGTCAGCCAGCAGTGACTGATCGGCTCGCTCCATCGTCACCTTACCCTTGTAGATAAAGATGTTTTTGCCCTGAATCTCCATATCATCGGCATCAATCGCGAGTGCGGCATCTTTGCGGTCGGTGAGAGCAATCGGCCCTCTCTTTCCTGTTGCAGGGATGGGGCAATTACGGCTTCCCTGTTTTGCCACGACTGGAGGCTTGGCCTTTTGCGGTTGTGGTGTAGGTGCTGTATTGGCGGCAGGCTGAAGTGGAGGGGTAGAGACGGGTTGTGTAGCCTTAGCTGGCATAGCGTATTCTGCAGGGCGTGTTTGAGACGCTGCAGAGTGAGGCTTGCTCGGCACGGGGGTGGTCTTTGAGAGTGGTACCGCCTTGGAGAGGGGAACCTGCTCAGGTGAGCCGCAGAGCCATTTACCCTCGTGATCGACCACACAGCGCATAGGAGCCTCCGCGTGGGCTTGGGCAGAGACTGCACAGGCAAGGACAGAGAGAAGTAATCCGGTTGTTTTACAGTGTTGTCGTTTCAATGGTTTATCTTTCAGATGGCCGATTTCTGCGACCGATTATACATGGCTGGTAGTCTAAAGAGTACAATTCACACCATCAAAAAAACGTAAAACTTGAATAAAAACAATGGACCAACGACTAGAACAACTGGAGCAGTGGATTGTACAGACCCTGCCGCAACACTTCCCTCACTGGGGGGATGACTACACACTGGCTCCCGCCTCGGCAGATGCCAGCTTTCGGCGCTATTTTCGCCTCACGGCTGCGCAGCAGGGAGAGAGCTTGGGGGAGAGTCTGATTGTGATGGATGCCCCGCCGGAGAAGGAGGATTCAGCCCCCTTTGTGGCGATTGCCGAGACCTTGCAACGGTGTGGGGTGCAGGCACCTGCACTACACGCAGTTGATCTACAGCAGGGGTTTATGCTGCTCTCTGATCTGGGGAGTACCCCTTACCTCAACCAGTTGAATGCACAGCACGCAGAACAGCTCTATGGTGATGCTATGGAGGCACTGTTACTGCTGCAGCAGCAGTGGCCCGCAACCGACCACCCTCTACCTGCGTATGACCATGCACTACTGATGCGTGAGATGGAGCTGTTTCGTGAGTGGTATCTACAGCTGCACCGAGATTATCCATTGAGCGTTGCTGAGCAGCAGATGTTGGATCAACAGTTTACCCTGCTCTCTGAGGTGGCGCTGAGTCAGCCTAGGGTTGCCGTGCATCGGGACTATCACTCCCGTAACCTGATGGTGACCCGTTCAGGTAATCCGGGGGTGATCGATTTTCAGGATGCGGTGTGGGGGCCGATCACCTATGATCTGGTCTCGCTGCTGAGAGACTGTTATATCGATTGGCCGCAGGTTGAGATTGAGCGCTGGACGGCACACTACCACCAGCAGTTGATTGAGCGAGAGATGATCTCGGCAACGGTTGATCAGCAACAGTTTACGCACTGGTTCGACTGGATGGGGGTGCAGCGCCACCTCAAAGCGATTGGAATCTTTGCTCGTCTTAACCACCGTGATGGTAAACCGGGTTATCTCAACGATATCCCTCGCACCCTCAACTATGTGGCAGAGGTGAGTGGTCGTTACCCCGAGCTGGCTCCACTGCATGAGTTGACGAGTCGATTGCTGTGAAGGCGATGATCTTGGCAGCGGGGCGAGGAGAGCGCATGCGCCCACTGACTGACCACACCCCGAAGCCACTGTTGCAGGTGAAGGGGAAGAGGTTGATTGAGTATCATCTACAAGCGTTGGCCGCTGCGGGTATTACCGAGGTGGTGATCAACTATGGTTGGCTGGGGCAGCAGATTCCCGCTGCACTGGGGGATGGTAGCCGCTACGGTATCTCCATCCACTACTCCCCGGAGCCGAGTGAGGCGCTGGAGACTGGAGGGGGTATCACCCAGGCACTACCGCTGTTGGGGGAAGAGCCGTTTATCGTGGTGAATGGAGACCTCTTTACCGACTACCCTTTTGCGCGGCTGATAGAGGCTCCCGCATCATCGGCCCATCTGGTGCTGGTAGATAACCCTCAACACCATCCGCAGGGTGATTTTGTACTGCAGGCGGGGCAGATCACTGACTACGGTGGTCGCAGTGGTGCGGAGCAGCTGACCTATAGTGGTATCGCTCGTTTTGATCCCACGTTTTTTGACTCCGGTCGCAGTGGGCGTTTTCCACTTGCACCGATGCTGTTTGATGCGGTGGATCGTGGTATTTTGAGTGGTGAACAGTATCGTGGGCAGTGGTCCGATGTGGGGACACCAGAGCGGCTTGAAATATTGCAGTAATGTAATCTAAGCGATTGATGATAATGGTTGTATTTCCGAGAGATTGGTGTAGTGTTGGAGCTATGAAGAATGTTGATCGACAATTTGGAACTGTGCTGGTGGCGATGCTGCTCTCTCTGTCTGCATCCGCTGAGTCAGAGTTGTTAGTCCCCAACGCAGAGCAGTTAGAGGCCGCCACAATCAGCTACGATTTTGACTGGAGACACGCCAAGATCAATATGGAGCATGATGATCTGGAGTATGGGTTGCGTCTGAATAAGGGTGAGTTCTCTATCGGTCAGAGT
>Ga0233448_1002149_pt1 | contig 14561 bp, 10 predicted proteins | sample SI_124_October20_2_FD_183015 | JGI IMG/M metagenome (GOLD analysis project Ga0233448, IMG submission 183015) | Seawater microbial communities from Saanich Inlet, British Columbia, Canada - SI_124_October2016_150_MG | ecosystem: Environmental > Aquatic > Marine > Inlet | place: Canada: British... | reverse complement strand
TTTATCTTGCAAATTCATAAACGTTTTTATAATTATTAGCTAATATGCCCCGCGAAGCAGAAATAAATATCGGCCTGACGATGGGTGACCCCAACGGAATAGGGCCTGAAGTTTTATTACGTGCCCTGGAAAATATGCACCCTTTTCAGGCATGGCAACCTTTGATTTTTGGTGACTCTGAAATCCTGAGCTCAATGAATGATGTTTTGGGCTTCTCTTTTTCGTTTGAAACAATTTCTGAAAAAAGCCTTGTCTTGCCAAAAAAATTCCAGGATTCATTATGTCTGCCCGTAATCGATTTGTCCGTTCAAGAAGCTCGAAAATGGGAACTTGGTACATGTTCTGTCTGGGGCGGAGAATCTGCATTTCAATTTGTTCATAGCGCAATCGACTTTGCGAACCGAAAAATTATTGACGCCATCGTTACAGCTCCGCTGGCGAAAGAAGCACTGCAGTCAGCAGGACACCTTTTTCCGGGCCATACAGAAATGCTTTCACAGTTCAGTAATGGCAAGCGTTCCGTGATGATGCTGGCTGTTGATGATTTACGTGCTACCATGGTAACGCTTCACGTCTCATTACGTCAAGCCCTCGAATCACTCACTGCTGAACTTATCCTTGAAGTTATGGAAATTACGGATTCCGGACTTAAAAAAATGGGGATAGTTAAACCGAAACTTGGCCTTCCAGGCATCAATCCTCATGCAGGAGAAAACGGTATATTTGGAGATGAAGAAAAAAATATAATTATACCTGCAATGGAACTCGCCCGGAAAAAAGGAATAATCTGCGAGGGACCGTTTCCGCCGGATACAATTTTTCTGGAACACCGTAAAGGCCGTTTTGACGCTGTGGTGGCACTTTATCACGACCAAGCGCTGATTCCACTAAAACTATACGGATTCGATCGTGCAGTCAACATAACTCTGGGACTGCCGATTATCCGTACTTCGCCGGATCACGGAACAGCATTTGACTTAGCACCGCATTTTAAGGCGAATCCGAGTTCGATGATAGCGGCAACCAAGACTGCTCTTCAGATGGCGCGGATCTCAGTTCAACCTGCTAATTCGGAGGGTGCATAATTTATTCAAAATAATTAGCATAAATATTTATCCGTACTATTAGGGCATGTTGATATTCTGCAGAACTGGGGCTGATGAAATGTCTGAAGTGTTAATGAAAAGCGAAATTAAAAAGGAACTTACTCAACGCTTTACCGTTTTGCCCTGAGAGGAACTTTCTGAATTGCTTTCTTCCGGAAATGGTAAAACATCTTCGAATAATAATGTGCGTTGTACTATTTCCTTAAAAATCGGTGCGGCTACACTTCCTCCATAATAAGAAGTCCGCGGTTGTTCCACCACAACAAGTACTGTGACTAATGGTTCAGAAGCCGGAGCAAACCCTACAAATGACGCAATATAACGTGTGTTGGAATATCGTCCCAACTGTTGGTCGTAAATTTGACTCGTCCCAGTCTTACCTGCGATTTGATAACCTTTAATCGCGGCCTTTACTGCAGTTCCGCCTTGCTGAGTAACTGAGACAAGATATTCTTTAACCAATCCTGCGACTGATGCCTCGACCACAGGACTCCTGACACCTTTTCCGAAACTCTGGATTAACTTTCCGTCATCATCTTTTATTTTCCTCAATTTTTGCCCATTATTATCACGTAAATACTCAACAATATATGGAGGAACCCATTGGCCTTTGTTCGCAAAAACATTAGCTGCGCTTACCATCTGCAAAGGTGAAACTAGAATTGCCTGACCAAAAGATATATTTGCATGATCGATCGTCTGCCACTTTTTAGGAGAAATGACTCTTCCGGAAGCTTCTGCGGCAACACCGGAGTTAGGCCGTTGTCCAAAGCCAAAACGCAAAATATATTCATGAAATTTAGCCGGAGACATACTCATCCCAATTTTTGCTGCGCAGATGTTTGAGGATTTCTGTAAAACCTCCTTCAGTGTCATTATTCCATGAGGAGAAGTATCGCGGACAAGGTTTCTGCCAATTTTATATTTCCCATTTTCACAGAAAAATTCCTGTTCAGGAGAAATCATTCCTTCATTAAGTGCAGCCGCAATTGTAACCATTTTAAAGGTGGAGCCAGGTTCGTAACCTGAAGTTGCAACACGGTTGAGTTGAAGTGCCCTGCTGTATTGCTGATAACGGTTTGGATCAAATCCTGGGTAACTCGCCATTGCCAGGATTGCCCCTGTTTTAGAGTGCAGTGCAATCACACTTCCCCGGTCTGCCCGTGTTTTTATTACTCCATCACGAAGTGCTTTTTCTGCAAAGTGCTGAATCGTGCTGTCTATCGTCAAATGCAGAGAATATTGATCGGGTTTTTTTTTAGGAATATTAGAGAGAGGTACAGTACGGTACATTCCTTCTTTTTCCACGATATAAGCCGCAGGTTTTCCTGCCAGCAGGGATTCATATTTATTTTCGACACCTTCCAGTCCCTGCGAATCAATACCGGTGTAACCTAAAAGTTGTCCGGCAAAATTACCGTTAGGATAAAAACGCCGAAACTCTGCAATAAAACCAATTCCGCTTAAATTAAGCTTCTCCACCTGCTTCGTCTGTTCCGGTGGTAATTTGCGTTTGATCCAGACAAAATTGCTTTTTGATTTTAACTCAATCAGCAGTTTGTGATATGGAATATTCAGGATAGGTGAAAGTAATCTTGCTGCCTGTGTTGGGGAATCAAGCTGGCCTGGTTTGGCAAAAAGTGATTTCAGCTGAATTGAAACTGCTAGTATTCTGCCGTTCTTGTCTAATATTCTTCCACGACGTGGTTCCAGTGTGACTGTACGTTCATGTTGTGACTTTGCTTTATCAGTGTAGTAATCTGCTTTCAGAATCTGTAAATAAAAAACCCTGCCCAAAACAGCTAAAAAACATAAGACAAATGCAACAAGTACTGTGAGAAGTCGTGTCTTGAAACTGTAAAGTTGAAAACGTGGAGATTGATTCATTTTAATCTTATTCGGCACTGCTGACATCAACCCAGGAAAGTCGATATTGCGCAGGGTTTGGAGAAGTCATGCGCATTGTGTTTTCCACCAGAACCTCCAGCCGCTGTGGTCTGCTTAGATAGCTGATTTCCACTTCAAGCAATTCCAGCTTGCTTACTAAAAATGAACGTTGAGTTTCCAGCGAGTCAACCCGATGTGCCACCTGTCGGTAATTCATCCATTGTGAAAGGTAAAAAATACAGCCGACTGTAACTAGACCCCAAACCAGTAATGTAATGTGAAATGACTGCACAGATTTCCAAATAAAACGTGGTACCAGCTTCCAGCGAAATTGGTGTTTTAAAGAGTGTGGTTTACGCCGGGCAGAATCTATGATTGATCTAAGGGACATCGAAAATCTTAGCTGAAAGAAAAATGTAAATCTGTGTTTAACTCTATTTGTAAACTTCTTTTGTGTCAATAAAATGAGCACTCTATATACTTCTGCACAAAGTGTCCCAAATAACAGTTTAGCTTTAATACGCTGTGAGTCAGCTACAGATATTTGTATATTAGCATATCATTATTGCTTGATGCATAATTTGGCTTTCCTCTCCACTAAAATTAGCGTATTTTATTACTAAGTCTACAAGGTTCAAAAGAACTGTTAAAACATCACCTCATCTTTTAAATTTAACAAATATTATGAGCAGTACAGAACTAACTCTTGATCTGCGTGACATTAGTTTTGCCATGAAGGAATGGTTGCCTATTGAACAACTCAGTGAGTCAGAAAAGTTTTCCGAATTTGATGTAGATACTCTTGATATGATGGTTCAGGAAGGTATCCGTTTTGCGATTGACGTTGTTTCTCCAACACGCTCCGAAAGTGACCGTGAAGGTTGCCGTATTGAAGACGGACGTGTCAAAGTGGCCGAATGCCTCCATGAACCTTATAAACAGGCTTATGAAATGGGATGGGCGACGATGAGGGTCTCTCCCGAATACGGAGGAATGGGTGCACCTGCAACACTTGGATTGATAATCAATGAAGCCTTGAACGGAGCAAATCTTGGTTTGAGCATGTTTTTCGGTTTGACTTCCGGTGCAGCAGAATTGATTGATACCTTTGGTTCAACTGAGCTTAAAGAAAAGTATGCAGCTAAAATGTTCCAGGGTCAGTACACGGGAACCATGTGCCTGAGTGAGCCTCAGGCAGGTTCTGATGTTGGTGCAGGGACAACCAGTGCAATACCGGTAGAGGAAGGTGTTTACAAAATAAAAGGTTCAAAGTGCTGGATTTCTTCCGGAGATAATAATTTAGGAGAAAACGTTATTCACGCTGTTCTGGCCAGGGTCAAAGGCGCTCCGGACGGTACCAAAGGTTTGAGCCTGTTTGCGGTTCCATATACACGGGTGAATGATGACGGAACTCTCGGAGACTGGAACGATGTTACTGTTGCCTCTATAGAAGACAAACTGGGTATCCATGCCAGTCCCACAGCGGTCTTGAATTTTGGCGAAAATGATGATTGCCTGGGGTGGATCATAGGAGAAGAAGGCCAAGGCATATCATCGATGTTTCTGATGATGAATGGTGCCAGAATTTATACAGGACTGATTGGTCTGGCTCTTGGAGGAGCAGCTTACGAAAATGCCAAAACTTATGCGCAGGAACGTGTACAGGGTACTCATATTTCAAAAATCCGTGATCCGGAAGCACCCAAGGTTTCGATTGTCAATCATCCAGCGGTAAGACTCAATCTGATCAATATGAAAGCTAAAGTTGAAGCCATGCGGGCGTTGCTTTATTTTACCTCTTTTCAATTTGATCTTGAACAAATCGCAAAAACTGATGAGGAAAAGCAAAGCGCGCAAAACATGGTGGATTTGCTGACGCCGATGTGCAAAGGTTGGTGTACAGAGGTTGGTCTTGATGTGGTACGGACAGGGATTCAGGTGCTGGGTGGAGTTGGTTACACCAAAGATTTTCCGCTGGAACAGCTTTTTCGTGATGCCAGAATTGCTCCGATTTACGAAGGGACAACTGATATACAAGCCTTGGATTTAGTTGGACGTAAAATGCTTCAGCAGGGTGGAATGTTATTTCAGAATTTGATGGAACGCTTCAGTAAATTGATTGCGAAACACAGTCAACATCCGGAGCTGGGGGCAGTATTCAAAACATTTGAAACGTACTGTGAAACACTTTACGAAACATCTATGGGTTCTCAGGAGGTTATAAAAACACGCGGTATGGAAGGTGTCGCACTTTATGCAACTCCTTTTTTGATGTTTTTTTCCTCAGTAACTGCGGGTTCATTATTGCTGGAGCAGGCAGTTGTTGCTGCAGAAAAATTAACTCAAATAAAAGCAGAAAAAGATATCGGCGAACTTGAGCTTTCAGCTTTTCTGGAGGAGAATGAAAATGCGCTTTTTTATGCAAACAAGATAAAAACTACTCGCTACTTTGTAGACGGCATTATCCCGCAATTTGAGGCTATGCTTGCAGGGGGCAAAAAGCAAAACTTTGATGCGCTGGAAATTACTTTTTAAACATTTTAAACAAGTAGAACATATGGAATACAAAGGTCAGGCAATACAGTGCCGTAATCTGGATAAAAATATAGTTGAATTAATCTTTGATTCACAAGGTGAGTCAGTTAATAAATTTGATCAAAACTCTCTCGAAGAACTTCGGGAAGTAATCGCACAGTTGGCAGCAGATAAATCAGTCAAAGGTCTGTTGGTTAGCAGTGCTAAAGCTGTTTTCATTGTAGGTGCAGACATTACGGAGTTTCTAAAAGGATTTCAGGTGCCTCAAGACGAATTGGTAAACTGGGTCAAAGACGCGCAAAAAGTTTTTTCTGATCTGGAAAACCTGAATTTTCCAAGTGTTTGTGCCATTAACGGCTATGCACTTGGCGGTGGTTTTGAATTTGGACTGGCCTGTACTTATCGTGTTGCATCTACCAAAGCAAAAGTTGGTCTTCCGGAAGTTAAACTCGGATTGCTGCCAGGATTCGGAGGTACGTCTAGGTTGCCACGCTTAGTTGGTGCAGATAATGCGCTGGAATGGATTGCGGGAGGAACAGAAAATTCTCCGGAAAAAGCACAGGAAATAGGTGCCGTAGATGCAGTTGTAGAACACGAAATATTACGGGATGCTGCTCTGGATCTGCTGAACAAAGCTATCAGCGGAGAGTTAGACTGGCAGGCAAAACGTGCGGAAAAACAACAGCCATTAATGCTGAATGAAAATGAGACCATGATGGCTTTTGAAACCGCAAGAGCTTTTATTGCCGGTAAAGCGGGGCCAAATTATCCTGCACCGTTGACAATTGTCGGTGTTATGCAGGCCAGCGCAAGATTTGAACTGGAAGGTGCACTGGAGATTGAAGCAGAAGGATTTGCGGAGTTGGCAAAGTCTCCGGAAGCAACGGCTTTGATCGGTTTGTTTTTAGGCGATCAGTTGCTCAAGAAAAAAGCTAAAAATTCCATAAAAATAGCTGAACCTGTTAAGCGTGCGGCAGTTCTTGGTGCAGGCATAATGGGTGGAGGAGTTGCTTATCAGTCTTCATACAAAGGGATTCCAATTGCCATGAAAGACATTGCTCAGTCTCAACTAGATTTGGGGATGAATGAAGCAACGAAAATCATGCAGAAACGTGTGGAACGCGGACGTATGAAAGCGGATAAAATGGCACAGGTTTTAACCGGAATTACACCGACACTTTCTTATGAAAATCTGCTAGATGCAGACTTGATCGTTGAAGCAGTGGTTGAAAAGGAAAGTGTGAAGAAAGTAGTATTGGCAGAAACAGAGTCATTGATCGGTGAGAAAGCGATTTTGGCTTCCAACACTTCCACAATTTCAATTACTAAACTGGCTCAAGGTTTGAAACGTCCGGAACAGTTTTGCGGAATGCACTTTTTTAATCCGGTTCACCGCATGCCGCTCGTAGAGGTAATACGAGGAGAAAAAAGCAGTGAATCCACAATCGCCGCTACTGTAGCTTATGCATCCGCAATGGGGAAAAGTCCGATTGTGGTTAATGATTGTCCGGGATTCCTCGTGAATCGAGTTCTTTTTCCGTATTTCGCCGGTTTTGCCGGTTTGGTAAATGACGGTGTGGATTTTAAGAAAATTGATAAAGTAATGGAAAAATTCGGTTGGCCGATGGGACCGGCATTTTTGCTGGACGTTGTTGGTATTGACACAGCTTTTCACGCAGGTGGAGTGATGGCTGCAGGATTTCCGGATCGGATGAGTCAGGATGTACCGACTATTATTTCCAAAATGTATGAGAAAGAATGGTACGGGCAAAAAAACGATAATGGTTTTTATATCCACAGCAAAGATAAAAAGGGCAGACCCAAAAAAGAGGTAAATCCTGGCGTTGCCAATTTTCTGAAGGATCTGGGAGTAGGCAGTGGTGAAGGCATTAGTGATGCTGATATAATCGACCGTATGATGCTTCCAATGTTGATGGAAAGTTCACGATGTTTGGAAGATAACATTGTAGAAACACCGACTGAAGTTGACATGGGTCTGGTTTACGGAATTGGTTTTCCACCTTTCCGTGGAGGGATTTTTCGCTGGGCAGATACAGTTGGTTTGAATGAATTACTTCAGCGGGCTGAAAAACATAAAGCACTGGGTAAAGTCTATGAACCTACTGAACAAATTATGAAAATGGCACAAGATGGAAAACTGTTTCATCCGCTTGAGTGATCAGTGTATTTGAGTCTTTTCCTCTGCGGATTTTGAGAGGATAACAAAATCGTGGAAATGACAATATGGGGCTTATAGACTTTTAGGAGACCATCAAAATTGATGGCCAATTTACTGTAACATTCATACATGTTGATCAGAGAAAAGAAATAACCTAACTTTAACAAATTGAAAGAGGTATTATGGAAGAAGCTGTATTTGTAGATGCTGTTAGAACACCAATGGGACGCTCAAGAGGCGGAATGTTCCGGAATGTACGTGCAGAAAATTTATCTGCTGCACTTATTAACGAATTATTAAGCCGTTATCCGGAAGTGAATCCTGCAGATGTGGAGGATGTTATTTGGGGCTGCGTGAATCAGACGAAAGAACAGGGATTTAATATTGCCCGCTTTATTTCGTTGATGACTCCTTTGCCTCATACCTGTTCTGCTCAGACTGTTAACCGTCTGTGCGGATCATCGATGACTGCAGTTCACTCGGCTGCGATGTCGATTATGTGCGGACAGGGTGATGTGTTTTTATGCGGTGGGGTAGAGCACATGGGACACGTACCAATGGATCTTGGACTTGATCCTAATCCTAACACAAGTAAATATTCCGCAAAAGCTTCAGGCATGATGGGTTTGACTGCGGAAATGCTGTCCATACAATACAAACTGACACGGGAAGAGCAGGATTCATTTGCTTTGCGATCCCATAAAAATGCGTCTAAAGCCACAAAATCCAAACGTTTCGCAAAAGAAATTGTAGCGATTGAAGGGCATGACGAAGAAGGCAAATTGATGCTCTGCACGGAAGATGAAGTAATCCGGCATGATGCTAGTATGGAAGGACTTGCGGCACTGCGCCCGGTCTTTAATCCTGTTTCCGGGACAGTTACTGCAGGAAATTCTTCAGCAATTTCGGATGGTGCGTCAGCTGTCTTGATGATGTCAGCAACAAAGGCAAAAGATTTAGGTTTGCAGCCGATAGCAAAAGTCAAAGCAATGGCCACAGCGGGAGTTGATCCGGCGATAATGGGTTATGGTCCTGTTCCGGCAGTCAATAAAGCTTTGAAGCGTGGAAAACTGGAAATAGGCGATATCAACTTGTTTGAATTGAATGAAGCCTTTGCCGCACAGTCTCTGCCAGTTATGCGGGATTTGAAAATTGAAGAACAAATGGATGAAAAAGTAAATCTAAACGGTGGAGCAATTGCTCTTGGACATCCGCTTGGATGTTCAGGAACGCGGATAATAGGCACACTTCTACATGAAATGCGTGAGCAGGATTCAACTTTCGGTGTCGCAACAATGTGCATAGGTCTCGGACAGGGAATTGCGACTGTCGTTGAGCGTGTCTAAACAAAATCCGGCAAGGCCTTGAAACGGAAATAAAATTCCGCAAAAAATGTTCAAGGCAGGTGGCGGATTTGAATCGCATCAATTTTCCCGGATCCTGCCAGAACATCTGAAATTACAACTACTTTTTCATCAGACTGAAAACCTTCCCGTTCTTTAAGTACGTTAAATGCAGTTTGCAGGGTCTTCTCCGGATCTTGACTGAAGGCTATTCTGAAAGGCCGAATTCCGCGGCCTAAAGTCATGGTCCTTCTGGCCTGACTGACGTTAGTGAAGGCGTAAATGTCACTATACACAGGACGGCAATTACAAACAAGATCTGCCATCACCCCACGCCGTGTGATGACAACTATACAGCGCGCACCCAGGGATTCTGCTAATTCTACAGCAGCCAAAGACAATTTCTGTTTGTCATTTTCGGTATTTAGTTTGCTGACAAAACGTAATCCAGGATGCTTTTCGACATTTTCGGCAATATTAACAAGTTGGTCGATACAGCGCAGCGGATATTTCCCAATTGTAGTTTCTCCTGATAACATCACCGCATCCACTTCTTCATAAACTGCATTTGCGACATCAGTCACTTCTGCTCGTGTAGGCAGCGGATTTGTGATCATTGATTCTAGTAAATGTGTCGCTACAATTACCCTTTTTCCCTGTTCTGCACAGGAACGGACAATTCGGCGTTGCACTGTTGGTACCGTATGGATTGGAATCTCAATCCCTAAATCACCGCGGGCGACCATTACACCATCAACTTGCTCAATTATTTCATTGACATTCTTTACACCTTCTTCATCTTCAATTTTAGCGATAATTTTGATCTTACCTACTTTTTTACCAAGTATTTCTTTTAACTGCAAAATATCTGCAGCTTCCCTGACAAATGAAAGTGCAATATAATCAACGTCACTTGCAATTCCAAACTCAATATCGCGCCGGTCCTTTTTGGTGATTGCCGGTAGATTTACACGTACTCCTGGAAGATTGACATGTCTTTTACTTTTCAGTAAACCGCCGTCAAGTACACGACAACGCATCATGCGTTCATGCTTTTCTAAAACCTCCAAGTTTATCAAACCACTATCAACTGTAATTTTATCACCTGCCAGCACAGTACTGATCAAGTCATCGTAATCAATATGGATTGATGTTTCCTCTGGATCACTTTCCCCCCTGACCACAATCGATATTACTGAACCTTTTTTTAAATCCAGATCGGAGGCAAGGTGACCTGTACGAATTTCCGGACCTTGTGTATCAAGCAGGATCGCGATAGGAAATTTTATTTTACGGTTTAGTGTTTTGATGTGTTTGATCACACGCTGATGCCAGTCCTGATCACCATGAGACATGTTGAGCCGTGCGATATTCATTCCTGCACCAGCCATCCGCTGCAGCATTTCATATGATTCAGTCTCAGGACCAATTGTGCAGATTATTTTTGTTTTTATGCGTAAGTTATCCATGAAAATAAAAAATAAAACTTAGAGTTGGAAGTATTCGATAGTATCTTTTACTGAACTTGCTTGCTTAATTCAGCCACAAGTTTATGTAAAAAATATATACTATTGCTAAAAAAGCAACAAGCTTTACACTGAATTTGTCCCCTTTAGCAGGAAATCTATAATTATTGTGATTATCATTATTGTTGAGTCTGATTTGATAAAAGTGCTAATAGGAGAATTAAAAGCAATAATTATTATTCTTAAAAAAATCAAATATAGTTACTTTTGTACTTGCATCTGTCTAAAGTAAGGAGTATAAACTTGTCTGACAACAGACAATTAAACAAAGATACTGATGAAATTAACACTTGATAAGCCGTTACAGATTCGAGTCCAGGAAGCAATCATAGATATGATCAGGGATGAAAGTTTGCTTCCCGGGGATCAACTTCCTACCGAAAGTGAACTTTACAAACGCTTTGGTGTAGGACGTTCAACAGTCAGGGAATCATTGGCAAACTTGGTTCAGCAAGGTGTTTTACTCAAAATGCAGGGAAAAGGCACTTTCATCCGTTCAGTTCCAGTCAGAGTAAAAAACGGATTGGATCAGTTGTTTTCTGTTACAGAAAACATCAAGGCTGTAGGCGCTGTTCCTTCCACCAGTCGGATAAATGTAAAAACCATTCCTGCCGGTGAATTGTCAGACAAGCTCAGTATTGGAGCTAAAGATCCTTGCGTCTGGGTGGAGCGTGTACGGCGGGCAAATGATGAAATAGCTGCATATTGCATTGATATAATACCTAAAAGTATATTTTCAGACAATATTGACAAAATTGATTATAAAGGTTCTCTTTTTGATCTACTGGCACAAAACGGCCATCTAGTTTCCCACTCAGAAAGTACACTTCGGCCGACAATGTTAACTAAGAGAGACTTTCCTGAAATGAAGGATAGCGTAGGATTATTTCTGTTGCTGGAAGAAATATTCTTTGATATCAGCGGAATACCAGTCTGTTACAGTAATGACTATTACAGCTCAAATGTGTTTGATTTTAAAATTATACGCAAACGACAATTAGGTTAGTAAAGGGAATCATATGGCTTACAGGATATTAACAATAGCGGAAATTCCCAAGTATCTGGGTTCGCTTGAAGAAATGCAGAAAATCTTTACGGATTTTAACAACCTTGAAGTAGAAGAGGTAGGTGACGGAAATTTGAATTATGTTTTTCTGATAAAAAACTCAAAAAACCCGCAAGAGACTGTTGTACTCAAGCAGGCTGTACCATATTTAAGAGTTGTAGGAGAATCCTGGCCGCTTAAAAGAGAACGCATGACAATTGAAATCATGGCTCTGCAAAAAGAAATAGAACTCTGTCCACAACATGTACCGGAAGTCTATTATGGAAGCCATGAGATGTCTCTGGTAATTATGGAGAATTTGTCTGCTCACAAGGTATTACGAGGTGAAATTATTCAGGGAAAAGTTTTCCGTAATTTTGCAGAACACATCAGCACTTTTATGGCGGAAGTATTATTTAAAACATCAGATTTATGTCTTGATCACCAGACAAAGAAAGAAATGGTTAGCAAGTATATAAATTATGATCTATGCAAGATAACAGAGGATTTTGTATTCACCACGCCATATGAGAAACATGAAACTAACGTATATAATCCGGAACTAACAGAAGAAGATCTCAACTTTATTCAGCAGGATCGCGATTTAAAAATTGCAGTAGCGGAAATGAAATACAAGTTCATGAACAATGCTGAATCTCTGCTGCACGGTGACTTACATATCGGTAGTATAATGGTCAATGAAAATGAGACCTATGTAATTGACCCCGAATTTGCTTTTTATGGTCCGATGGGATTTGATGTTGGCGCACTCATAGGAAACTTGCTCATGTCCTATTTTTCGCATGAGCACCGTCAACAACTATTAGGACGTGAACCGTACGATTACCGGAAATGGCTGTTGGATACAATTGAGTCGGTTTGGATTAAATTTGCTGAGAAGTTTGAAGCATTGTGGATTGAAGAACAATTAAGAAATCCTCAACTTGCCTGGAATTACCCTGAAGGAGAGCAGCATTTTAAAGTTCTACGGGAGCGCTTCATTGCCCGGCTTTTTAGTGATACTGTGGGATTTGCTGCCTGCAAGATGATGCGGCGGATACTGGGTCTAGCAAAAGTTGCGGATATTGCAGAAATCGAGAATTTGCAGGAACGAGCGAGGATAGAACGTATGACTCTTAAACTCGGAAAACAAATGGTGATTGAGCGCGACAGCATTAAGGATATTGCTGAAGTTCTTAATTTAGCTAAAGAGCTTTCCCCGCTGGTTTAGTACTTTTGAAATCGTGATGCTTAAATTTTCATATTTAAGTTGTCTGATAAATTTGTAATTTACTATGTCAATTAAATCAATAGTCGAAGTAAAAAACATTGGAAAGTCTTTTGGTGCTACCCGCGCACTGAATGATGTGTCCTTTGAATTTAATCCTGGAGAAATCTTTGCACTGGTCGGTGCAAACGGAGCAGGTAAATCTACCTTAATTAAGATAATTTGCGGATATTATTCAGACTATGAAGGACAAATTCTTGTAGAAGGCAAAGAAGTAAATTTCAGCAGCCCACACGATGCTTACAGCAATGGCATACAAACAGTGCATCAGATTATCAATCAAAGTGTGGTTCAAAACATGACGGTGGCTGAGAATTTAGCTTTGGAGGAGTTGTTATCCTCTGAGCAGTCTTTTTTCTACAAGCGGCAGGCTATCAAGGATAGAGCAATTACCATTGCGGAAAAAATGGATTTGCATTTTCCGGATTTAGATATGCCTGTGGGCTTGCTGAGTCAAAGTGAGCGGCAGATGATTGCAATTGCACGTGCCTTAGCATCTGAGCCTAAATTGTTGATCTTGGATGAACCAACTTCATCGATTTCCGACAAAGAAACTGAGCGTCTTTTTGCAATCCTGGTACAACTTCGGAAAATGGGTGTTGCAATACTTTATGTGTCGCATAGATTGCATGAAATTGAACGAATTGCGGACAGAGTAGGTGTGGTGCGTGATGGAGCACAGGGTGAAACTTTGGAAAGACCATTCGATGTAAAACGTATTGTGACAGCAATGGTAGGTGAGATCAAAAAGCATAAAGTCCTTGATAGCGGAACTGAAAAAAAATATCCGAAAGTTAAATTGGAACTGCGGAATTATGTCATCGAAGAGGGAGGTTCTCCGATAAACTTGAAAGTTTATGAGGGCGAAATCCTGGGTATTACGGGTTTGATTGGTGCCGGAAAGTCAGAGTTGGCTTTGGCCATGTTTGGAGTGACAACTCCCTTCAGTGGTGAAATGTTCATTGACGGTCAACTTGTAAAACCAAAAACTATTGCTGAGGCAATCCAGAAAGGTGTTTTTCTGGTTCCGGAAGATCGTAACAATAATGCAGTCATTCCTGAATTTACAATCCAGCAAAATATCACCCTTCCTTTTTTGCAGTCATTTAGTAAATTTGGTTTTTTAAAAGTTGCAAAAGAGCAGCAGTCTGCAAAGCGGATGGTTGAATCCATGGGCATCAAGTGCTCGGGAGAACAGGCATTGATTGAAAGTTTATCCGGCGGAAATCAGCAAAAAGTTATTGTTGCCAGATGGTTGTTAATGGATAACCACGTACTGATTCTGGACGAACCATTTCAGGGTGTGGATGTTAAATCACGTCATGATATCAGTATGTATCTTGGAAAACATTCAGGCAAAAGGGCTACGATTCTCATTGCTGCTGATTTAGATGAAGTCTTGGAAGCAGCTGATCGTATAATTGTCTTAAATCATGGGCAAATTGCAGGAGAGCAACTTGCGGATAAAGTAGACCGTGGAGAATTGCTGCATTGGATATCCCAGGCAGAACCAGTTTCAGTATCTTAAAGAATAATCTATATGGAAAAAATCACTGCGTTTTCAATAAAATATGGTTTCCTGATTGTTATGGGAGGCTCTTATCTGTTTTTTGGACTTGCTCAGCCGGCGTTCTGGAGTTGGTCCAACATGT
>Ga0233448_1002141_pt1 | contig 14602 bp, 11 predicted proteins | sample SI_124_October20_2_FD_183015 | JGI IMG/M metagenome (GOLD analysis project Ga0233448, IMG submission 183015) | Seawater microbial communities from Saanich Inlet, British Columbia, Canada - SI_124_October2016_150_MG | ecosystem: Environmental > Aquatic > Marine > Inlet | place: Canada: British... | reverse complement strand
ATCTTTTATCGTCTTGGATATAAAAATATGATAATTGTTTTTTGCATTAATATTATTAAGCTCGTTAATAAAAGATAGTGCGACCTGAACCCCTCCTCCAACATAAAGATTGGAGGTATTAATTATAATATTCATTTATATTGTCCACTATTATTTTGACTTGTAAAGATTTAATCTCAATCATCGAACCCGACTTACTAAGCGATTTTTTATTCTTCTCATTCATTAAACTACTCTCAAAAACTCAGCTCATAGTATACTGATATATATATCGTCCACCAAACGTTGGATAAAGTGGTCAAGTACATCTATCTATTGCAAAAGAGATAAGATAGTACTTTGACTCCGCCTTATTTGGCGGCAAGCCACCATTGGCCATTTTGGAAATACCTACACTACTGGTTTTAGTAGCGGCACTAACGGTGTAAAATTAGGCTTAACACCGACCGCCATACTCCTAGCGGGTCTTGTATGCTTTTCATTGGCTCACCTAACTGGTGGAAAATGATCATCAAATCTCCTATTAAATGTCCAAATTGACTGCACCACTATACTTTTAGGATTCCACGCCTGATAATAATTTCATTTTCGACAGAATAATCTATCAATTAATATACGTGGAAAACTACTTTTCAGATATGACAAACCTACCAATAAATCTGAATAATAAACTGCTAAATAAAGATAATGAAATCTTTTCGCTAAAATTTTCTCTTTATCTCGTGATTTCACAAAACATGCCTGGCAAATTCTAAAACGACGCAAAGTGACATCCATATTATCTCGATACTTAAAGTAAAACCGCCTAATTCCTAAATATTGCGACTGCATATCATTTGAAATTCGCAAACCATTGTGGGCGAAATATCTAACAAGCGGTTTATCGCATACAACTATCTCACCTTCTTTACGGAGCCTTACCCACAAATCCCAATCCTGGCCACTTTTTAGTTTTGTATCAAATCCATGTATTTTTTGTAAAACATCTCTTGAGCAAAAGCACACTGAAGCTCCGCCTAAAACATTTTCATAATAAAGCTCATTCAAGGAAACATTTTTAGGTATTACAAATTTTCTTCTAAGCCCAAATGGATAGTTATATACATAGCTGCAGCTACATGCGACTGCAGATGGAGAAAGATTAACTTCCTCTAACTGTGAAGATAGTTTATTTTCAAGCCACTCATCGTCATCATCTAAAAATGCAACCCACTTTGCTTTACTAGCAAATATACCAACATTTCTGGCGCCACCACCACCCAAAGCTGCTATATTTTTTATTACTTTAATACGAGTATCATTTTCAATAAATTGTTTTAATAACTCAGAAGTTTGATCAGTTGACGCATCGTCAACGATAATAAGTTCAAAATCTCTTTCTGTTTGCAGTAATACTGAATTAATAGCTTTTCCGAGAAGACTTACTCTATTATGAGTGGGTAAAATAACACTGATTAAAGGTATAGTCATATATCTGTCACCTGGCTGTCATACCATTTTTGCAAACAATACAAAGTAAATATAGCAAATGAATCAATGGTATTAAGTTCATTTTTTTCTAATAATATTAAATATTTTCCAATATCAAGATTCTCTAATCCAGGAATATTATTAATGTAGCGAATAGAATCCGAAAAATACTGTGTGTTTTTATTTATCCAGTAAGGCACAGGACCAGAAAATCCATGTTTTTGCTGCCAAACATGTTTATGGCCAAGATATTGTTCAGCAATATTACGAAAAAGAACTTTTGTTCTTCCTGAATTTACATGGCTACTAGGAGGAAACATAAATGCTTTTTCAACTAAATCTACATCAAGAAGAGGGACTCTTCCTTCGACCGTATTTGCCATTGTCATTTGATCAAAAAGAAAAAGAATTCCATCTGGCATATAAACAGACATATCAAAATTCATTTGTTTATACAGCAAGTGTCCTCTATCATTTACCGTAGATGGAATGGAATTTGAAATCTTGAGCAATAACTCTTCAGTCATTTTTGGTCCTTCCATCATATTCGAGAAAAGATCAAAACATCCATTAGTAGTGAACATCATATCCAATGAAGGATTTCTTAACAGGGCGCCCAGCTTAGTCGATATTGGTAACACTCTTCCTATGATTTTTTTTACTCTATTTGGGACAACATTAAGCAATCGTCTCTTATAAGTTTTACCACCAGAATATCTGTCATAACCACCAAAAATTTCATCGCCGCCTGTTCCACTGAGTAATACTTTCACTCCATCTTTCGCAGCCATTTCCGAAAGAACATAAGATGGAATAATTGCAGGATCTGCAATTGGCTCACTTAAATTTTTTAAAGCAAGATCTAAATATTGAATTGCATCTTCATCATCTAATATTTTTTGATGATGAAATGTTCCATATTTATTAGCCACTGCTGCCGCAGAATCCAATTCATTAATCTCTGCCCCTTCAAACCCAACGCTATATGTATGCATATTTTCAATATGCTTAGAAGCAAGTGCCACAATCATCCCACTATCTACGCCACCTGAAAGTAACGCTCCTACAGGCACGTCACTCCGTACCTGTCTCATCACAGCTTGTTCTAAAAGTGCCGTTATCTCCATACTAGAAGATGAGTCAGTATATTCTGAAACTTTTGTGATATTCCAATACTTCTTACATTCAACTTTACCAGAAGGCTGAACTATCATTGTATGAGCAGGTAATAATTTTTCAACTCCATCAAAAATACTAAATTCAACAGGTACATATGAGCTCAACAAGTAAGCTGCAAGTCCATCAGCATCCAGCCTATTACAATGAAATGCTTCCAGTGCTCTTGATTCTGATGCAAAGGCAAGAAAGCTCTCTGTATGATAAAAATAGAAAGGCTTAATCCCTAGCTGATCTCGAGCACAAAAAAGTCGCTGATTAATTTCATCCCACAGTGCAAAAGCGAACATGCCATTTAAATGTTCAACACACTTATCACCCCAATGTCTATAAGCAACCAATATAACCTCTGTATCAGACATAGTTCTAAATTTATATCCAAGCTCTAAAAGTTCGGCACGAAGTTCAACATAATTATATATCTCGCCATTAAATGTTAACCATATAGATCCGTCGTCATACATCATTGGCTGCACGGCTGTGTCACTTAGCTCAATAATGGCTAAACGTCTATGTCCTAGCTCAACATTCGTCTTCGAGGAAACCGATACAATCTGAGAATAATCTTTGCCTCGATGAGAGATTTTTTGAAGCATCCCATCCATAATATTTTTATCAATTTTATTCCCATCAAACCGAATTATTCCTGCTATTCCACACATTGTTATATTAAAACCTTCTGATATTTAATTATTATTTTCTTGTAGTCTAAGATTATACTCAGGATAAACAGCACAGACTTTAGTAGGTACATAACTTTAAACCTTAACTGAGCTACTTTTTCGTAATTTTTTGGAACTCATTACTACTAAAGCAAGATGAATCAGAAAATATGGTGCAATCAACCTGCCATATGATAAATTTTGAATAGCATGACCAATGAATGAGGCGCCTAAGGCATTGAATACCACATTTCCTGATATCAGCAAGGGATGACAAAAAACTATAAAAATATATGTGAACATCATGATTATTATTAGCACCGCTAGGATCCCTCCCGCCACCAACCAATATAGTAGCGCATTTCCACTCTTAAATTCACTAAAGGTAGTACCGATAAAACCAAGCCCAAAAGGTGAATTTTGAACAAGATTTAAATAGTTATCTATTTTATATACTTCACGCAGTAAGTTCCCACTAGGCCCTGCTGCGTCTCTACCCATTAACGTTGTTAACAGAGCCTGCCCCTCGCTTACGCTGTTAGGATCAACTTTATCAGCTAAATGAGTCAAATTAACTACTGAGTACGCAAATCCAAAAAAAATCAAAAAAATTAGAATAATGTAAGAATACTTTAAAACTGGAATTTTTTTTATGGCCCTATAAAAAGGTTTTGAAAATACGAGCAGTAATGTCGCACAAGCTACAGCAAGATATCCTGCTAATGACTGTGTTAATAAAATAGCTAAAAAAATTATAACGGCCGAAAGTATATATTTTTTTTTCCTGTAAATCCGATATCGACCAATACTAACGAAGGCCGGAAGTAATAAAAATGCTGCTAACTTTGAGGGTTCTATAAACCAACCTTGTGGTCGCAATATCTTATAATCTAAAAAAGGAGACTGGATTGCATTTCCAAGCCCAAAAATACCAAAATCAATACTTTTCATGTTCCCATATTTTTCCAAAATTGTAATTTGAGATTGGTCAAACATGCCCCCCGTGAAAACACCTATAAAAGCTAAAAATGCCTGCACCGAAAACAACACACCAATTACAATGTATGTCGATATTAAAAAATCATCGCACCTTGGAAGACTTCGATAACATGCTAATAATATAGGCAGGATTAATGACATTAAAAATATTTTTATAAAATACATAACGCCCTCACCACTAAATATAGTTGGAATTAAAACGGAGATAAATATGAGGAAATACATTAGCACTAATATCAATTCCACGCCATTTATACGATTGCCAGGCTTTAATACAAATAACATTAGTAAAGTAAAGCTGGAAAGCTTAATTAAGACATCAAAAAAACTTCCTGAAACCACATAAAGTGCGTATTGCAAAGAAAAAATGAACACGAAAAATACAAAAATTCGACTCATAAATTCACTGTTGTATCGATTGTTATTTAATTGCACACGCATATAAAACCATTTATATTATTGATTACATGTAATTCTGTATAAAAAACAAAGGTTACACAACTTACGTACTCACTAACTCCATAAAACAGTATGTAAAAATGCCCAAGGATGACAAATCTTTATAAATCGAAACTCAATCGATTTTTTATAGTTGCTGGTAATTCAATAACTCCATCAATATTGAGTGTAGTACATTGGTTTATAACACCATATTCTGTTGAAAATAAACCGCCAACAGGATTTTTTTTCTGACCAGTCACAAGTCTACTCATAAACCTTTTATCAACATGAAAAGTTGCACCTATATTTTCAAATACTAAATCGGAGCCCTTATGTTTTGGGGAGCCAACTTTAGGAGAATAATGAAAACATAACCGCAGGTCACAAGCTTTATCACCCGTCAAGCTGTCTTCAATTTCAAAAAAATTGGAATTAAAGTTGAACGAACGTTCATGCACAACTTTTACATTTGAAATCCTATCAAACCCATTATGTTTAATAATAAATGATACAGAATTATTAAGCTCTGAGAGTTCGGTTTTAACAGCTATTCGTTTATAAGCTGGTTGCAACCATGACGGCCCATCTGCCTCCGCAGACAACTTATTAATAAAAAGAGCATTGTGCGAAGCAGCAGAATGTCCATATTCACTGACTTTTGATTGGGTGTAGTCCGAGCGCCCACAATCAATAATTATAGGCTGTCCTGTGTGATAAAGAACAAAACTACCCAAATCAAAATGCCTATGATCAGAACGCAGCTTACCATCAGAACTTTCTGCATGCGCAAAAAGCGTGAATTCATTATATTCAATACGATGCCAATAACTTTCTGGAAACGTTTTAGTTCCTTCATTTACAGATTCACCAACACCATTATCCATGCCAAACAAAGATGCCCAACCTTTTTTACCTTCATATAGAGGAAGATAATCAGGTTTAAATACAGCTAGAGCTAGCACAGACCATGGAGTACTCAAAAGCCAGTCAGGGGGGAAATCAGGCGAAATATCACCTATTAAAGGGGTACTCCATCGTCCAGTCTTCGTGTTTTTAACAAGGAAAAACCAACATTGCTTAACTAGCTTTATAGAATATAAACGAATAAACTCTTCAATCTCTTTGTGTTTAGTACCTGATACAATCCACTGAACCTCAAGCACCCACCGAGTAAACAAAAAGTGATAGTGACTAGAACCCTCCCGAAGAAAACCATCGGCAGTTACCAATTTAGGTAACCTCTCTTTAAAAACCTCAAAAGCCAGTTCTATTGCATAGGGCAGTTCGGACACAATACCGGCATATAACAATCCTCGCGCGTCATTAAAGGCATGATTGCCAGTCATATCTCCCTCATAGTACTCCAGATTTTTGGCTATATGTAGCCCCATATATTGAAAAGCATTTTGGATATCCGTTGGTACAGTTTTATCCCCAGTCGTCAGTAAAAAAATACTTGCATTAGCTATTCGTTCACTGGCCGAGTATGCATCATTATTGAAATGCTCCTGGTGTAGACAGCATTGCAGCCAAGAGCGAATCAGAGACAATCCTTCTTCACGAGCTAAGTGGCACTGATCATCTTCAGTGAGTCCGTATAATAACCAATTCCACCGGTGTAAAGAGTTTGCTACTTCATGATCTTCAAATTCAATAGACCAATCTGGAGTTAGCTTATAGTCTAGCCATCCATTAGTAAGCTTGAGTCTACCGGAGCGTTTATAACAATCAGATTGTATTGTAGGAATCAAAACTGTATTTTTTAAAATTAATCGGCGTAAGGTTACTACGCTTTTTGGTGTCATCAATAATCGGTAATTTGGAGTAACCCGTCGAAATATCGCGAAAGCAATCCGCCATGTAAGATTGCCTAAAGCAGTAATAAAAAAAAACGGGTTAACACATCGGTAACAATAATTTTTTGTTTCATTCTGCATCAGTATTAACGCCCTCCACATAGAAAAGTGTACCTATTTTATTTACTGATATTAATAACTTAAACGACATGTAGGATAATATCCGGTTCAAAATGACCTTAATATTTATTCTAAAAGCCAGGGTAAAGAAAAGAAACCAATGTATATCTCAAAAAAAACTGCGATATATAAAGCATATATTCAGACACTATAATCGTACAAAGAGTGTTACATCTTAATTCCACTATACTTCTACAGAATCATGAATAAGGATCGCATCGAATTCAGACAACCTTCCGTTAGGTTCGTACACTCCGCGATTAACATCATAAAGAGAATAATTATATTCGCTCAAGAAATTAAGAATCTCACTACAAAGGGACGCTGACGTATACTTTTCGATAGTCATTAATTCAATAAGTATAATTTTAATTCGTCCCGACTCTAATAAATTTATTGACCCTTTTAGAACTTCAAGTTCATAACCTTGCGTATCAACTTTCAAAACGATATCTTTTTCAAGGGTAGACAATTCGTCATCCAACGTAACAACGTCAACTTCGTACTTATTTACAACTTCAGTGTTATAAACATCATCATAGCCTTGAAATGACTTATCAATATCTTTTAAAGAGCTAAGCCCATGTGAGGCGAACTCTCTAATTTCAGTCTTTCCCTTCTTCTCACCCACAGCAAAAAAATTATAGGTAATATTCTCGTGCTTACGACTAATATCGGTTAAAAGAATACTCTGCGATTTTAGAGGCTCATATCCAATTAACTGGTATTTTTTGTCACGAAGAAATCTAATTGAGAGTCTAGCAAACCACCCACTATTCCCTCCAACATCAACTAATAAGGGTGCTTCAGTAGTTTCTTCAATTATTTTGAAAAATTTCTTGATCAACTCTTCGGACCCTTTAGGTGTCCTTTCATGCCCACCCAATATTACAAAAAGCTCCTTGATTGGAACTAGGGTAAAACAATCTGGTAAGAAATGATGGGCATGTGTAGCGATGTAGAAGGTGCCCCTAAAAAATGGCATCAATCTTTTTGGAATAACATTTTTAATTAAAGACTTCACTTTCATATCGTTACCCAGGTCGATTTAAATTATCAGAATAAAATTACTACTCATTTACTTTACTTGATTTAACTAAGCACCTATTAAAAATTAGATCTCTAGAAAAGCCAGTGTATTTTTGCGGGACACTTGGTTAAAATAATTTCTCCTAACATCAAGACTCAGTTGGTCAAAAAAATCTTCGTGTACAGTGGTAAATTCTTTATACCGCATAATTTCATTCTCAAGCTCAATACTATTATAAACAATAGACCAGGCATCATTAGATATTGCTTCTGGAATAGGATTCTGAACTACGCCATTTTGAGGAGCAACAATTATTGTTGGAACTCCTTTAGCCAATGCCTCTAAACTAACACTAGAAGCATTACTAACTAGTAAGTTAGACCTTTCAATCACCTCATGAAAATCACCTTTTTGGAAAATAAATTCTTTAGGCCATTTTCCCGGCAATAGTGCTTTTATCGATTCAGGGCCATAAGTGGGATGTGGTTTTATCCAAAACTGATAATTTGTTCCTTTGAATTTCTTTAGCGTATTGGTAAGCAGTTTCAATATATAAGTAGAATCATCCAGCCCTATAGGCAGTCCAATTAATACAGTAAAAAAATTTGGATCGGGTTTATAAACTCGCTCACGCCAGAGTTTATTAAAACGAAAAGCTGGACCTACTTCTACTACTACATCCTTACAAAATTCATGGAGATCATCTTTTAATCCTTCACCTACGACGTAAACTACATCAGGCACTGCTTTGCTACGATACTCAGATTCATTTGGATATACATATAAATGCAAGTTTTTTGAGATAACATAACCTTGGTAGCCGATCACTTTTGTTTTTTTATGAAACTGATGAAAACCGACTATCATGCCTCTATCTATAACTTGATTTTCATACCATTCGACCAAAAGTCGAACTTTAATTCCTTTAATATTCAGTCGATAGGCAAACCTATAATATAAAAGTCCGAGTATACTAATAAAGTCACTACAGTGATTTACCATCTCTTCTTTAAGAAGTGACGACACATCAACACCACGAAACACAGCTGGAGAAATTTTAATAGCTAATAATTTAAACGGCTGCTTTAGCGCAAAGTAATAATCAGAAATATTCAAGAAATCATCATGAATTAAAAAAGGTGCATTTGCCCCACGAATAAGTTTAAATGCCTTCAAAGGATTATTAAATCCCACGATTGTTGGTAGGTAATATATATTTTTCTTTTCATCATCTGTTAGATGATCCATTAAGCCAGGATAATATCTATCCTTGTAGGAGCCATTATTTATACTACCTTCATCAGCAGAGCCATTATTTAAGACAAAAGTATCGACTAAAGTAATAGGCGTATCACCTACTCGTTTACTAGTTCCATTTTTTGATTTACCTAGAAGGCGAATTATAAGTATAAATAAAGCCACTAAGTATTGGCGATAAGGACGAAATAAGCGCCAAACTCTGTGGAAAGTCCTTTCGGTGCAACTAACCTTTGTTTGACAACCGTTAGTTATAAATAAATCACGAATAATATTGGCTAACTGACGATCTGCAAGTTTTACCTTGTCAATCACTGTGGACTGCGCTATTAATTTTTGTATAAAAGCAACCCTACAACAGCGTATAAATAATGGACTGTAATATTTGTTACGACTAGCAATACTTCCAACAATCCAATTTAAATTTCCAATGTGCTCAGCCGAAACACTCTCCACAAGATTGTTATAGTCTTCTCTAATCTCAACAGCAATTTTATTTAGCTCTTGGTTATGCTCAAAAGATAAGTCATCCAAATCAATAATTGTCATCAAAATTTCCTAAAAATAGTTAATAATTTTTGCGGGGATACCTGCTGCAAAACAATTGTCAGGAATATCCCTAGTAACAACAGCCCCGGCTGCAACTATAACATTATTACCAATGTTTACTTTTCCTTGAATAGTCGCTCCAGAACCAATAAAACAACCCTCGCCTATTATTATATCTCTCCCAGAGTCAGGTGTTTCTTCTTCAGGCGGTTCATTAAGCGACGCTCTTCGTCCGTTATGAAATTCATGTGTGCCCGTTAACACCATACAATTATGTCCAAACAACGTGTTATTTCCTACAACAATATTTCCGCTAATTACGTTAAAAATGGTATTCATTGTTGAGCAATTATCACCAAGCTTTATTCGTGATTTATAACCGTGCACATACGAATATTCAATATTCTGAAAGCCAAGCCATAAGCCAACATTCACCAAAGGTAATTTTACATAATAAACAATCCTTTCTCGCAGGGAACTAAATTCATAACGTTTAGGATTTAAAAAAAAGTTATTATTAAACATAGAAGAATGTATTTATATTATTAAGACTTTTTACTAATTTTTTTAGCATAATATTTTCTTTGTATAATTCTAAATTTTATATAATTTGAAATATAACCTCTACACCAACGATACAACTCCAGCAACCAAATATACAAATCTGACCTACGTTCTGATTTATGATTAACAGAGTCTGAATATACAAAATTATTAATATCTACATTAATAAAAGCCCCTGCCAAATAGGCTTGTTTCGACAATTGCATATCTTCCAGTTCTTCCCAATGCAGTCGCTCATCAAACATAAATTCTAAGATTATACTTCTTTTAGCGACTAGAATCCCCCCTTGAATAATTACTTCAGGTGTCCACTTAGAGTATTCAAGACTCCTATTTTGTTTTCTTATTTGTGTAATTGGATAGTTAAAGTTCATCCAATCCACTCTAAACCTATTTCCGTGCAAATCAATTGTCGGCATACATAACACATCAAAATAGTTGCCATGTCTTGCAAAATTACCATACCAATTGTCTGGCAAAATAAACCGATCATGAAGAATACAAAGGTTATTATATTTAGATTTTTTTACAATTTTATTCTTTTTAGCGGGTGTTGGCGCTCTTAAATCTTCTTCAAGAATAATATCATCTAGAACAACAATATCGATATCCGAAAACTCATCTGGTATCGAATACAGACCACAAACGATCACTTCAAAATTGGGGATTTTTTGCTCTAAAATAGATCGTATTAAAGACGTGACCTTATCGTTTTTTCTTCCATCCGAGATAATCCCAAAAGACCAGCTTGAAACCTTATCTCCTTCTTGTAAAGTTGCTTCACATTTCTTGTAACAAAGCTTTAAAACTCCACTATTATCCAATTCAATAGCACTTAACAGCTTGTATCTTCCATTCGTAGCTATCGAAAACTCATACTTGACCTGATCACGAGAGCAAAAATAGCTCGAATGAGCCTTACTATTTACGATAGTAATCTCAAAAACTCCGCCAACCATTAACAGGATATCTAGCTCTTTTATGATAAATCGAGATAACGTCTCTCGCTGAAGCATAAATTCAACAGCAACCTTTTCTAATGTTTCCGGAATTACGTTATATTTGTGATATATTTTTTGCAGATGATTCACATCACGTATATTCAAACATAAATCGTTATCGTCTTGACTCGTATAACTCCAGATTGCTTTTTTATATTGATGTTTCATTTTTTTTATTTAGAAGGTTTTGAAACTTCTATTCTGGATCAAATAGTCTTGAGCTGATACCGCCATCGAATGTAACGCACGCTCCATGCAAAGAACTCATCCCGTCACTGGCAATCGCAATTGCAAGCTTTGCTAACTCGTCTGCTTGCCCTATACGTCCTGCAGGGTGATAGTCTTTAAGATTTTTCAGTAATGCTGGATTATTATTAAATCCGGCAATAAGCATTTCTGTTTCAATAGCTGCTGGCTCTATCGCATTGACTCGAACCCTACTACCCAGATCGATTGCCATTGCCTTTGTCATGCCACTTAATGCAGCCTTGCTAGTGGCATAAGCAACAAAATTAGACTTGGTTAAAATCGCATGAATGCTGCTAATATTTATTACTGAACCTTTTGTTGATTCGAGTTCAGGGAGTAATGATTTTGTCAAAAAGAAAGGTGCAAGTAAATTAACATCTAAAGTATTCTGCCAATCTTGGCGAGTCAAGCGATCTACACCACCGAGAATTTGAATCGCGGCATTATTTATGAGTACGTGAAGTCCATGACCACCAACATACTGCTGAACAGTTGAAAAAAAATTAGCCGCATATTGTTCATCATTAGTAATAAGAGATAAATCAGCCTGAATGTAGTGCTGGCAATTCAACCCATCAGGCTTCACATCTATATCTGTAGCAATAACTTGATAACCAGCGGAACTAAAACCTCTAACAAGCGCTTGACCAATACCACCAGCAGAACCGGTTATAAGGCAATAGTGTTGAGATTTATGCTCCACGCAAAAAGTCCATTATCTTTTCTATAGCAATTTTGCTTGTGCGCATAACAGCATCTGAGGTATTAGACGCATTGTGTGAACCAAAGACACATCGTGGATGCGTGCGCAAATATGAATCCATAGGAAGGGGTTCAATTTCAAAAACATCTAGCGCAGCAGAGTATACTTTTCCCGACATGAGAGCGGATTCTAATGCCGCTTCATCTATTATCGGACCTCGACCAACATTAACTACTCGTACACCATGTTTAGCTTTTTCAAGTAGCTTTTCATTAATCATATGCTTGCTACTCTCTGTCAATGAGCAAGTAACTACAATGAAATCTGCTTCTTCAATACGATGTGGCCATTTTTCATTTTCCACGCCTGATATTTCATTATCATTTGATGCAAATGGGTCGTAAGCAATTACCCTCATACCCGCTGCAAGCAAACGTTTTGCAGCATTTTTCCCTATATCCCCATAGCCCACTAAAGCAACAGATTTTCCAGACAATGATATCCCTCGTGGTTTTGGCCACTGGCCATCACGAATATTATGATCAATTTGAAATGTTTCTCGGGCAAGAGCAATAACATACCCCATAGCGATATCAGCCACTTCTTCACCAAACATATCCGGTGTATTGATTATTGGGATATCGAGATCTTTGCATGCTGCAAAGTCAACATTATCTACTCCTATCCCCCATTTAACAGCTGCTTTCAGTTTTCCTTGCTTTCCTGCCTCAAAAACTGCACGTGTAGCTGGGTCATCGCCAATAATCCAACCATCATGTTGAGGAACAAGCTCTTTAAGCTCTTCAACTGAAAGTGTTTGCACAACTTTAGGTGATGTTACCTCAACACCATGCTTTTCGAATAAAGGGATAAATGAGTCTATCATTCCAAGCATGGGCGGACACGTAACCAAAATTTTCATCATTTATCTCCTTCTTTATCATTTAAATAGCGTGCAGCAACAACAGCAAAATTCCAGTCTTCTGGTGTATCAATATCAATAGATTCAAACTGTGGCCCCTCATACATCATGGGATGTTTGCCAATTCTAGCTTGTGTTGTTTTGAAGCTCTCACCTGTAAAAATATAAAGGTTTGAATTTTCTTCGTACCATGGTTCAAGATCTTGTGTACGGATTAAATTATCTGGATCGTGATTAACAGCACTACAATCATCACGGTAAAAACGCGTTTGGATTTTATCAACAGTAAATAATGAATCTACATTTCGACTAAGCTTTTCCTCCTGAAATGCCTTTATTGCATTACGTACTGTATCAGCACTCATAAGAGGATTAGTTGTATGCGTCATAAGATAAATATCAGCCTCAACGTTCTCCACATCATCTTCAATTACGAGATTCATTGACACCAAGTCACCACAAATCTCGGGTTTACGATCTCGAATAACAACACGATTTGTGTCGACAAGACCGTGTTCAGCAAGGATATGGCGTGCATCTGTATTAATAATAACTTGATCTATTTCGGCAACCTCAAGCAAAGTATCCAGCATCCATTTAAATAGTGGCTTACCATAGAATTCTCTAAAGTTCTTTCCTTTTACTCTCTCACTGTTCGCCTTCATTGGTAATAGCGCAACAATACGCGGGCTGCTAATACTCATTTATATCTCCTTTGTTATTGATAAGGGAAGTAATATTTTTCTTTATCTTTTCGCGAAAGTTTACGATGCTCATGATTCCCCTTATATGAGCCAAAAAATTGATTCCATCGGTAGAAAACAATTTCGACAGCTTTTATTTTCCATATTTTTTCGCGCCAAGCACAAATCCAATCATTCAAAATGCTGGAATATATATAACGTAATGTATCTAACAAACTAACATGAATCTGGGGCATGATTTTTTGCAATGCTAAAGCTTCTCGTTCAAATCGTCGCTTTACTTGTGGCCAAGTTTCATTATGATAATGAACTATAGTGGATTCAGGAATATAACATACTTTACCACCATCATTAACAAGCCGCTTAGCTAGCTCCATATCTTCAAGACCTGTGACTTTCTCATCAAATAAATATTCTGTCCAGACATTACGTAGTATTGCTGAATTAGCATTATTACAGAAAAAATCATCCTTTAGATGATTAATTTGTTCTGGATAGTATTTTGAAAATATCTGACATTCACTAAAATTACTTGTAGAAGCGCCTATTTGGCGACCGTAGGTATATTGCGCCTGGTTATCCAAAATTGGTTGACATAGATGCTGTAGCCAGTATTCATCCACTGGAATACAATGACCACTAATAATGACAAGAATATCGCCACTCGCAGCCTCACACCCCATATTAAGTGAACGTCCAAATGAAAATTCATCTCTCCCAATATGATAAATATGGCAGTTATTTCGAATTGCAATTTCGAGAGTTCCATCAGCAGAACCAGAGTCAACAAGTATTACTTCATGTGTCAAACCGTTAGTGTTTTGGTTTTCTATACTCTGCAACAACTCATCTAAGTGTACAGCCTCATTAAGCGTTCGAATTACAACACTCACCTTAAC
>Ga0233448_1002117_pt1 | contig 14726 bp, 12 predicted proteins | sample SI_124_October20_2_FD_183015 | JGI IMG/M metagenome (GOLD analysis project Ga0233448, IMG submission 183015) | Seawater microbial communities from Saanich Inlet, British Columbia, Canada - SI_124_October2016_150_MG | ecosystem: Environmental > Aquatic > Marine > Inlet | place: Canada: British... | reverse complement strand
TATTTTATTTTGTTAAGAATTTTTACTTCGTTTCGTAAGTCACAATCAAATTATGAATGAGAAATATGTTGCGGAGTAATCCGCATAAAAGTTAAAGTGGGGGATTCCAAGGAATGGATGATTCTAAGCTACAGGCCATCTCGGAATGGGGAGCCAAAGAATCGTAATACCATAGGTTTGTGAGTGGATTTTCTACCATATCGCGGGCGGAATATAATATTTTGCAAATCAAGGAAGCAAGCGGGATGAGTCTATTGAGTGTTTAACTACTCATGTATTAAAGTGTTGGGAGAATGATTTCCCCATGAATCACGGTGCTCATACCAACTATTATCGCTCTGTTCATTTTCATCTATACACCGAATCATTACCTCATGGAAGCTATCCCATTACCCGTATCCGGATTTGTTATTTATTGGCTGTGGAACCGGTTTAATTCAAGATGATAAAAATGTAATTTCCGTACTAATTATTATGAATAAAAAAGCAGTTATACTTCTTTCAGGTGGATTGGATTCCACCACCTGCCTTGCACTGGCAAAAACCCAAGGTTTTGAATTATTCGCTCTTACCGTGAATTATGGTCAACGCCACATCTTTGAATTGGAGTCAGCTAAAATAGTAGCTCAAACAATTGGTGTAAACAAACATTCTATTGTAAATATTGATCTTTCACAGTTTGGCGGCTCGGCACTCACGGATGATATCGATGTCCCAAAAGATCGGGATGAAACAGACATGACAGATATTCCTGTGACGTATGTTCCCGCTCGAAATACCGTCCTCCTATCCATGGCATTAGCCTGGGCAGAAACGCTGGGTGCAATCGATATTTTTATTGGTGTAAATTCGGTGGATTATTCTGGTTATCCCGATTGTCGGCCAGAGTTTATTGAATCATTTGAGCAAACAGCTAACCTTGCCACCAAAGCTGGCATAGATGGAAATCGATTCAAAATTCATACACCGTTGATTGATCTCACTAAAGCAGAAATTGTGATAAAAGGAACTGAATTGGCTGTGGATTATAGCATGACAACAAGTTGTTATGATCCGCATGAAAACGGAAATCCCTGTGGCCATTGTGATGCCTGCACTTTACGCTTGAAAGGTTTCATGGAAGCAGGGTTGGAAGATCCGTTGAATTATAAGTAATGGATTAATTATGTATTCTATAAAAGAAATTTATTTCACTCAACAAGGTGAAGGATTTTATACGGGAAGAAATGCTGTCTTTCTGAGATTCTCAGGTTGTAACCTTTGGACAGGGTTAGAAAAAGATCGGGAAGGTGCCATTTGCGATTGGTGCGATACAGATTTTGTAGGAACGAATGGACCTAACGGCGGAAAATATTCTTCAAAGCAAGTGGTGGATGTAATTCAAGGCCTATGGCCTGACAATAAAAAAGAAAAACCATTCCTGGTTTGTACCGGCGGAGAACCCCTTTTACAAATGGATGATGAATTCATTTCAACTGTTCATAATGCTGGATTTGAGATCGCTATTGAAACAAATGGGACAAAAATACCTCCCATCGGAATTGATTGGATCTGCGTGAGCCCTAAAGCCAAGGCGGATTTTATCTTGAAAAGTGGTCATGAATTAAAAATTATATTCCCCCAATGTGGTATGAATCCACGACAGCATGAAGGATTGGATTTTGATCATTTTTTCATTCAGCCAATGGATGGCCCCAATCAGGCAGAAAACATAAAACTCTCGGAAGGTTTTGTGAAGAAGCACCCCCAATGGAAATTGAGCTTGCAGACACATAAAATATTGGGAATTCCTTAATAACTCTGCCACATGTAATTTAACCAAATGTGGTAGTATAATTAAAAGTCATCTTTCGCTAAGCTCAAGATGACGTGTAAATTTTACCATGAACGTATATAAAACATTTCCAATTGAAGCGGCGCGATCGCTACCAAATCTTCCAGATGGACATCCTTGTAAAAATGTACATGGACATTCATTCAAGATCACAATTACAGTATGTGGTGATGTGGATGAGCACACAGGCTTTGTCCTGGATTTCAATGATATTGATGTTGCATTCAAACCAATCCATGATCAAATTGATCATTCTTATTTAAACAAAATAGATGGATTAGATAATCCATCCAGCGAAAATTTATGCAAGTGGATTTGGGCGGAAATCATTCCATCCCTGCCCGGTTTATTTCAAATTGAGATCAAAGAAACCGATTCCACCGGGTGTATTTATAAAGGAGAATAGTATGGCAAAAGCCGAAGGACATTTATTTGAATTTGTTGATGAAAGTCACATAAATCCCGGATTTCTCGAAGTGTTTGATTTCGACAGTCCAGGCCAATATATTAAAACAGAAACAGATGAATTCAGCGCCGTTTGTCCTTTTAGCGGCCTCCCGGACGTAGCCTATGTTAAAATTGAATATTTTCCAACCGGCGGGAAATGTGTGGAACTAAAATCTCTGAAATATTATTTTGTCAGTTTCCGAAATGTGGGGATTTACCAAGAAGCAGCAACCAAACGAATTTATGATGATTTGAAAACGGTTCTTTCTACAGACAAAATTTCGGTAACGACCCTTTATAATATTCGTGGTGGATTTGAGACCACTTGCGTGGAAGGGTCTGTAAATTAATTTTATTATAGTACAAATTCTATTTTGAACATCCCATTTTAACTTACAAGCATCGTCATGAATAGAACGGAGATCAATAAATAATGGGCCAAAAATTTGGCTGCCAGAACATGGTAGACCCTATCCAACGCGTTTTAATGAAGCATCCAAAAGATGCATATCAAAATCAGGCTAAGGTAAAGGAGCAATCTCCGCAACTCCATTATTTTGGCGTGCCAAATTTTGAAAAAGCACAAACCGATTATGAAAAGTTAGTAGCCTTTTTGAAATCAGCAGGTGCTGAAATTCATTTTTTACCCGCAGACGATTCCACTTCCCTTGATTCTGTTTATACCCACGATCCCTGCGTTATTTCAAATGGTGGAGTCATTCTGTGTACCATGGGCAAAGATGCACGAGTGCCCGAATCAAAAGCCATGGCATCTTATTTTGAATCCATTGATGTCCCTATTCTCGGTCGCATTGAGTCTCCCGGAACTTTAGAAGGTGGAGATGTGGTTTGGATAAATGAACGAACTGTGGCGGTTGGTGAAGGATATCGATCCAATGCTGAAGGGATTCGCCAATTTAAAAATTTGCTCGGTAATCATGTAAATGATGTGATTTCTGTGCCACTTCCCCATTGGACAGGACCTGATGACTGTCTCCATCTTATGAGTAATGTATCTCCAATTGATCATGATCTTTTTTTGGTGTATTCCAGATTGCTCCCCGTTTCATTTCGGCAATATCTTCTTAGCCGTCAAATCAAACTTATTGAAGTCCCAGATGAAGAATATGATTCCATGGGATGCAATGTATTGGCGGTGGCACCACGCAAAGTGATTATGATTGAAGGTAACCCAATTATACAAAAACGTTTAGAAACTGAAGGCGTAGATGTCCAGACTTACAATGGAACAGAAATTTCAATCAAAGGTTCAGGTGGGCCCACTTGTTTAACGCGGCCATTTTTTCGATCGAATCAATGAGTTACGAAAACCAATTCACGGCCCATACGCAGCTTAAGTTATCTCCTTTCTTCAAGCGGACGTCAAAGTTGAATGAATCCCAGGAATGGAGGAGATGGTCCGGATTTCTGGCAGCCACCAATTATGAGCTCCATCATGAAAATGAATACTTTGCCATCCGGACAAAGGCTGCCCTCTTAGACATAACACCATTAAAAAAATATATTATTGAAGGGCCAGATTCTCAGCGGTTCCTAAATAGATTAGTAACACGAAATATTAGCATCTGCAAAGTTGGGCAGGTTATGTATACTCCCTGGTGCGATGAAGAAGGGAAAGTTATTGATGATGGCACCGTCCAAAGACTCTCCGAAAATAAATTTCGCATTACCAGCGCCGAACCAAACTTGAATTGGATTCAGCATAATGCAACAGGAATGGATCTCACCGTAAGGGATGATTCCGTCTCCACTGCGGCACTGGCACTTCAAGGACCTAATTCTCGAGACATTCTTAACGAAGTCGCGTCTGATTCTTTGGACAGCCTAAAATTCTTCTGGATGATGGATACAACATTCGGTGATATTTCCGTATCTATTTCCCGTACGGGCTATACTGGAGATCTTGGTTATGAAATTTGGATGGATCCAAAAGATGCAATCGCCGTTTGGGATTTACTTTTGGATAAAGGAAAATCATTCGGTATCACTCCTACGGGTCTCCAAGCTTTGGACATTGCCCGCATCGAAGCGGGACTCATCCTGCTGGATGTGGATTATGTATCATCCCGCCATGCTCTTATTGAATCCCGTAAATCTTCACCCTACGAGTTGGGATTAGGCTGGGCAGTGAAAATGAAGAAAAAAGATTTTATTGGCAAAGCTGCATTAGAAGCTGAAGTGGTTCGCGGCCCGGAATGGGACTTTGTGGGCATCGAAATCCAGTGGCATGAATTAGAAAAACATTTCCGAAAGGCTGGATTAGCCCCGGGGCTCCCGAGCACTGCTTGGCGAACCAGTACACCCTTATATAAAGGGAGCAAACAAGTGGGTTATGCAACCAGCGGCGCTTGGTCTCCCATCCTGAAACGATATATCGCCCTAGCTCACGTGAAATCAGAATATGCTGATGAAGGATCAGAACTCATGTTTGAATTAAAAGTGGAACATTACCGAAAACTCACCCCAGCCAAAGTAGTAAAAACACCCTTCTTTGATCCGGAAAGGAAACGCTCATGCCTGGCGTAAAAAAATACGATGCTATCGTTATCGGTGGCGGTCACAATGGACTCACGGCAGCGGCTTATTTGAGCAGGGCCGGTAAAAAAGTATTGGTCTTAGAACGGCGATATATTCTCGGTGGTGCGGCCGTTACAGAAGAAATTTTTCCAGGGTTTAAATTTTCAGTTTGTTCTTATGTGGTGAGTTTGATGAAGCCCAATGTGATGCGGGAACTGATGCTACCCAAGTTCGGATTGGAACTGCTTCCATTAGAAAGCACATTCACGCCGTTGGATAATGATTACCTGCTTCGTACTGCAGATGCGGACCAGACCTACCGGGAAATAGCGCGGCATTCCTTGCGCGATGCTGAAGCCTATACGCGGTTTGGACCGCTTATGGGACAGATTGGGATGGCGGTTCGCCCCATTTTGGAGACAATTGCCCCAAACCCCATTCGCCCATCTTTATCGGATTTATCAAAAACAAAAAAATTATTAGATCATTTTAAAACGCTATCATCTGAACAATTCGAATATTTAACCAAACTTATGACAATGAGCTCAGCTGACTTTTTGGACGAATGGTTTGAATATGAACCGCTAAAAGCATCCATGGCCGCCAGTGGAATTATTGGCACTTTTATGGGGCCACGTTCTCCCGGATCGGCATATGTAATGCTTCACCACTACATGGGCGACATTGATGGTGCTTTTCGTGCCTGGGGATTTCAACGGGGCGGTACGGGTGCAGTGAGTATGGCCATCGCCCGATCGGCAGAATATTTTGGCGCTGATATCATGACGGAAGCTCCTGTAGAAAAAGTCATAGTGAAAAATGGGAAAGCGGTTGGTGTTGCTTTAGAAAATGGCGATGAATACAAATCGGATATTGTTATTTCGGGACTGGATCCAAAACTGTCCTTTTTGAAAATGGTGGATGAAAGTGATCTTCCTTCTGATTTTGTGACAGATATTAAAAACTTCCGTATTCGCGGCTCTTCCGGAAAAGTGAATCTTGCACTGGATGGATTGCCGAATTTTACCTGTCTCCCCGGCGATGGGCATCATCTCCGTGGGGCCATTTCTATCAGTCCAAGTTATGACCATTTGGAAAAAGCCTATGATGATGCCAAGTATGGTAATTTCTCTAAAGAGCCTTACATGGATATTATTCTCCCGTCTGTCCTAGATCCGGATATGGCTCCGCCAGGAAAACACGTCATGTCCTGTTTTGTTCAGTATGCACCTTACGATATTAAGGGTGGCTGGAATGACCAAAAGCGTGAAGCATTCGGTGATGCGGTGATTAATACCATCGCCCGTTTTGCGCCCAATATCAAAGATATTATTTTGCATCGACAGGTGCTTACACCGGCAGATTTAGAATCAACTTTTGGTCTTACAGAAGGAAATATTTTTCATGGTGAACTTTCGCTACAGCAATTATTTACCATGCGACCTGCGGTAAAATGGGCAGATTATACAACACCAATCAAAAATTATTTTCAATGTGGATCGGGGACGCATCCCGGTGGCGGAATCACTGGATCGCCCGGTGAAATGGCTGCAAAAAAGATTTTAGGAATTTGGTCATGAACCGATTTGATGTCATCGTTGTTGGCGGCGGAATAAACAGTCTTATTACTGCTTCTTTATTGGGGAAAGCTGGGAAGAAAGTAGTGGTTCTTGAAGCGCGAGATCAAGTTGGTGGATTGGCTTCTACTACCGAATTCGCACCGGGTTTTCGATGCAATATAATCAATGATACACTAAAATGGATTGATCCACGTGTTATGAAAGATTTAAATCTGGAAGCAAATGGATTAGCATTAATCCAACCTGAAGTGGTGCAGGTCACCCTTAGTGAAAACGGTGAGCATATTTCTTTTAATCGCGATCCGAGGCTGACCGCTGCGTCCATTGCAAATTTTTCACAAAAAGATGCAAAATCCTGGCCGGCATTCATAGAATACATTGAAAAACTAGCCCAATTCCTGGAACGTCTTTACCAACTTACACCTCCGGAACTACCAAATATTGGATTATCTGAAATATTGCCCATGCGCTTAATGCTGGGCCCTGCATTCAAACACGGGACTCGAGGATTGGTAGATCTCATGCGGGTAGCACCCATGATGATGCCAGAACTGGTGGATGAATGGTTCGAGAATGAATTGGTCCGAAGTGCAATTTCCATGGCAGGAATAAATCATTTATCATTCGGCCCCTTTGCCGCAGGAACAGGGTATAACTTGTTGCATCAGCATGTTCATGGAAAGGGCGTTTTCCATAATACCCAATTTGTGAAAGGTGGTACGGGGGAATTAGCACAAGTGCTGGCATCAGTCGCTGGATCAAACAATGTTGAGATCCGTACAGGTTCAAAAGTAAAATCCATTGATGTGGAAAACGGGCGTTGCAATGGTATCTCATTAACTGGTGGAGAGTCCATTCAAGCAGACCGAATTGTGTCTGGACTTGATCCAAAAAATACATTTATGAATTTGGTAGGCACATCAAATCTGAATCCAAATTTTCATACTCAGTTAAATAATATTCGTTATCGAGGCAGTACGGCTCGAGTTCATTTTGCCCTTAATAAACTTCCCGAGATCAATGGCATATTGCAAGATCAAATGAAAACCGTATTTTCTGTTGGACCATCCATCGAATACCAAGAACGGGCGTCTGATTCAGTGAAATACGGCACCATTGCTGAAAACCCAACCATTGAATTCACCATTCCATCCTTGATTAATCACGAATTTGCTCCAGGTGGAAAACACGTTTTGTCCGCAACTGTTCAATATGCGCCTTATCATTTGAGAGACCAAGTATGGTCATCTAAACTGAATGAACAATTAAAAAATAATGTGGTTCGAGTTTTAGATAATTACATTCCTGATTTTTCATCATTAATTGAAACAACATCAGTTCTTTCACCTAAAGATTTAGAAAACGAATTTGGGCTAACGGAAGGGAATTTAAATCATGGTGAAATGACCTTGGATCAGTTCTTCTTCATGCGACCAACCATGAGTACAGCCCAATACAAATCGCCCATTGAGAATCTATATCTTTGCGGGCCGGGAACCCATCCCGGTGGTGGGCTCCATGGAACTAATGGGTTTAATTCAGCACGGGAGATTCTGAAGGGATGACCTTTAAGAAAACAGCAGAAACTCTTCCCAAAGGCGCACACACATTGGAAAGAGACTATTATGTGAACCCAAGTATTCTACAAAGAGAGTATCATAATATCTTTTTTAAGAACTGGGTTTGCGTAGGCCGTTCATCGGAACTGACTGAAGTTGGCCAGTATAAGCTGATCAATATTGATACGGAGAGCGTTATTGTCCTACGGGAAAAAAATGGAAATTTGAAAGCCTATTTTAATGTCTGCCGACATCGTGGAACTCGAATCTGTGAAAAAGTGGCTGGTCAATTCTCAAAATCAATTCAATGCGGCTACCACGGTTGGACCTATGGATTGGACGGCAGACTGATCGGCGCACCCCATATGGATGCTGTAGAAGGGTTTAAAAAAGATGATTATCCTCTACATTCGATAGCTCTTGCAGAATGGGAAGGGTTCATTTTTGTTAACATGTCCAATAATCCAAATAATTTTGACACTGCATTTGCTCCATTGTTCAATCGATTTTCTAACTGGAACATCTCTGATCTCGTAGTCCAAGAAACCAAGGAATATATTGTAAAAGGAAATTGGAAACTGGTAATCCAAAATTATTGCGAATGCTATCATTGCCCTATTCTTCATCCAGATCTTGCGGCTATCCACAATTATATGGGAGGACAAAACGATCTCCATGAAGGACCATTCCTGGGTGGATTTATGGAATTCAATGAAGATAAGGATAGTATCACTGCCAGCGGTGATCTATGCTGTCCCCCCTTAAAAAATGTGAAAGATGGTGACCTAAAACGGGTCTATTATTATTCAATTTCCCCTAATATGCTATTGAGCCTGCACCCGGAATATGTTATGTACCACACGGTTTGGCCTGATGGTGTGGACAAATGCAAAGTTACTTGTTCATGGCTTTTTGAAAATGATGTGGTGAAATCGAGCAAATATCAAACTCAAGACGCCATTGATTTTTGGGATATGACCAATAAACAGGACTGGTATATTTCAGAATTATCACAGTTAGGGATACAATCTAAAAAATATTCCCCTGCGCCTTATTCCGGACAAGAAAGCCTTCTTGCTGAGTTTGATAGGTATTATTTAGAAAACTTAGGCTAATAAAAAAAGAATCTTTTTATTAGCCTTTATATATTTTAAAGTTGATCTAAGATCGATTTTGGGAAATGCATAGTGACAAGCATATTAGGGACATCAACAACTTCAGCTATCTTTAGATCCCCAACTAATAAATAAGGCATATAGGCATCATCAGCGCTAATGTCATAGTTTTCGGATAAATGGTCAACCATAAAATTGACTGCTTTTTTTGTAGCGATATCAATCGTGTGAACATTTAATTTTGGTTCAGGAAACCTATCAGTTAAAAAACCAAAACTGCCTACAATGGCTTGCCAACCATAATCATGTAACTCAATATCTATTAAATCAACTGCTGATATCAAATGATACTACTTGAAAGATAATATTTAAATTCATTGAAAAATTTTCTGTTTTTCTTTCGTATCCCATTACAAAAAATGTAATTTTCCCACCGCTTTTTAAGCAATAATTAATGTTTTCTGATCCGGTAGCTCAGTTGGTAGAGCAGTGGCCTTTTAAGCCATTGGCCGTGAGTTCGAGTCTCACCCGGATCACTGGAAAAACCCCGTCTATATTGATGGGGTTTTTTAATCTATGTTTAAATGATTGCACTGAATCCCATTCAAAATGAATTTTGTCAATCGCAAACCCTAAGAGCACATCCTTGATTTCAACAACAAGCATTGCCATGCAGTATGGCTCCAAACCACTTTTTGAAGATATTTCCGTCACTTTTTCCAAAGGTAATCGATATGGCCTCATAGGCGCAAACGGATCTGGAAAATCTACTTTTATGAAGATATTAACCGGTGAAGTTGACCCAACTTCAGGAACTGTAAAAATTGATATAAATGAACGTGTTGCCAAATTAAACCAAGACCATTATGCCTATGAAAAAATCATTATTTCAGATTGCGTCATTATGGGGCATAGGGCTTTATGGAAAGTAAAAGAAGAACGGGATAAAATTTATTCACTGCCTAATATGTCCGAAAAAGAAGGAATGAGAGTGGCAGATTTGGAATCTGAATTTGCAGAAATGGATGGTTATATGGCCGAATCACACGCTGGGGATTTACTCTTAGGTGTGGGCATTCCTTTAGAGCAACATGATAAACCTATGAGTTCGTTAGCGCCAGGAATGAAACTTCGTGTTTTACTAGCCCAGGCCTTATTTGGAGATCCAGGTATTTTACTCTTGGACGAGCCAACTAATAATTTGGACATTAATACAATTCGTTGGTTAGAAGAAATATTAAACTCTCGAAATAGTACTATAATTATTATTTCACATGATCGTCATTTCCTAAACAGCGTTTGCACACATATGGCAGATCTCGATTATGGCGAACTTCGACTATACCCCGGAAACTATGATGATTTTATGACTGCATCAACGCAAGCACGAGAAAGGCTCTTTTTGGATAATGCAAAGAAAAAAGCAAAGATTGATGAATTACAATCTTTTGTCAAACGATTTTCTGCAAATGCATCCAAAGCAAAACAGGCAACATCTCGCGCAAATCAAATTAGTAAAATCAAATTAGACGATATTAAAAATTCTAGTCGAGTTTATCCTTTCATTCGTTTTAAACAACACTCCAAAGTTTTCAACACAGCATTGAATGTGAAGGATTTAAACAAAGGATATGACACTCTTTCTGTTTTAAAAAAATTCAATATTTCAATTGAGTCTGGGGAAAGACTTGCCATAATTGGAACCAATGGGATTGGAAAAACAACGCTCCTGAGTTGCTTGGTTAATGATTTACCACCAGACAGCGGCATCATTAAATGGTCTGATAATGCCGTCATCGGATATTTTGCCCAAAACCATAGCCAGGATTTTAATTCAAATATGTCGCTCGTTGATTGGATGGCACAATGGAGTCAAAAGGGGGATGATATGCAAACAATTCGGGGAACCTTGGGCCGCCTGTTATTCACTCAAGATGATATAAATAAACCTGTTCGTGTATTGTCCGGTGGTGAACAACGCCGCATGCTATTTGGGAAAATTATTTTACAACGCCCGAACGTGATTATCATGGATGAACCAACAAATCATTTAGATATGGAATCCATTGAGTCTCTCAACTTGGCATTAAGCGGGTTTGATGGTACGATTATTTTTGTAAGCCATGACAGAGAATTTGTTTCTTCCTTGGCTACGAGGATTATTGAATTAACACCTGAAAAGATTAAAGAACACAGCCGTGGATATGATGATTACCTACATAGTTTGGGCGTTGAATAAAAACACCAAGTAATTCCCTCTATTAAATCATGAATAAAAACCTCGACTAAAACCAGTTTCTATCTGTCCTTTTTTATCAGGACATTAGCCCAAAGTAGAATTATTAATATAAGTTTATTATATTCTAGTAATGAAGAGAGGTCATTATGAAACATATCGTTAGTTTTTTATTCGTTATTTCAGCAGTTTCTGCTACAACAATCAACATTCCTTCTGATTACACCACTATCCAGGAAGGTCTTAACGCTTCGGTTGATGGAGACACTGTGCTCGTTGCGCAGGGGACTTATTCCGAGAACCTAATTCTTGCAAATGAGATAGTTCTGGCCAGTCATGCCATATATGATGACCCTGGTTCCGAATGGCTGGATAATGATAACATTAATAATACTATAGTTAATGGTGCCCATAATGGTAGTTGCCTGATTGTTCGTAACGGTGACATTCAACCGACGATTTTTGGATTTACCTTTCAGAATGGGACAGGGACGAATATGGCGGTAACTAAATGTGGTGTTACAAAAACGGACCGATCCGGTGGGGCTATTTTAATCTATAAAGCCTATCCAACGATTAATTACAATCGTTTCATGGATAATGGGATTTCAGGTGATACAGGACAAAATACCGCAAATGGAGGTGCTATCAGTCATTTCGCTGATGATGATGTTGAGTTTGATGAGGATAGGAACCATTCTTCGGATGAATTAACCCCTGTGAATTTTGCTGACTTTGATGCTGTAAGGGATTTTATCTTAGAAAGTGCTCTAGATTCAGATGAATCAAATTCCAGCCGGGATATACCGGGAGAGCTAAATATCCAGAATAATTATTTTGAGGGTAACAGCAGCGGTGATGGTGAGAATTTTTATTCTTTTGGCTATGATGGGGATATTGATGTGAGTTATAGTGTTTTTGAAGATATCGACTGTGAATCAAATACTGTAAATGAATTTGTACTTAGATCAATAGAAGATGAAGCTAATTATGTTCAAAATGAAATATCCGGCGGTTGTATAGAATCAAATTCATTTTATGTATCTGCTAATGATGGCAACGATAATAACGATGGTACAGAGACCAACCCTCTAAAAACGATCGGACACGCTCTAACGCTTGTAAAAGATGACGGAACTGTTACCACTATTAATCTTAATTCAGGAGTTTACTCACCATCATCAAATGGAGAACATTTTCCAATTGTTCTTTCGGACAATATACACTTGATCGGTGATGAGAGTACGACCACAGTACTAGATGCTGAAGCGAATGCAAATAAAGAAGCAGCTACCATGATCATCAAAGAAGTTGAAAATGTAACAGTAGCTAATTTGACCTTAACCGGTGGCTACTCTGAAGGTCATGGGTGTACTGGAGGCGGAGGGCTTCTATTGACTGCTGATGATATGTTTAACCTTTTTGATGGCGATGGTGGTACTGGAGTAGATGCGATCTCTACCCCATTGATAGAGAATGTAATTATAGAAAATAATCACTCACATAATGGCGGGGGATTATCCTTTTTTAGGACGCATGGTCCGGTTCTGAACAATGTCATCATAAGGAACAATACAGCAACTGCGTTTGGAGGAGGAGTTTTTTCATATGGTGGTGGAATCACAATGAATAATGTTACTGTTACCGGAAATCAAAATATGGGTGAAGGACAAGGTGGCGGTATGATGCTTGCAGGTACAGAAGGAACACTGGATAATATGACCATAACAAATAATACTGCGGTCGGAGCCCATGGCGGTGGAATATGGACCAATAATAGTGGTGGTCCTGATAGCGATGGTGGTTGGACCATGACAAACTCGACCATCAGCGGAAATGCCAGTGAAATGTTTGCAGGTGGTATTATGTGTGCATGGTCGCACCCAATCCTTATTAATTGTACAATTAATGGGAATACAGCATGGTGGGGCGGAGGCGGAATTTTTGGCCTCGAAGGTGGTTTCACTTTAAAGGAGTCCATAGTCAGTAATAATTCTTCCTACGGTGGTGGTGGTGGTATCAATGTATGGGGCCCAATTAGTGGTAATGATGGAGTGGTCATTGAAGATTGCATAGTATCTGGAAATCAATCGGACAGTGATGGTGGTGGAATCGTTCTAGATACAGATGTTGACGCTATTCTCACACGTACTTCCGTTGTTAATAATTATGCTTCAGGAAATATTGGTGGAATTGATGTTATGAATACAAATGCAACTATAAACAATGTTACTGTTAGTAGAAATACATCAGGAGGTGGTGGTGGCATAGGCATCACTAACGCTAATGTCAATTTAACCAATTCAATTGTCTGGGAGAATACTGGCAATGAAATTCAAGGCGTCGCGGGAGGCACTGTCACTTACAGCGATATTGAAGGTGGATATGGCGGTGAAGGCAATATCGATGCTGATCCACTCTTCATGGATGCTAATAATGGTGATTATACCTTACAGGCTCCCGATTCACCCTGCATTAATGCAGGAATAGCCGACCTAGATGGTGATGGAACTGAAGATATTACTGATTATAATGGTTCAGCCCCGGACATGGGAGCCTTTGAATCAAGCCTGCCTGCACCTACAGGTTTTCAATATTATCTCCAAAGTGCATCAGTGATGTTATGGTGGGACCCCAGTACAGATGAAAATTTTCAATACTTTTTATTGGAAAGATCTACAGATGATCAATTTGTTGAAAATGTAGTGTCTAATTATCTGGTTGGTAGTTATTATACTGATGAAGATCTAGAGTTCGATACAGAGTATTTCTATAGAGTTTCTTATTACTCTACTGAGTGGAGTGAATACTCAGAAACTATATCTGTTATATTGGAAGGTTTGGATATCTCAAATGGTAATAATATTCCATTATCCTATAAGATCCATCAGAACCACCCCAATCCATTTAATCCAGTGACAACTATTCGCTATGACCTTCCTGAAGATGGTCTGGTTAATATTACCATCTATGATATGATGGGTAGGCAGATAAATACATTGGTCAATGGACAGCAAACGGCAGGATATAATATTGTCCAGTGGAATGCGACTAACACTTTTGGTGAAGCAGTATCTGCTGGGTTGTATTTATATACTATACATGCAGGTAACTTCACACAGACCAGGAAGATGGTACTGCTAAAATAGGTTTACCCTTTTCACAACAAAAAGCCCCACTCTCGTGGGGTTTTTTGTTTGGGGGAATAGTTAGGTATATATTAGTGTTTAACTCTTTTTTATTTCATTACTGACTCTCAACCCCGACTCAATGGCACCATTCATTGAAGCCCTGTGAATGTACCTTTTACAAAAACTTGAGCACCCGCTAAGGTTTCTCCTGTTTCTGCATCGGATACAGTACCTGTAACATTGACAGTTTGAGCCAATCCCATGGTGATACCTAGTATCATAATGA
>Ga0233448_1002105_pt1 | contig 14762 bp, 15 predicted proteins | sample SI_124_October20_2_FD_183015 | JGI IMG/M metagenome (GOLD analysis project Ga0233448, IMG submission 183015) | Seawater microbial communities from Saanich Inlet, British Columbia, Canada - SI_124_October2016_150_MG | ecosystem: Environmental > Aquatic > Marine > Inlet | place: Canada: British... | reverse complement strand
AGGTGAGAACTTATGATTATATTCGAGACAGAGTCAGCGGAGAATTCAAACTGCCTTCTCTTGCACAGCTGATTGAAGAAAAATCTCATGGAAATTTCGTGTCCCCCTAAAATTTATAGCGGATACAAAATGTCCTTGTGCTTCGCACAATGGAGGCATGAGAAAGGCAAGTTCTGTTCGATGCAAACATTGAACACCGTGACTGACGAGTGCAGTGAATCGCTTATAAATATCCAGTTTCTCAAATTGGGCTTTGAGAGCTGTCACTATCGTATAACCTATACCATCAATAGTGGCCACTGGCTTGTCCGTGCAGTTGAAAATCTCTGCTAATTCAAGGCAGATGATGTCGCCAGTGACTTTGTTGGATACCGTAAGGCTAAGGCACTCATAGTCTTCCTGTCGAATGGCAGATCCCTGTTGTGATAAAACATCCATTTCGCCCCCCCCCCTGTGCGACTATGGCTTTTTTAGCCCCTATATCAATAGAGTGATCAATAATGGTAATCCAGGGTTTAGTGACTGCCTGTACTAGAACTCCTAACCCTCGGCGTAAACTCCAGTTGATCACGGAGGTGGAATGAGGAACCCAGTTAACGGCATAGTTTGTTTTTGACTTAAATAACTCAAGAATGCATGGAACACTACGATAAGAAACAAGGGTATTCAATGTTAGCAAAATAAAAAGAACACGCGTTTGATCAGTATATTTTATATCAATGAGTTGCGAACTATCTCCAACCTCAGGAAAAGTTGAGGGTTTTGCATTCTCTACATCGTTGTTTGAATTCAAATGGTGTTTTTACCTCAAGTGCCTGTTGTTTTAGTGCACGATTCTTTTGCTTAAGTGCTGCTATTTTTTTCAGGTGCCGCTGTTTGGTTTTTGTAAATTCTCGTATTTTATAGCGGGGCGGCATTCGAGGCTTGTGTGTATCCAGTTATCACTGTAGCGTAATATTTTTGATAGTTGAGGCATGGGTTGGAGCCTTTTCATTCTCTATTTTCGAGGATTTTTTAACCCTATAAAAATTATTTCAAGTTGGGTTATGGCAAAGTTAATCTTTTTAGATTTTTGTAAGTAGTTGATTATTTAACAAATAGGAGGAATTAGTGAGCTAAATTGGCACTATATTTCGACAGCCTAGGGCTGCGCCCCATCTACCATCGAAAAGAAGCGCGGGCTAATGGGCATATCTTTATCAACTCAAGGCAGAGAAAATAACGCGTGAATATGCCTAAATTGTAATAACTAGTCGTTTAAGCGGTTATCTCCATTAATAAAAAATTTGATTGACTGTTCTGGATCGAAAGCAACTATTCAACATTAAAACTCTGATTACAGAGTGTTTTCATATTTAGGCTGTAGCTAAGTTGATAAGCTGCATATCGCAAACTTTCCATAGAGTTTGCAACACAGTATTTAGTATAGAACCTATGCAAGTTATAATAAATTATGATTTACCCTTGAACTACAGTCGTAAATAACGCATAATAGCCGCTCTTCAACGCTAGTGGTTGTCGACATTATGGTTACTGTGTCGGTCCTCTCGCAACGATATTCTGTAAACTCCGCCAGGCCTGGAAGGGAGCAACGGTAGCAGAAGATTCGTGTGCCGAGATGTGGCTGGCATGGTATCCGCCCAATCTCTACATTCTAGCACTCTGTCATGAATCATCAGGTTCTCGCCAGAAAATGGCGTCCGCATAATTTCACTGAAATAGTTGGTCAGGAGCATGTTAGCCAAGCGCTAATCAATGCATTGCAACATGACCGATTACACCATGCTTATTTATTTACCGGCACGCGCGGTGTAGGCAAAACAACAATCGCCAGAATCCTGGCAAAAGCAATTAACTGCGAAAATCTTCAAGATTACAACCCTTGTGGGCAATGCGCTGTATGCAAGGCTCTGGATGAAGGGCGATTTCTGGATTTAATCGAAGTGGATGCGGCTTCCCGTACCAAGGTAGAAGATACCCGTGATTTACTGGATAATGCCCAATATGCCCCGAATAGTGGTCAATATAAAGTTTATCTGATTGATGAAGTGCATATGCTTTCTGGGCATAGTTTTAATGCTTTGCTTAAAACGCTGGAAGAGCCTCCCGAGCATGTTAAGTTTTTATTAGCCACGACAGATCCGCAAAAAATCCCCGTTACCGTTTTATCTCGCTGCTTACAGTTTAATTTAAAACGCCTGACACCTAGCCAGATTAGTGAGCAAATGGCTTACATCTTGGCTGAAGAAAAAATTGAATTTGAACAGAATGCATTGCGCTTAATTGCACGTGCTGCTGATGGCAGTATGCGTGATGGCTTGAGTTTACTGGATCAGGCGATTGTTTTTGGTAATGACGTAGTCAGTACGGAAATGGTCAGCCAGATGCTCGGCACCATTGCTCAGCAACCGGTAGAAGATATACTGCGTTGTTTAGCTCAAAAAGATGCCCAGATGCTACTGCAAACTATTCAGGAGATTGCAGAGTTATCACCTGACTTCTCCGATGTATTACAGAAAATATTACAGGTCTTGCATCGGCTAGCTTTAGTTCAGCTTGTGCCTGCCGTTGCAGAAACTGAAGATGATGCAGAGATGTTGCACGAGCTAAGTCCATTATTTTCGGCTGAAGAATTGCAATTGTATTATCAGATTGCACTTATGGGGCAAAAAGACCTTAGTCTAGCTCCCGAGCCGCGATCCGGGTTTGAAATGATTATGCTTAGAATGCTGGCTTTTAACCCTCAGTCCAGTAGCACTAAAGCGCCGGTTCAGGTCAGAGTTGCTCCAAAAATTGCTCCAATTGAAATTAAAAAACCTAAGCCGCAGGTTAGAGCTAGCTTAGCATCAGACAGGGTAGCTAAACCTCTGGTATCTAGCCAGGTGATGCCAGAGCCAGTGAGAGCGTCCGTTGCAGAAAGTCAGGTTATAGAATCAGGCGCTAGCTTACCTTGGTACGATATGGTTATTGCGATGAATTTGCAAAGTTTGACGCGTGAATTAGCGAATAACTGCATTTTTGAAGCGGTAGATGAGCATGAGTGCCGCTTAATTTTAGATCCTAAGCATGCTCATATGAACGGCTCGCGTGCGGAGGAAAAGCTGCAGCTAGCATTGCAGAAATATTATGGTAAGGCTCTCAGGTTAGTGATTAAAAGGGAGGCTAGTGCCACTGATACACCGGCTATAAAAATCCAGCAAGAAAAGTTAAATCGACAACAAGACGCGGTTAATTCAATAGAGAATGATGAGAATATACAGGCATTAAAAACAAATTTTGATGCACGCGTAATTCCTGGTTCAATCGAACCGGTAGAAAATATTATTGAGGAGAAATAAAGATGAAGGGTGCGCTTGGAAATATCATGCAGCAGGCTCAGAAAATGCAGGAAGACATGCAAAAGGCACAGGCCGAACTAGAAGCTCTGGAAGTCACAGGAGAGTCAGGCGGCGGCATGGTCAGTATTCTGATGACGGGAAAAAGAGAAGTCCGTAAAGTGTCTATTGATGATACTTTGGTGGGCGATGATAAAGAAATGCTGGAAGACTTAGTTGCGGCTGCAATCAATGATGCGGTACATAAAGTGGCGAAACTTAAAAAAGAAAAAATGGGTGATGTGACCTCAGGTATTCCTCTGCCTCCCGGGTTTAAAATGCCATTCTAAGCATGCCAAAACAAGAATTGCTTAACGATGTTATTGATGCCTTATGCTGTATGCCTGGAGTGGGCCCAAAGTCTGCACAACGTATCGCATTACATTTATTTCAACGTGATAGAGGTGGCGCCGAAAACCTGGCCAAAGTCTTGCAAAAGGCGGTAAATAAACTGGGTTTGTGTAAAAAATGCCGTACGCTGAGTGAGCATGAATTATGTGCAATCTGTGCAAATTCAGAGCGCGATTTGCAAACACTGTGTGTCGTAGAAAGCCCGGCGGATGTCTGGTTGGTCAATCAGGCAACTAATTTTAAGGGCATATTCTTTGTTTTAAACGGACGGTTGTCGCCTTTAGATGGCATAGGCCCAGATGAAATTGGGCTGGATCAGTTAGAGCAGCAATTAGCAAATAGTCCGATAACAGAACTTATACTGGCGACTAATTCGACAGTTGAAGGTGAGGCAACAGCGCACTATATTGCTCAACTGGCTTTGCCCTATAAGATTAGAGTAAGCCGCATTGCACATGGCGTACCGGTAGGTGGTGAGTTGGAGTTTATTGATAGTAATACCCTGGCGTACGCTTTTAGTGGGCGACGTGATATAGCATAGGAGAATGTAGTGACTGATTGTCTGTTTTGTAAAATGGTGGCAAAAGAAATTGAACCGGATGTCGTCTATGAAGATGAGCAGGTACTAGCGTTTAGAGATATACACCCGAAAGCGCCGACGCATATTTTAATCATACCCAAACAGCACGTGGCTACTTTAAATGATTTGCAGGGTGAGCAACTGGCAGGGCATTTATTACAAACAGTCGCACAGATTGCAAAATCGGAAGGTATTGCTGAAACTGGCTACCGCACGGTGATTAATTGCAATAATGCGGGCGGTCAGGAAGTGTACCATTTGCATCTACATTTACTTGGCGGCAGACAAATGAGCTGGCCAGCAGGCTAGACAGATCGCTATCCATTTGCCAAGGATGAGGCGGTTAACTTTATTTTTTATCATGAAGTGTCTGAAGGTTAGGTGGAGGCACATAATCTAATTCTTTGAATTCAACAAGATAGATAAAAAAATCCATACTTATTTTCGCAATCTATTTTATGCATTTTTACCTTTATTAGCTGCATGCTAAAACAATAAAGAACAGCAATAATTTCACCCTCAATCAGTAGGCATTTTTTCACGCAATTTTAAGTATCGCTGATAGCGTGTTTTCGAGATTGTTCCTGCTTCTACCGCATCACGCACTGCACAACCCTTGTCTTTAACATGCCGGCAATTATTAAATTTACATTGCTCGATAAAAGGCTGAAATTCCCTGTATCCATTGGCTAGTTGCTGTTCAGACATACCTGCTAAGCCAAAAATTGCTACTCCTGGGCTGTCGATTAAATCCCCACTGTCAGGTAAATGGTAAAGGGTTGCAGCTGTGGTTGTGTGTCTGCCGTGCTTGGTTATTGCTGAGACGGTATTGGTTTTTAAATCTTTGTCCGGAATAAGGGTATTGGTTAAAGACGATTTCCCCACCCCAGATTGTCCGGTAAAAATACTGATTTTATCTTGCAATGCTTGTTTGAGATTTTCAATTCCTACATTTTCTTTTGCACTGACGCGAAATAGGCTGTAGCCAAGAGACAGGTAGTCCTTCAGTTCTTGCTCTATATTTTTCACTAAGTCTAAATCGGATTTATTATAAATTAATAGTGCATCAATATTGCGATTTTCACAAATCGCCAGGTATTGATCTATCAATAAAAAATCGCAATAAGGCTCGTTGGCAAAGACCACAAAAATCTGGTCGATATTTGCCGCAACAGGCCGTGTTCGCTTACCTTTGTTGGGACGTTCAAGGAGTGAGTGGCGGGGTAATAGCTCTTCAATTCGCCCTTGATCCTTAGCGACGATGGATATTCTAACTCGGTCTCCAGTTGCCACGGTTGCTACTTTACGCAGCGTCTGACAGAGAATAGTCGTGCCGTCCACTTCAACGGCGATCCCTTGACCCAGGTGCGAAATAACCAGTCCTGAATGCAGGTCAGACATAATAATTATTTTTATTTAATGGAAGCGGGACTTTTAGTCTCACCCAGTCTGCGGGACTAAAGGTCCCGTTTACGAATGTTAGAATAATTATAGTCTTTACCTATTGCAGTGAGAGTACATAGCAAATGAATAAGTCCTTGTGTGCCTCATGATTGCAAACTATTGCTATAGCTTCGGTTCCAGATGCGCTATGCGGATAGCTGCGGGAGGGTGGCTATAATGGAAGGCTGAAAATAAAGGGTCAGGGGTTAAGGTGCTGGCATTTTCTTTGTATAGCTTGACCAGCCCACTAATTAATTTACTCGCCTGTGCATGTTCAGCAGCAAAATCGTCGGCTTCAAATTCAAACTTGCGCTGAAAATAAGCACTGATAGGTGTCATAAACGTAGTGAACGCGGGGGAGACTAGCATAAACAGTAATAAAGCGGCTGCGTTTGAAGGTACTCCAACGCCTAAACCAGTAAAGAACCAGTTTTCAGTAATCAGCCAGCCTAAGACGCCCAGGCTGATTAGGCTCATAATTGAACTGGCGACTAACATTTTAATCACATGCTTGCGCTTAAAATGGCCTAATTCGTGCGCTAGCACCGCTTCCATTTCATCATCATCCAGAGATTCTGCTAATGTGTCAAAGAATACGATACGTTTATTATTGCCCATGCCGGTAAAATAAGCGTTACCGTGACCGGAGCGCTTGGAGCCATCCATAATAAAAATACCATTACTACTAAAGCCGCAGCGTTCCAGTAACTGGTTGATGCGCTCTTTTAACGTACCATCTTCCAGTGGTGTAAATTTATTGAATAAAGGTGCGATAAGCGTCGGGTAGAGCCAGCTCATCAGCAAGGAAAAACTGATTAAAATAGCCCAGGTCCAGATCCACCAGGTATTTCCTAGTGCCTGCATAACCCAGAGTATAAGCGCTAACAAAGGGAGTCCAATAACAGCCACCAGCGCTAGTTGCAGGAACTGGTCTTTGATAAACTGGCCGACAGTGCTTTTGTTAAAGCCAAATTTTTCTTCAATAACAAAGGTGAGATACAGGCTGGTAGGTAATTCAAATATAGACATAATGAAAAAAACCGAGCCTAATGAAGCAATTCCGGTCATGATCTCAGATAAGTCAAAGCCAGCCCAGAATTCAAACACCAAGCTTATGCCTCCCCCCAGTGTTAATAATAATAAAAAGATCAAGCCGACAACGCTGTCGATATCCCCTAGTTTGCCTTTTGCTATGGTGTAATCTGCGGCTTTCTGGTGCGCTTCCAGAGTTATGGACTCGGTAAAGGCAGCGGGTACTTGTCCGCGGTGCTTAAACACATAGGCTGATTGACGTCTGGATAACCAGAATTGCACGGAATAAGACAATGCCAATGCGATTAAGAAAATATAAGTAAAAGTATTCATTGCTAGTATGCTCGTTCCTAAGGTGGATTAATAAAAATAGTCACCTGTTTATCAAGATAGGGATCTATTTTAAATTAATATTGATATTTTTGTTAAAATTGCTGCTATTAATTACTGATTGGAAAATTTTAGCTACCTAACTCGCTTATCGCGGAGTGGGAAATCACTAAAACAAATTACCCTCAGCAAAATCATATGGCCTTGTGTTAGCGCTATGGCCATACAGTTTAGCCAGTGCTACAATTCAGCGCAACATATAACGACCTTATGGATAAATAAATGGCGCAACAACAAGATAATCTGGTCTGGCTCGACCTGGAGATGACCGGCCTGGACTCGGATAATGACCTGATCATTGAGATTGCAACGGTAGTCACAGATAAGTATTTAAATGTTTTGGCAACAGGTCCTGTCATCGCAGTGCATCAAAGTGACCAGGTACTTGCCGCAATGGACGCGTGGAACCAGGAGCATCATGGTAAATCCGGACTGATTGAACGTGTGAAAGCTTCAACGATAGATGATAGCGATGCGATGCGGCAAACACTGGATTTTTTAAAAGAGTGGGTAGCGCCAGGTGAGTCGCCGATGTGTGGTAATAGTATTGGTCAGGACAGACGTTTTTTATATCGCTATATGCCTGATCTGGAAAGCTATTTTCATTATCGTAATATTGATGTTTCTACCGTCAAAGAGCTGGCACGTCGTTGGGCGCCAGTCGTTTTCGCAAGCGTACAGAAAAAGGAAACGCATCAGGCACTAGACGATGTGCTGGAATCTATAGAAGAATTAAAACATTATCGTGAGCATTTTATTAAAACCTAGAGCTGGTCAACTATGAATCCATTAATTGCAATAGCTTTTGGAGGCGCATGCGGCGCAGTTTTGCGTTTTTTAGTTTCCAGTGGTGTTTATCAGTGGCTGGGACGTGGCTTTCCTTATGGAACGTTAACCGTTAATGTATTGGGCTCGTTTCTAATCGGCTTGTTAACCGAGGTGTTAGTGTTGCAACGTATTGCTATTACCATGGAATATCGGTCTGCGATTTTAGTCGGATTATTTGGCTCATTTACTACTTTTTCTACCTTTTCATTGGAAACCTTATTTCTAATTGAGCAAGGTAATTTGCTAAAGGCTGCGCTGAATATATTAATTAGCGTTTGTGCCTGTGTATTTGCAGTCTGGATCGGTCTGTTAGCAGGGCGCGGCTTATTTTCTTATTCAGGCGGCGTGATACGCTGGATGGGCTGGATCTTTCCTTATGCACTGGTAGTCGTTAATGCGCTGGTTGCATTTTTAATCGGCTTGGTTGCCGCATTGTTAATTTATAAATCCTCATTATCAGAAGAGTACCGGGCGGCGTTGTTAATTGTCATCGTTGGCATGTTTGCAACTTTATCAAGCTTATATGTGGTGTTGTATTTGATAGAAGAAGGACATCAATTTGAAAAAGAGCTAAATATGATGCTTAGCGTGTTTTTAGGTAATGCTTTGTTATGTGGGGCAGCCATCTGGGGCGGGTTGCTTTTAGGTAAGCAGATTTAACAAATTCTAGAGTGGGCTTCAGCTCACTAATCTCTAGCGTATTTCTGGTTATGCTAAAATGACTATTGAATCATAGGGGGTAAAGCAGTGACAGATCAAAATTTAACATTAAGAATTAAACAAAATATAGACACAGCAGCAACAATGGCATGACGAGTTTGAATTAAAGCAATCAGAGTTTGCATGGCGTGAAAAGTATTGGTGGCGGCAAAGAGAATTTTGGTTGGTTGTCGCCAGCATTTTATTGGCCGCCTTGCCGATGAAGTTATTGATGCCATTGCGCGCGTAACCCCAGATAAATTCTATTATCAATTCTTAAAAAGGACTCTTCGTAGTCCTTTTTAATTATCTGCTGTAGGTAATGCTATCGAGGCTACGGGAATTATAAGTAATGGTATAGCCACTGGTGGATTTACTCTATAATTATTGTCATTAATAGTATTCATATTTTAGAAGGTAGCAAAGAACCATGTTAGATCCACATTTATTTAGATCAGATCTTGAATTTGTACAAACACAATTAAAAAGACGTGGTTGTGATTTTGATGCAGATTTTTATACTGATTTAGAGAATAGGCGTAAAGCAATTCAAGTCAAAACGCAGGAATTACAAAATGAGCGGAATTTAAGTTCCAAAGCTATAGGTCAGGCGAAAGCAAAAGGTGAGGATGTGCAGCCACTTCTGGATCAGGTGCAAGGCTTAGGCGAGCAGTTAAAAGCAGCAGCAACAGAGCTTGGTGACATTCAGGCGCAAATGCAGAGTTTGATGGAAGGCTTACCTAATCTACTGGATGCGACTGTGCCAGAGGGTAATGATGAAGACGATAATATAGAGATTAGCCGTTGGGGAGAGGTGCCTGAATTTGACTTTGAAATTAAGGATCATGTCGATCTTGGCGCTATGCATAAAGGCATGGATTTTGAAACAGGTGCGAAAATTACCGGTGCCCGCTTTGTTGTATTAAGAAGCAATATTGCCCGCCTGCAGCGTGCTATTATTCAGTTTATGCTGGATACTCATGCTGATGAGCATGGTTATTCAGAAACCTATGTGCCGTATATCGTCAATGCAGATAGTTTGTATGGCACGGGGCAATTGCCAAAATTTGCTGATGATTTATTTAAGGTCAGTGAAGACCCTGATTTATATTTAATCCCCACAGCCGAAGTTCCGGTAACTAATATCGTGCGTAATGAAATCGTTGCTGCAGATGAGATGCCGCTCAGAATGGTTAGTCATACCCCTTGTTTTCGTAGCGAGGCCGGGGCGTATGGTAAAGATGTGCGGGGTTTGATACGCCAGCATCAATTTGAAAAAGTCGAGCTGGTACAGGTCGTTAAAGCCAGCGAATCAGAGCAGGCACATGAAGACTTAACTGAGCATGCTGAAAACATTCTCAAGAAATTAAAATTATCTTATCGTAAAGTTCTACTGTGTTCAGGCGACACTGGTTTTTCATCGACTAAAACCTATGATCTGGAAGTTTGGTTACCGGGGCAGGAGGCCTATAGAGAAATTTCATCTTGTAGTAATTTTAAAGATTTTCAGGCGCGTCGCTTAAAAGCTCGCTGGCGTAATCCTGAGACCGGGAAACCCGAGTTAGTACATACTATCAACGGTTCAGGCCTGGCAGCTGGGCGTGCTCTAGTCGCTATTATGGAGAATTATCAGACAGCGGCAGGGGAGATTGTTATTCCTGAAGTATTGCAGCCTTATATGGGCGGTATGAAGGTTATTAAGGTAACTTAGAAATGAGGGCTATTACTTATGAAGATAGCAAGCTTAATAAGTAGTAGCTTAATCTTTTTCAGTGCGCTATGGCTGAGTAGTTGTGATGATGGTCTGGAGTCAGGTCTGGATAAAGACCTAGAGAAAAGTAAGGAATTTGTTCTTAGTCCAATAGAGCAACCGCCTGCAGATTTAGTGGTTAATAGGCAGGAGCAGAGTAGAGTTGTAGAGTCGGATGTCAGGAAACAGCTAGCTGATAAGCAAGTGGATTTGGCTAACGAGCGATCAGACATTCAAGTAAGAGAGGACAGTCAGCAGCAAGACCCTGTCGTTTTGGATTTCTCACTGAATTTCAAGCAGATGGAGCTTTCAGATGTATCAAATATTCCTGGCAGCAATAGTCAAGGGGTATTGCGTGGAATTTTTGAGTCAGAAGGCGTGGCTTCTAATGTTGAAATGGAACCTCATTTTTCCTGGCCCCACAATGAAAATAAAGAAAAGGAAGTGACACCTGATGGCGCCGGGGTTAAATTTAAAATAGAATTTTAAGTAAGTAGGGTGATTGAATCGATAGAATAACTCAATCACCCTGAACTATCCCCCAACAATCATCTGAATGCTGGGGTAGTGGTTTTATCTAGCTGTTATGGTAAAACCTACACGACGGTTCTCTGCGCGACCTTTAGCAGTATCGTTAGGTGCGATAGGGTTTGATTCACCAAAGCCTTTGGTAGTTAAACGGCTAGTATCGATGCCATTTTCAACCAGATGGTTTTTAACCGCTTCTGCTCTGCGCACTGAAAGGCCCATATTGTAGGCTTCAGGGCCAGTGCTATCTGTATGGCCTTCAAGTTGTACAGTCATGCGAGGGTTTTTGTTTAAAGTTGCAATTGCATTCTCAAATAAAGGTGCGAAAGCAGGTGTGATTTTTGTTGAATCGAATCCAAAATCCACACTGTTAAAAGACCAGCAACCTTGTGAATTAACTTTTGCACCAGAAGGTGTGTTTTTGCATTTGTCATGTGAATCATCAATTCCATCAGCATCACTGTCTCTTGATGTTACGCCTGATTTTGAATATAGCATGCTTTCAACAAAACCTGCCATAGCCGCGCTAGATGATATGTCAGCAGAATTTACGCTCTTTCCACAATTAGAGATGTTAGATAATTCCTGTAATACAACTTGTCCAGAAGTGTCGTAGTTATTGCCTACCCAGATTGAGTAGATACATAGACGCTGGCCAAATTTATCTTCCAGAGCTTGTGCTTCTGCAAGTGTCTCACTTGGAACTTGCTGGCCATCACTAACGATTAGCAAGGCACTATTGCCGCGAACTTTTTCTAGTTCAGTGGTTGACCCTGCGAGTGCTTTATTTAATGGAGATCCACCGCTAGCACATTGTGTCATGTCAAGGCCGGACTGGAAGTTTTTAGCAGAATGCCTAGTTGCATTCTGATCAACTTTTGTAGAACTCCAGTCTAAACAATGACCAGATCCAAAGCTTGTAATTCCAGTAGCAAGGTTAATATTTGCTGGGATAGTTTTATTTAAACGGTACAATGTCTGTTTCTCAACATCCAGCTTTGAGGATCCTGAATCATTACCATCATAAGTAGTGTTAGTGGATGAAGAAGCATCTACAATAACAAAAATTGCATCAGTTTTTTGTCTAAATTCAGAAGTTGAAGTGGCCTGTGCAACAGGAGTAGCGGTAAAATTTGGATACGTTGTTGGTTTAGTGGCACACCCTGATAGCAGGGCAAGGCCTGAAATTGCAACAACAGGGATAATTATCTTCTTTAGCATTTTTTCTCTCCGGAAACAGTAGGAATAAGGATGAGTGAATAGTATTTTAACACTTTCAATATATAAGTTAAGCATGAAATAATAGATATGCAAGAAAATTTACTAAAAGAGGCGTAAATGAGAATAATACAAACAATGATTTTAAGCTGTTTTATGATGTTTAGCATTAACAGTTTGGCGAATACATTTTCTGAAATTGAACATCAGGCAGAGCAAGGGAGTGCTCTAGCGGAGGCGCAGATGGGGGCGATGTATCAACTAGGACGAAATGGAGCGACTAGAGACCTTCAGAGATCGGCAAAATGGATGTTAAAAGCGGCAAATCAGGGCTTAGTGGAGGCCGAGGTGTTTATGGCGGCACTCTATGACCGTGGTTTAGGGGTAAAAAAGAATGTTAACACGGCAACTCAGTGGTATGAAAAAGCAGCGGCTCAACAACATGGCACTGCACTGGCTATTTTAGGCCGCAATGATGTCGCTAAGGGCAGTATTGCGTTTAAATATAAAGCCCTGCGCCTAAGAGCCTCAAAGCAAATTCCGGTAGAATATTCCAAACGATTTTTAAGACAGAAACTATAACAGATGACAATAAAAACACGCTTTGCCCCTAGCCCAACTGGGCTTTTGCATATTGGTGGTGCCCGTACTGCTTTATTTTCCTGGTTACATGCAAAGAAAAATAACGGTATTTTTGTGCTACGCATAGAAGATACTGACCTGGAGCGCTCTACCCAGGAATCGGTGGATGCGATTCTTGAGGGCATGCAATGGTTAGGACTCGATTATGATCAAGGACCTTATTACCAGACTCAGCGATTCGACCGCTACGAAGAAATTATCCAGCAGTTACTAGATCAGGGCGATGCTTATTATTGTTACTGCTCTAAAGAAGAGTTGGATTCCTTGCGCGAGCAGCAAATGGCGAATAAGGAAAAGCCACGATATAACGGCAAATGTCGCGATAATGTTGAGCAACAAGAAGGTATGAATCGGGTTGTTCGATTTCGTAATCCAGAATCAGGTGAAGTTGTTCTGGAAGACTTGGTCAAAGGCAAAATCGTAGTTGCTAATAAGGAATTAGATGATCTAATTATTGCACGCACCGACGGCAGTCCAACTTATAATTTAACCGTTGTTGTTGATGATATGGATATGGGTATTACTCATGTGATTCGTGGGGATGACCATGTTAATAATACGCCAAGACAGATGAACATTTTAAAGGCATTAAGCGCTGAGCTCCCTAATTATGCTCATCTGCCTATGATTTTAGGCGATGATGGAGCAAGGTTATCCAAACGGCATGGAGCAGTCGGCGTTATGCAATATCGTGATGATGGCTTTATGCCGGAAGCTTTATTGAATTATTTGGTCAGATTAGGCTGGTCACATGGCGACCAGGAAGTATTTACTCGCGAGGAAATGATTGAGTTATTTGATATTAGCAAGGTTAATGTTTCAGCCTCTGCCTTTAATGCTGAAAAACTGCTATGGCTGAATCATCAATATATTATGAATTCTACTCCGGAACTAGTTGCCAAGCACCTGGAATGGCATATGCAGCAACGAGGAATAGATACTGCAGCAGAGGGTCCAGCCTTAGTTGATATTGTTAAAGCCCAGCGGGAGAGGAGTAAAACATTAGTCGACATGGCTGATGCCAGTGTCTATTTTTATCAGGACTTTACTGAATATGATGCAAAGGCTGCCAAGAAGAACTTTAAGCAGGGAACCGACGAAGTTTTACAAACATTATTCGATGCCTTTATCAAGGTGACTGAGTGGCAGGGTGAGGTCTTGCATGACATCGTTTTGCAGACAGCCGAACAGTTAGAATTAAAACTGGGCAAAGTAGCTCAGCCTTTACGTATCGCAGTTTGTGGTACTGGTATGTCACCGTCTATTGATGTTACTTTATCCTTATTAGGCAGAGAAAAAACTTTGCGTCGTATGGAGAAGGCAATTAGGTATATTAAGGAAAATAAAAGCTAGACAGTGATTCATTATGATGTATAATCGTTGGACTCTACTAAGTGGCCACATGGGGCCATAGCTCAATTGGGAGAGCGCAACACTGGCAGTGTTGAGGTCGGCGGTTCGATCCCGCCTGGCTCCACCATATACTTAGTTTGAAAAAGTTCTTAGTCCCCATCGTCTAGAGGCCTAGGACACCGCCCTTTCACGGCGGTAACGGGGGTTCGAACCCCCCTGGGGACGCCAATTAAAAACTCATAGGAATTGAGTTTTAGGCTTGTAAAAGCTATTTTATGTAATTCGGGAGCAGTGCTAACGCACTTACAAAAAAGTTCTTAGTCCCCATCGTCTAGAGGCCTAGGACACCGCCCTTTCACGGCGGTAACGGGGGTTCGAACCCCCCTGGGGACGCCATATTTAAAACCCATTTATTCTTTTGAGTAGATGGGTTTTTTTATGCCTGCTGTTTATAGATTTAAGAGGATTTATTGAATCTGTTCAGCATATCCCCCTAACGTGTAAAATAGTACTCATAGTCTATTGAAGTTATAAATATTACATGGACTGGAGTATAAATTTGGAATCAATTTAA
>Ga0233448_1002100_pt1 | contig 14781 bp, 13 predicted proteins | sample SI_124_October20_2_FD_183015 | JGI IMG/M metagenome (GOLD analysis project Ga0233448, IMG submission 183015) | Seawater microbial communities from Saanich Inlet, British Columbia, Canada - SI_124_October2016_150_MG | ecosystem: Environmental > Aquatic > Marine > Inlet | place: Canada: British... | reverse complement strand
CAAACATTCAACCTTGAAAAAGGTGAATCTACCTATATCCCACTAGGCGTTACCCATAGCCTAGAGAATAAAACCAATAAGCCACTAGAAATCATCGAAGTGCAAAGCGGCACTTATCTGGGTGAAGATGACATTATTAGGTTTGAAGATATGTATGGACGTATTAAAAATTAAATAATAGACTAAAATGATCTCAATTACCATATAAAATTTATAGGATATTTTTGGAAATGAATTATGAATACTAAAGTAGCATTAATCACTGGTATTACCGGCCAAGACGGTGCCTACCTAGCAGAATTCTTACTAGACAAGGGCTATGAAGTGCACGGCATCAAACGCCGCTCTTCATCATTCAACACAGACCGTATTGATCATCTTTATCAAGATCCTCATGAAGATAACTGTAAGCTTATACTTCACTATGGAGATTTGTCTGATTCAATGAGTTTAGTACGTATCATTCAACAAATCCAACCTGATGAAATATATAACCTTGGTGCACAATCCCATGTTGCAGTCTCATTCGAAACTCCTGAATACACGGCAGATACTGTAGGACTTGGTGCACTACGCGTACTAGAAGCCATTCGCATTTCAGGTCTTGAGAAAAAAACCCGCTACTACCAAGCCTCTACCTCAGAGCTATACGGCGAAGTGCAAGAAACTCCACAAAAAGAAACCACCCCTTTTTACCCACGCTCTCCCTACGCAGCAGCCAAGCTATATGCTTATTGGATAACCATTAACTACCGTGAAGCTTATGGCATGTATGCTTGTAATGGTATCTTGTTTAATCACGAATCTCCAGTTAGAGGAGAGACCTTCGTAACCCGCAAAATCACCAGAGCACTAGCGCGTATTTCATTAGGCCTGCAAGACACTGTTTATCTTGGTAATATGGATGCTAAACGAGACTGGGGTCATGCCAAAGACTATGTAGAAATGCAATGGTTAATGCTACAACAAGATGAGCCAGATGATTTTTGTATTGCCACTGGTGTGCAATATTCAGTACGTGACTTTGTAAACTTCGCTTGGGGTCATTTGGGCAAGACTATTCGTTGGGAGGGCGAAGGCATGGATGAAAAAGGTTATGATGTTCAAACAGGTAATATAATCGTAGCCGTTGATCTGCGTTATTTCCGTCCAACTGAAGTGGAAACACTACTAGGCGATCCAACTAAAGCCAAAGAAAAATTAGGCTGGGAGCCAAAAATTACCCTTGAAGAGATGGTGCATGAAATGATGGAGAATGACATTAACATTGCTAAGCGTGATTCATTAGTAAAAGAACATGGCTTTAAAGCACCAGACTTTAACGAATAGAATTAACTAAAAGATAAAGAGATTGATCTCAATTGGTAGCTCTTTAAAGATTTGCCTAGTTGCTGAAGGTGAGGCTGATATTTATCCAAGATTAGAGTCGACGATGAAGTGGGATACTGGAGCTGCACATGCAATTGTTAACGAGTCAGAAAAGAATTTACAAAAGTATAAAAATAGTAAATATTCAAAACATGCATATAATAAAAAGGACTTGTTGAATCAGTGGTTTGTAGTGGGAACATTACAATAGCCGGAACCGGCTACGTTGGCTTTTCCAATGCCATGCTTATATCCTAAAATCATGATGACGCATAAACAACACATTTAATAACCAGAGCAATAAAGAGAACGGACTATGAAAACTAATTTAATAAATAAACTACAAGATAAAACAGCAATTATAGGGATTATAGGTTTGGGGTATGTTGGCCTACCCCTGATGCTACGTTATGTTGAAGTTGGATATAAAGTTTTAGGTATTGATATTAATCAGGAAAAAGTTGATATGCTCAACCAAGGCATAAGTTATATAGAACATATATCTACTGAGCATATAAAAAAGGCTGTTGAGAATGGCTTCGAAGCAACAACAGATTTTTCTCGAGTGGCAGAAGCTGATGCATTGATTATCTGTGTGCCAACTCCACTTAACAAATATAGAGAGCCTGATCTCAGTTTTGTAATAGATACAACTGATTTCATTATTCCTCATTTAAGAAAGGGACATGTTTTGTCTTTAGAAAGTACCACATACCCAGGTACAACGGAAGAAGAACTTCTTCCTCGTATGGAATCAACCGGATTGAAAGTTGGAGAAGATGTGTTTCTGGTTTATTCTCCAGAAAGAGAAGATCCGGGAAACCCAAATTTTGAAACAAAAACGATTCCTAAAGTATGCGGCGGGCATACAGAGAATTGCCTTGATGTAGGCAAGGCTTTATATGGATCTGTTATTGATAATGTAGTATTAGTTAGTTCTACAAAAGCTGCTGAAATGACAAAGTTATTAGAAAATATTCATCGTGCTGTAAATATTGGCCTTGTTAATGAAATGAAAATTGTAGCTGATAAGATGGGAATAAACATCTATGAAGTGATAGATGCGGCTGCTACAAAGCCATTTGGTTTTACCCCTTATTATCCTGGTCCCGGTTTGGGTGGGCATTGCATACCTATAGATCCCTTTTATCTCACCTGGAAGGCACGAGAATATGGTTTAAACACACATTTTATTGAGCTTGCAGGTGAAGTGAATACATCTATGCCTAAATGGGTAATTGGTAAATTGGCAGATGCACTTAATCGTAAGTGTAAATCAATAAAGGGTAGTAAGGTGCTTGTATTAGGCATTGCATATAAGCCAAATGTCGACGACATGAGAGAGTCACCTTCCGTAAAATTAATGGAATTATTAGATGAAAAAGGTGCAATTGTAAATTATTCAGATCCCCATGTCCCTGTATTTCCAAAGATGCGGGAACATTATTTCGACTTAAGTAGTATTGAGTTAACGCCTGAAAATATCAAAAAATTTGATTGTGTACTTATTGCGACTAATCATAAGGCTTTTGATTATGAGATGATTAAGTCTCACGCACAGTTGATTGTAGATACACGTGGGGTGTATAAAGAATCGTTCGATGAATTGGTGCGCGCGTAGATTTGGTGGTATTTTAAAAATTGGATAGAAAATTATTTTACTATCACCAATGAAATACAATCAAGAAATTCATTTCATTTAATTTTTAATTATTTTTAAAAATTATTTACTATTTTAAAATCATAAATTCTTAGGATATATTGTGAAACAAGTTTTATTTAAATCAGGCAAGGCTTTTGTTGAAAATACGCCGGCTCCCTCAGTTGAACCAGGAACTGTGCTTGTTCATGTTGAGTACTCATGTATTTCAGCTGGAACCGAAATTAGTGGCGTACGTTCCAGTGGAGAGCCTATTTGGAAACGGGCATTGAAGCATCCTGATGAAGTTAAACAAGTATTATCAATGGTTTCTGATCAAGGTATTCGGCGAATACATCGTATGGTCAAAGGAAAACTTACTTCAGGAACTGCTTTAGGATATTCAGCTGCTGGCAAGGTAATCGCAGTAGGTGAAGGTATAAGTGATCTTGTAGAAGGTGATAAAGTTGCATGTGCTGGCGCTCAGTGTGCACATCATGCAGAAATTATACGAGTACCTCGAAATTTAGTTGCTCGGATGCCTAAAGACTTGTCAATGGAAAGTGGAAGTACGGTGACACTTGGAGCCATTGCGCTTCACGGGGTTCGTCGCTGTGAACCTACTTTAGGGGAAACAATAGTTGTTGTCGGTTTAGGTATTCTGGGTCAACTAACTGTTCAATATCTTCAATCAAACGGTTGTCAGGTTGTAGGCTTAGATCTAGATCGTAAACGTATAGAGTTAGCTAAAGAACATGGTGTTATGGCTGCATTTCATCCTGATGATGAAAATGTAATTGATCATGTACATAGATTAACTGATGGTTATGGAGCGGATGCAGTAATCGTCACAGCTGGCGGTCCATCTGATCAAATAATGTCCCAAGCATTTACAATGTGTCGAAAAAAAGGACGTGTTGTATTGGTTGGTGATGTAGGCTTAGGGTTAAATCGTGCAGATATTTTTCAAAAGGAACTTGAGTTTCGTATATCAACTTCATATGGCCCAGGACGATATGATCCAACTTATGAGGAAGGTGGAATAGATTATCCTATTTCGTATGTGCGATGGACTGAAAATAGGAACATGGAAGAATACCTACGTTTACTTAATACTAAGAAAATGACGTTGGATGGATTAGTCACAAAAATTGTTGATATAGATGATGCGACTGAGGCTTACCAGAAATTGAAGGAAGGCTCTTCTGATTTAATGGTTTTATTAAAGTATCCAGATAGACCAAAGAATGATGTATTAAATAGCAAAGTAGAATTGCAATTAAAACCAGCAACGGAAAGTCTTGTAAGGTTAGGCGTGATAGGCGCAGGTAGTTTCGCCAAAGGAATGCACCTTCCTAACATTGAACGCTTAAATAAACTATTTAGTCTAAGAGCCATCATGAGTAGAACAGGACATAATGCAAAAGTAGTAGCAGATCAATTTAAAGCTGAATATGCCACTACAGATATTGATGAACTTTTATCGGATGAAAATTTAGATGCTGTTGTAATAACCACAAGACATGATCAACATGGTGGACAAGTATTAAAGTCACTACAAGCAGGTAAGCACGTGTTTGTTGAAAAACCATTAACACTTAGTTTGACGGAGCTTGAATTGATTGAATCTTTCTATAAAGAAAATTCAAATGCTCCTTTGCTGTTAACCGGATTTAATCGTAGGTTCTCTCCCCATATAAGCTATTTAAAAAAAATTATTAGCAATCGCTCTAATCCAATGATCATTAATTATCGTATGAATGCTGGCCATATTCCAAATGATAATTGGGTTCATGGAGTAGAAGGCGGTGGGAGAAATTTAGGTGAAGCGTGTCATATATATGATTTATTCACCGACATAACCAGATCAAAAGTTAATAAAATAAATGCTCATTCAATAAATCCTATGACAGGGTATTATGGTGTTACTGATAATTTTGTTGCTGTAATATCTTTCGAAGATGGCTCTGTTGCAACTTTAACCTATACAGCATTAGGTGCAAAAGATTCCCCGAAAGAACAGATGGAGGTTTTCTGTGATGGAAAGGTTATTAAACTTGATGATTATCGCACTCTAGATATTTATGGGGCGCGTAACTCAGGGCTTAATACTAAAACAATGCAAAAGGGACAGGCTGAAGAGATAAAATCATTTGGGGAAGCTATCCTGAATGGAGGTGAGTGGCCAATACCTTTATGGCAACAGGTTCAGGCAACAAAAATAGCATTTGAAGTTGAAAAACAAATTTCAAATAATTTAATTGATTAAAATTCTAGGTAGTTTCAAATGACTAAAAAAGAGTTAATTATAGGCATTACCGGACAGGATGGAGTTTATCTTGTTGAATTTTTTTTAAAAAAAGGCTATAAAACATACAATGATTTGGTAGAAAATTTTGATGAATTATAATTCTGTACTTAAACCTGAACATGTCATTTATGTTGCGGGACACAATGGAATGGTTGGCTCGGCGATCGTAAGAAACCTTAAAGGTAAAGGATTTAAAAATATCCTGACTCGTTCACGAGTAGAGCTTGATTTAGTAGATCAAAGCGCCGTTAATAAATTTTTTCGGAATTCTCACATAGATTACGTTGTTCTCGCTGGTGCTAAAGTAGGGGGTATTAATGCAAACAATACGTATCCAGCACAATTTATATATGAAAATATTATGATACAAAACAATATCATTCATGGTGCTTATAAAGCAGGAATAACACGATTATTATTTTTAGGAAGTTCTTGTATTTATCCCAAGCTTGCGCCACAACCAATGCGTGAAGATTACTTACTCACCGGGCATCTAGAGCAAACAAACGAGCCCTATGCTGTAGCTAAAATTGCAGGTATCAAGATGTGTGAATCATATAACAGGCAATATGGAACACACTATCGTTCAGTTATGCCTACGAATTTATATGGTCAAGGTGATAGTTTTAATATTGATAATAGTCATGTAATCCCCGCTCTATTAAGAAAGGCTCACGAATCTAAGTTATCCGGGAGCGACACACTAACTGTTTGGGGTAGCGGTAAAGTTCAAAGAGAATTACTTCATGTGGATGATATGGCAGATGCAAGTGTTTTTATAATGGAACAAGATGACGTAACGTATGAAAAACATATATCTCCGATGTTATCACATATTAATGTGGGGACTGGTGATGAAATATCTATCGCGGACCTTGCAGAAAAAATTTGTAAGACAGTAGGTTTTAATGGTGATTTAATTTTTAACACTGAAATGCCTGAAGGGGCACCTCGTAAGTTACTTGATATCTCACGACTGACTAAACTTGGTTGGCGTTCAAAAATAAGTCTGGAAACGGGACTGAAGTCAACCTACGGCTGGTTTTTGCAGAATCAGGATGGATTACGAACTTGATGAAGCGTGCATATTTACTGGCAGATTGTTTATGTCAGTCAAGAGTTGGTCTGGCAATGAGCGCAGGTCTCCTTTTTAGGATCATTATTTATTATAAAATAGAGGTTTTTCATGACTAGTGTAGTAAAAAAATTTGCTTGGGAATTGGCATGTCGTACCCCCTTTACGAGACAATACAAAGCTCGTAAATGGACACACAATGAGTATATGGCATTTGCGCACGACAATATGCGTTATCTCTTTTTGAGTATTGCTCGCTTTGCGCATATCAACAGGCCTATTGAAGGTTATTATTTTGAATTTGGATCTCATGAAGGTCGTACGATGCGCCTTGCATGGCGCCATTTTCAACACTTGTTCAACTGGGATTTTGTCGCTTTTGATTCTTTTGAAGGGTTGCCTGAGGTTGAAGACATAGACAAGCAGCAGATATGGCAAAAAGGACGACTGAAAACTGGAGTTGAAACATTTGAACGAATAGTTACTAGTGCTGGAATGCCTCGTAATAGGTTGAGAACAGTAAAGGGTTTTTATGATGATTCTCTGACAGCTAAATTACAAAACGAGTTGTTACCCCGTAAGGCTGCTGTAATTTATGTCGATTGTGATTTGTATAAGAGTACTGTGCCAGTATTAAATTTTATAAAGCCATTTTTACAAGTTGGTACGATTATCGTTTTTGATGACTGGAATTGTTTTTGTGGTGATCCTGAGCGTGGAGAACGCCTCGCCTGGTCAGAGTTTACACAATCAAATCCACAATTAAAATTCGAGCGTTTTGTGGGTACGAATGAGGCACAATCTTTTATCTGTATTCATCCGGCTACGGATTCCGATGATTTTGATAAGTCTGACGTGGCTTGATTGACTGCGTTACAGTTTTTAGGAGAAAAATTAAATGAACACTACACCAAACCATGACCTCATACCTGGACATCTAAATGAATGTCAGATATGTGGAAATGATAATTTAAAACCTGTAATTAATCTTGGCCACTTGGCCCCCTGTGATTCATTACTTTGGCCTGAGCAGTTAAAGAAAGCTGAGTCGACTTATCCTCTAAATGTGGTTCGTTGTACTGAATGTGATCTTATGCAAATTGATTATGTCGTTGATCCAGCAGAGTTATTTTTTCCTGAGTATCCTTATCGTAGTGGCATCACACCGACGTTGGTAAAAAATCTTCGTTTTACTGGTCCGACTATTATGGAACGATACAATGTAGGGAAGGGTAATCTTGCCATTGACATTGGTTCAAATGACGGAACACTGTTGAGTGGTTTTAAAGATGCCGGCATGAAAGTTCTTGGTGTTGAGCCGACTAACATTGCACAAATTGCAAATGATAACGGGATTGAAACCATTCAAGAATTCTTTTCTGAAGAGCTTGCTACTCGAGTTGTTAAAGAACGTGGCTTTGCATCGATTGTTACTGCAGCAAATATGTTTGCACATGTAGCACAACTTGGAAGTATGATTCGAGGAATTGAGCGTTTATTAGATAATGGTGGAGTGTTTGTAAGTGAGTCTCACTATCTAATGGATTTAATTGAAACTGTCCAGTATGACTCTATTTATCATGAGCATTTGAAGTATTATTCTGTTAAATCAATTATACGCTTATTTGATTTTTATAATTTTACTGTTGTCGATGTTGATCGCATTCCTAACTATGGTGGTTCTATTCGTGTTTATGCAATGAAAGGGAAAGGTCACGAAGTTAAAGACTCAGTTAAAAATTTGTTAGCAGAAGAAAAACGTATGGGTTTGTATGATGATGCTCTATATGATGATTTTGTTTCGCGCATCCGTAAGTCTAAATTCGATTTATTGCATCTTGTAGTGAATGCAAAAGCAAATGGTGCTCAAATTGTCGGTATCGGTAGTCCTGGTCGTGCTGCAACAACTCTGGGTTATTGTAATATTGATACTGATCTTATGCCTTATATTGCAGAGCAATCAACATCTCTAAAGTTAGGCTTGTTCATGCCTGGAGTCCATGTACCTATTATTGATGAAAAACAATTATTTGACGAACAACCTGAATACGCCATTATGTTGTCTTGGCATTACTGGGAGCCGATTGTAGAAAAACTTAGAGCCAAAGGTTTACGTTCTAAAATTATATTACCATTACCAGAAGTTCGAGTCTTAGAGCCTTAAATCGTATATCAACTAATGAGTGACAACTTGATAAAGCATGCAATTATTGGTGCAGGTTTTGGGGCAAACGTTCACTTGCCGGTTTTTATGTCATCACCAAAGGTGCGTGTAGTATCGCTATCAGATAGCGGTTCAGGAGCAGCAGAAAATATTGTTCCAAAAGGTGTTAATGCGTACAGTGATTGGAAACGAATGCTTGATTTGGAGCAGCCTGATTCTTTAAGCGTTGTTGCACCTCCAAATGTTCAGAATGAAATTGTTACTGAAGCACTTGCACGCGGCATCAATGTTTTATGTGAGAAACCATTTGGTATCAGCTTAGAACAAGCACTTGCGATGGAATCGACCAGGATAAAGGCAGAAGTGATTGGTGCTGTAGGTTTCCAATACCGTTATGAACCTGGAATCAAGAAGATGAAGGCATTGCTTGATAATGGAGAAATAGGCTCGTTAAATAGATTGGACATATCTTGGTTGACATCAGGTCGAGCTGATCCCAAAAGAGCTTGGTCATGGCAGCATGATTCCGCTCAAGGTGGTGGTGTTCTAAATGCATTCGTTACGCATGTTTTTGATCTTTTATTTTGGTTATCTAATCAATCAGCATCAGCTGTATCTGGTTCTTCTCGTATCTTAGTAGACTCAAGAATGGACAGTGATGGTAACTTAAGAAAAGTAACGGCTGAAGATAGTGTTGATGCTATTGTTGAAATGGGCTCAAATCTAATAGCAAACCTTAGCGTAACAAATTGCCAACAAAATGGAACTGGTATGCGCATAATTGCATATGGAGATCATGGTTGGATAGAATTCCGCCATGTTTGGCCATTTGGGGCAGCAGATGCATCGCTTATTGTTCATAGTGGAACTGATGCAACTACCATTTCTCTTACACCAGAGAGAAATTCTGTAGTAACAGATACTAGAATGGCGCCTATGGCATCTTTGATTGCGGACTACTGTACTGCTATTAACGACAATTCTAACCCAATAGATATGCCTTCTTTTGCAGAAGCCATTCAAGTGCACCGTGCAATAAAGGTATTACGAGAATCATTACTTACTCCAATAGGAAATTAAACTTTTAAAGCAATGAAAATATTTTTAGTTTTATCTGCAATCCCTTATGAGGAGGGCGAGGCAATTGAAGTAGTTAGCCACGAAGTGGTTAGGCTCATGGCTGCTGCAGGCCATAATTTAATTGTTCAGGTCATCATCCGCGAGACTAGCAGTACTCTTATGGAAGAGCGGTTTTCTGATGCCAAAGCAAAACTTTCAGAAGCAGGTGATATTCAGTTGCTACCGGTTTTGTATTTAGGAGACATGCAACAAAAAAAATCACGTTTATTTAATTTTATAGAGTACATGACTACCATCGTTCGGTGCCTGCCACCTTTTACTGGGCTAATTAATAAATATTTCTTTCCGGGAATGATAGCGAAAAAATCTGTTTTAGGTAGAGTGAAAGAAGTAGCGCCAGACATTATTCTTAGTATTTGGAGTTGGGAAGCACTATCAGCCACATATGATATTAAAGGTGTACCAAAGTTTGTTTATTACGGAAACCCTAATCATAAACCACTTGAATCACAAATGCGTTTTGCTGAGCTTTTTGATATGCCTACACAAGGCTTACTGAATCGTTTGCGTTTTATGCTTTACAAGTTATTTAATCGAGCGCGCGAATTACAGCATTTGAAAATGATGGCTCAATGTGAGGTTACAGCTAATAATTCTAAGGTTGATGCTCAATATTATAAAGATGAAGGTCATCCTCATTCTATCTATTTACAAAACATGTGGCCGGAAGATATTAAAGGGCCAATATTTGGAGGAACGACAACTCCTGATGGCTCGATAAGGATTGCAGGAAGTGTTGGAAATTTAGGAGCGACAGGAAATACTTTCGGATTAAATTACCTTGGTGAAAAATTAGTTCCTGAGTTAGAGAAGCAAAAAGGAACTGAGAAACTTATTGTTAATATTTATGGAGGCGGAGAGCCTCGGAGTAAAGTAAAACAAGTTCTTAAACGTGACTGCATTTATTTGCGTGGGTGGGTAGATGATCTGGTTGCAGAGTTACATCATTCTCATGCTTTTCTTATATTAACAAATGTGGATGGTTTTATTGTTGGTAATACACGCATTCTGCTAGCGTGGGCCTTAGGCTCTTGTGTTATTGCACATTCTAATAGCACGCTTGCCATGCCGGAAATTAAACATATGGAAAATGCGTTGTTGGCAGATACACCCGAAGAATTAGCCAAGTTAATTATACAGGTTAGTCAAGATGAAGAATTACGAAAACGCATTGGACGAGGAGGATATGAAACGTTTAAAAAATATTATCTATCAGATGTTGTTATTCCTCGAATGCTTTTGGCTCTGGATGACTGTTTAAAGAATTATAAATAAAAGTAAGGTAATTAAAAATGTTGATTGGGGTTTTTGGTACAGGTCGAAATGGTAGTTCTTTAATAGGCAGGCTTTTAGATGGTTTGGGTGATACTTATGTCCATCCTGTGGAAGAAAAGTTTTTTACTAGCTTCAACGATTTTTGTAACAAAGGAAAAGTGACGAGATTAGTAGAACAAAATTGTGTTAGTCAGAAATTAAAATCTTTAGATAAGGAGTTGAACTGCGCACAACTCGAAAATTATTTTAACAAAAATAGCCTCAATGAAATATATGAACACTGTCAATCCACAATAGGTACGCCTAATGACTTAGAAAAACTTTCATTGTGTAATCTTATAGGCTCAGGTCAATATTTAGTAGAAGATTTTACTCGTAATTATTTAGAAGGATTATCGAGAGAATTGCGCCCTGATGTCAATTTTAAACATCATATGTTTAAAACTATCGAAACTCCATATCTTGCTGAATATGAAAAGCGATTTCCAGATATGCGGTTTATTCATATATTTAGGCATCCAGTAACCGTTTGCTCATCTCAAAAACGCTCGCTTATGGAAAATAAAAAGTTGCCTGCAAGTTATTTAGGATACGATTGGTTGTCCTGTATGTTGGAAAAGCGTTGGGTTCCTCATGCAAAATTTTTAGCGGAGCATAAAGATGACCCACGCCATATAATTGTACGATATGAAGATTTGGTGACAGACCCAAAAGGTGAGATTAAACGCATTGCTGAAGGTCTGGGTATTGAACCACCTCCGCGCCCAGATGAACAAACTATCTTTCATGATTTGGATAAAACTTCTTGGGGAAGTAACCCAAGCAAGAAAGGAGTAGATACACCGAAAGGGGTAGTCGCAGATCTTCAAAAACGTAATAAATATGTGGAGGTTCTTACTAAGCGTGAAATAGATTTTATTGCTGTCAAGACAAACGGGTTATTAGAGCAATTAGGTTATGACCGGTTCTCTGATGCCAGTCGGTTAAAAGTTGCATTACAGTATCTGTTACTGGATAAATGGGAATTTATGCACTGGCGTAATCCTCGACTTATATTGCTAGGTTTGTATGGAATAGTGTGCAGACGTTTTTACCTTTTTAGAAAATAAAATTTAGTACCTTATGTTTTCTAAACTTGGCGCTATTCTGAAATCAGATTTTTTTTTATACTTGAGTCCTTCAATAGTAAAGGCTGGAGTTTCACTTTTAATTCTTGTTCCTATAACTACATATTTTTTGGAACCTGAGGACTTTGGCCTTTTCGCCCTATTAATAGCACTAGCCATGCCGATTAAAGTATTCGCTTCAGCAGGATCTCGGTGGGTAATCGGTGGTAATTACGTAAATTGCGATGACGCTGAGCGTGGCCGGTTATTATTCAATATTATTTTGTTTGAATTTATTTTGCGGACGACATTAGCCGTAATATTAGCTTTTGCTGCGCAACCAATACTTACATTAGTAATGAGTGTGGAGAATAAGCAGTATATAGAATTATTTTTATTGAGCCTGTTAGCACTATGGTTTAATTCAATATGGCCCGTTGTTTCATATCTTATGACAGTACAACGAAAACCAGGATATTATGCATTTTTGTCTATGGTACAGTTGGTGGCAAGTGTAATAACAACTGTTACCTGCTTTTGGTTTTTTGAAATGGGTATTGAAACTCTTTTTTATGCTCTTATAGTTACTAATGTAACATCTTTGATTTTCGAATTTGTATATGTTTATCAATTTCTTGATTTTACAATTTCAAAGAAATGGATGAAAGAAATTTTCCGGGTGGCTATGCATTCAGCTCCGAATAGTTTAGCTGAAATGATAAGCACTATGTCGGAGCGTATAATTATTCAGACTTTTGTAGGTCTTGCAGCACTAGGTATCTATAGTCACTCTCAGCAGTACCAATCAATATTTAAAATGGCTAACGGAGCTATGTCAAACACTATGACTCCAACGGCGCTGCAAGTTTATTCAAAAGGTCTTAATCATACGCCCATCATAAAAGCATTTGAATCATGGTATGGGGTGCTTGCTTGTTTAGGGGTTTTTCTTGCACTTTTTACAGATAATATAATTAATCTTCTTACGCATGGAAAGTTTGTCGATGCTATTCCATTAGTTTTGATATGGTATCTGTTATCTTACACAGTTTCTCATGGGATCCCTTATGCACAGTTTCTCATGGCTCAGAAGAAAAGTTATGTGCTTATGTATACGCAATTTATTCCTACCATATTTGGTTTAGTGCTGCTTATCATAGCGGTACATTACAGTGGGATCATCGCTGCAGCTATATCTGTAGTTTTTACGAATGCGCTTATACAGTTTTCTCGCTATATTATAGCTAAGCGTATGGGGTATAAGCCTGTAGGTGAGAAAGCATTTATGTATTCAGTTTTTATATATTCATTAATTGTGATATTTGAACTTTTTGTTAAACCGAGTTTAGCAGTCGAAGTGTTATCTTTTATTCTTGTTACATTGATTATATTTAAATATTATAAGTTACCTAATTCAATGAGTGCAATTAAATCAACTTGATACATGTGTTAATAGTAATGTATTTGGAAATTACAATAAAAAAATTCAGCTAAATTATATAGATATTAAAAATAAGAATGAGGATGATTGATGAAGATAATTAACTATGATGCGTTTAATGCGACAAACTATTTCACTATTTTTGAGTGTGATTTAGATGATAAGAGGAGGTTGTTAGATTACATGCTGTGGCTGATAGAGTCAGATGCAAATTTGAAAATACTAACTGATACAAAATTTGCACCATCAGGAGAATGGGTGAAATGGCTTTCAGGAAATTTTTTAGCTTTTTCTGAAAATAAAATCATGTTTAAGAGCGGCCATAAACTTTATGGTTCATATAATCCCTCATTTATTCCTGCATATTACAATTTGAAATTAATAAAATTATTTAAACTAGTATATGTTAATTTACAGAGATGGTTTTCACTAGATCGTAATTCACCAATAAAAAGTGAAAGTGCATTTAGTGAGTTTTATCCTAAACATAGCTTTGGAATTAAACACGAAGATTTTATGGGAGTTCATCCAGGCCCTTATTTTCGTATTCTTGAACCTAATGTATTGATGGGGGATGTTAATAGAGATGTTTTACTTGAAATTGGTGCAGGTGCAGGCATTAATCCCATGTTTAATTTCGTTAATTACGGTTCAACCTCGATTATTATTGATCTTCCTGAAACCATTTCTATGGCGTTTGCACTGATAAAAACTTTTATTCCTACGGCACTAATTGCGCTTCCAAATGATATCGACAAAGAAATTAAATTGGGAAAGTCACTTGAAACAATAATAGATTCTTATGACTTTATATTTTTACTGCCAACACAAGTAAGTCTTTTGAGTGAAAATATCGTTGATGTCGCCTTTAATATGGCTTCATTTCAAGAAATGGATATTTCGGTTGTTCGTAATTATGTTTCATTAATTCATAAGGTACTAAAGCCTGGTGGGCATGTGGCACTGCTAAACTTAGAAATATCAAGACAAATTCCGAATAACTCCATGGATAAATATGGATTAGAATGTTTCGAAAAAGGTGACTTTATCACGGCAAAGTTTGCCAACTGGCAAATAAGTAAATTGAAGGGCCTTAAGTATATTTGTTATATAGGCAGTAAGTAAAAATTATATAGATTTCAATATCTTGAATTCGCACATTAAGTGCAATTATTTCTAAGCCGTTAATAAATCAATAGCCTTCCCTAAAAATAACTCAACAGGTTGTTTGCCACCTCGTGTTTTTCGAGGTCTAGTGTTGA
>Ga0233448_1002079_pt1 | contig 14918 bp, 33 predicted proteins | sample SI_124_October20_2_FD_183015 | JGI IMG/M metagenome (GOLD analysis project Ga0233448, IMG submission 183015) | Seawater microbial communities from Saanich Inlet, British Columbia, Canada - SI_124_October2016_150_MG | ecosystem: Environmental > Aquatic > Marine > Inlet | place: Canada: British... | reverse complement strand
CATTGGCTGCGTGTAACTCACCGGACAGGACTAAATCCACCAGTTCTGACGCAGGATTCGAAGGAGTTTCCGTGGCCTCAGTTGCATCGTCATTATTTACTTCTTCTTGTATTTCCTTATCCGACATTGATACACTCCGTAATTTATTGTCAGTTTGTCATTTACTTTATTTATACGATTTTAGAAGTCCTGGAAACTTTCTGTCTCATCCCATCGGCCTACAACGCCAATCATAGGGTCTTTATTAGGATGATCATAATTTTTATTATCTAATATCTTTGTACCAATAACATATTCTAATACTTCAATACATTTATCAAAACGCATATTATGTATTGATTCTAATCCCATTAATGTATTAAGTATGTTATCTTTATCAATATCAGGGTTCTCCATAACATTCTCAGATAGTAATTTTACATCATCTGAAATCTGTCCTAGCTGTTGTATAGATTCTTCTAAATCAAATCTATCATATAAAGCACCTTGTGTTATACTCATAAATTCCTTTGGTGGGGAGAGATGGAGTCGAACCATCACAGTCTCAGACGGCTGATTTACAGTCAGTTGGGCTCACCTATGCTCAGTCTCCCCTTATGTTGGGTATTTTAAATTATATTCGTTCATGATCTCTACTATCTTATCACGGACTGTTTGAAAAACTTCTTGTTCTCCCTCTGAATATTTTTCTTCCTGATATTTAATTTCACTTCTAATAAACTGTTCTATGTCCCACATAGCTAAAGACCAGTTCATACCATCAGCTGATTGACGATAATTCTCATGGTCTTCAGGTAACTCAAATTCTAATGTAGCTCTCATTGGCTTTATTTCCTTACCTTGTATATGGGTTTCATATTGCTTCTTTTTAACTTCAAAGGGCATCGCCGTTCAATGCCTCACTGATAGGGAACCACGCATCAGAGTTATATGACTTATCACAAATGTAAACATCGAAAAAAGGTTTACCTACAATTAATTCATGGTAATTAACACCCCATCTTTTTAATTGTTCTGCGGTCTGTGGTTTCCAAAATTCTGGGTTATCTTTATACGTTCTACAACCTCTTCCTGTCCATAGTATAATACGATGACCCTTTTCATATAGAGCGTTTATATGATCGATCCGATCCTGCCATGGTTCCATATCCATATAAGTAATCGTATTATCATTTTTTTCTTTTCTTACTGTATCACGGTTAGTACAAATAGTACCATCAATATCGAAGCAATAATGCATTAGTAATTCCTTTCTAATTGTTAACGGACACGTTTACTTGAGTGCATGCTGTAGCCTTTCAACAAATGTTATATGAGCCTTTGGTGGTTTCTTAAATTGAAAACCATATGTTCTGCTTTCTAAATCTTTTAAAACATCCGCAATTTGATACGTTTCAAATTCATATATGTCGTTATTCATATCACCAGATTCAAACTGATGATGCCTCGCATAGTATTCTAAATTTGTAAGTGCTTCTTTATATATCTCTCTGTTCTTAGAATTTGCAGACATTATTGACATACGTAACCAATTTCCAATTCTATCTACATTAGGATAATAATTAAATCGATGTAACCACTCTTGCATGAATTCAACCTTCTCACGAACATCTTTTATTCGCTTTACTCGAACTCTTGCTACTTGCCAACTTATATTCCACTTGTCTGATCTCATATTAATATTATACTACATACAAAACAAAATGTCAAGGAAAAAGAATTATAATGCTCCAAAGAAAATATATTGATCCATAAACGCCCAAACCTCGTGTGGTAATTCTGCCCACCTACAAAGTTTAATGAAGTTAAGTTGCCAGAAAGTATACCAGTCTATACTAACAAAACTATATGCATAACCTAATAAGAATCCAATTAAAAGATATTTTAACATTATTCCTGTTCTTTTAAAACCCAGTAATATCTTCCATAAGGTAGGTGTGCGGTTTCACAATAATCATAAATCTGTCCATAATGTTCTAATACGCCGCCTTTATCTGTTGTCTTCATATACTTGATAGGACAGTCTTCAGGGGCTGTAACCGCTATCCATGTAACAATAATAGCTTGAACAGCTAGCATAACTGTGGTTGGTATAATCATCGATGGCCTGACCAATTCATATAAGGATCATCATACATTTCACGTTGAGCTTGTTCCTTTCTCAACATTCTAATCATATCTCCACGTTCTTCATCTATAACATGCTGAGGTCGAGTATCTATATCTTCCATAGGTTCTTCAGCAACTTTCTTTGCTATTGTATCTACCATTCCTTGACTCCATAAGTATGTTAACATTTCTCAGACTCTTTTATATGATATGTTAAGTCTCTTTCTAATGTAGCGACTCTCTCCATAAGAATTAATATTTGATTTTCTAATCTATCAACCCTACTTGTATTAGGTTTAAACGGATTATCGTTTTTCATATTAACCTTGATATTCATTGACATGATTCTCTGCCTCTTCAATTGTTTCAAAAAACGTTCCGGAACGCTCTTCTCTCTTTCCATCTATCACTGTCCATTCTCGAACTAGATATTTTCCAGATGTTGGTGAATCCCAAATCACTTCTTTCTCTCTCAAGATTTCAATAGTTGCATATTTAAAATCTGGTACCTTTTGAATTCCTCTAACAATACTTGCCATATTAAATCCTATGCTAAAATTATATCATCATGGTCTGCACATTCTGCAGTTCCATCTTCATATTCAACCACGTAAGCTGGTCCGGTTTGTGTAAAAAATTGGTATTTAACTTCACCCGTTTGGGGAAGTAAAGACTTCCTGCTATCGAGTGCAATGACAACCTTATCTCCAACTAAAAAATTATTATCTTCCATATGACCTCTATAATGCAAAGAAAAGAATTATTGTTAAATACATCAGACCACCAAAGACGACGGTCGTTCCTATGAATCTTAATATCTCTTGTAATAGCATAATCTCTCTCATAATAAATTAAAGTTAACCGCCACCCTCCCAACTCTTCGCTTCGGTGGTTGATCACCGGTATGTTAAAACATGTGTGCGATCGTCTGATCGAACCATTCGTAGACAAAACCTACTGCCATTGGTACACATATGAACTGAGTACCAGGAAGTGCTGAACAGAATAAACTGAATCCACCAAATAACAAATTACTGTTATCTGCAGTGACAAGACCAACAGTACTTGTAGTCTCGACATATGATTGTAACGTTGCACCAACAAGTGGTTCATAGTTATGAAATCCTTCAATCATATCTTTTGCGATCGTACTTACTTCTGGCTCTATCATATCTCTCTCCTCGGCTAGTTTTTTTATCTCTGTATATATTATATCACATCTAGCTCAAAAAAGCAACAGAAATAATTATCAATGATTACAATAGAATAGTTAGAGGGTGTTGATATCATTGCTGATAAAAGATTATCAATGATTTCAATAGGATAATTAGAGGGTGTTGATATCATTGATAAACAAATATCTATAATGATTTCAATAAGATAATAAATTTGTTAGAAATTCTTTATATTCTTTGGGAATATAATGTTTATTATAGTTGTAATCATAATAATGCAATCGTTCTGTTCTATAAAATTCTTTTAAATTATAATGTTCTTTATTAAAAAAGTCAACTGCTACTTTTGCGGCCAAAAGAATACCATCATATAAATTTAGATAATATGGTATTAATTTAAGATTTATTTTTTTAAAAGGTTTATTGTTTTTATATGCATAATCAAAGAATAGTTTTAACTCATGTTTATTTACATCAGGAAATATTTCTTTATTATTTGATTGTTGTTTAAATTTAAATAATTTCCGATTCTTATTAATAAAATCTGCATATACATTCAAATCAAAATCGTTATTCCCATAAAGAAATAATGTCATCATATCCTTTGCATTTTTTAAATGCGAGAAAAAATTTGATGTTTGGCTAAATGCAATTTGTCTTTTTAGTATGTTTCCTGTGAAACAATTTAATCCACTATCTTGTGTAAATTGATATATATTGGAGTTTGTATTATCATTAGCAAATCCAGCCGCAACAGAATAATCTCCTAAAGGGGTTCCCGGAAATGGGGAATAGAGTGCATTCCAATAATAATCTTCTTTTCTAAAATTAGATTTAGAAATTAGATCTAAACATTTTAAAGACTCTTGTATAGGGTCTTCATAATAATATTCTTTTAACGGCAAGTCCTTAGATGGCTTTACATATTGTTTTGGTTTAACTGTTGGTAATCCGACTATTGCTTGTGTTCTTAATTCTATATTAAATCGTTTAACATTGTTAATAGCATCTATGATAGTTTCATTAGATTCGTGTCTGTCTAATAATAATTTTCTAATATTAGGATCACCCGATTCTATTGCCATAGATATACCTGCTACTATGTTATTTTTTGAAATAATATTTATTCTATCTTTACCACCTTTACCCGCCAACATTCCTGGTCTAGCTTGTATATAAAATGGTATATTAATTTCTTTCCATCTAACACTAAACTCCTTCCACCATTTAATATTGTTAAGAGAAATATCCGCTTGATCAAATATCGCTGTTGTTTTAATATTATATTTTTCATCTAATCTTAATATATCTTTACCTTCTTCGATTAGAGTTTCTATTGGTCTATCTTGTATTATACTAGGAGGCAAAATATTTGATCCATCATATGCTTCTTTTAAATTTTCTATTAAAGAACTTATATAACAATATGTGCAAGAATATGCACAACCAAGAGCAGTAAGAACAGATTTAACTTCACTCAATGCATATATTTTAGTTTTGTCTGAAAAATTAAAAGTGTCTTCATAAAATTTTTCTCTATCCATACGAGGAATATTAGCATAAGGCATAGGATCGTGATATATTCCTGGTCGATATAATCCTAATAATATATCTCTAAAAATATTAATTCCCTTTCCTCTTACAACATAATCTCCACCAAATTCTTTTGCTTCTTTAAAATTATAATTATTATAATGACCGCCAATTATTATAGGTATTGTTTTTTTATTTGAAAATTTATATTGTTTAACCCAATCAAAAAAATAATTACTGACACCAGTATATAAACTAATTCCTATCCAATCGGGTTTAAATTGTTCTATTACTTCATATGTTTTGTGTATATTACTTTCATTAACTAACAAATAATATCGTTCACCATTCATGTCACGAACTATACCACCCAATGCCATTAAAGTAATATTTTCTATTTCACTTATATCATGGCTAAGAAATAAAACTCTAGGTTTTAAATTAGGTTTAGTTTGTTGTAAATGTAATTTATAATTTGACCAATCACTAGTTATGCTATTAGGTGTATATAAAGTATTATTATATTTTCCTATTATGGATTTAATTTCAGGCAAATGTTCTTCTAGTGGATAACCTAACGGATTTTCTAAATTATCTTTTTTCTTTGGCAACATTTTTTGGTAGTCAATACTATTGTACTTTGTCAAGAACAATGAAGACATATAGAGCAATAAACGCTAAACAGAAACAGCATATTAGAAAAGGTTTCATAGAGATCCTAAGCATCTTGCATTAATCTTTGAATGGGGACGGGGGGTCTTTGTATTAGATCCCGTTACATAATGAAGTAATAGTTGAACTTGATATATTCCTTCAAAGGGCAATCGCCAATGTACGTGCTTCTTGGGGTCTTGCGTGTACAAGAGGGCATCTCCAATATTTAGCTTTATTGGAACATCGTCATCGATATATAGAGGCCATACAGACCCTTGATAGCTATCACTATAAAGGTAACCTGTAGGTATAGTAAGAGATATTTCACAGACGTCCTTATCTATATGTTTATTTAAACGTGCACCGATTTCATATACAATGTAATATGAATAAGAAGGATAAATTTCCTTATCTTTAAAATATCGTTGCACTCTTGGTAAAAAAGCATTTAATGATGCTTCAGCAAAACGATCTTGATATGCTCCATGAGTTTCAGGTCCAGGTGTTTCATGTTTCTTTTTACTGTAAGGTTTAAATCGCTCTAATCGTTCATTGAGAGCATATACTGTAAATGCCTTACAATAGTCTTCATCTATAAATCCAGGTATTACTTTAAACATGTATCAACTGTGTCCCTAATTTATTGGCCATGGTTAATACATCCATCGGTCTACTATGTTCAGTTGTCCAAAATTCCTTTAAATCAAAGCTATGGCCCTTCCAAGGCATTGTTTGATTAAAATAAACTAAAGCGGGAACTCTCATCATTCTAGCTAAATGAGCAATACCACCTTCTGAACAAATTAAAAATTTACAATTCTTTAATACACTAGTTAACATATAACCATATTGATCGAAATTATATTCGATGTTATAGATCGTCTTGTTAGGTCCCAAGCTTGGAACAATAACTATCTTATGTCCATTTGCTTTAAGACTTCTTATCATCATTTCTATAGAAGTAAGATCTGCTACTTTATCTTGATGAGCAGCTGATTTCGATTTATGATGTGTATATAACCATATGGCTACATAATCCCCTCCTTGATGCATTTCTTTTGCCGGCCAATAAACATGATCGTGTTGACCTAATGGTGGATCATCTGTTTGAGTAAATGTTTTAAACTCATGTGTAATTAAATCATTAGGTTTAAAAAAGTTTAATACTCGTTTTACCTGTCTATGGGTTCGAGGTTGTAAATGCCAATTAATTATTGTAGGTTCACTAGCACTTATATAATCATATGATATCTGATTTATTAAATCCCCAAACCCAGAGCTATATCCTTTATTTGTCCAATACTTGTTTATTTCCATTTAGAAGTTTTCTATACATTTTATATGCTTTATCTAAAACATTATCTAGGTTCTGTGACATTTCTCCTTGTAGTGTCATTTGATCAATAATATATTCACCTGTGTATGGGTACATAGCATTAATATGTTTGTTAACTTTATTAATAACTAGTCTTCGAGTATACATAGATCTCCTTTATTCGTCTACATTAACACATCCTACTATATGACATCTATCCACATCCATAGATAGATTAACTCCAGAGTGATAAACCTCTGTATTCATTAAATGAGCTCCTCCTGTTGGTTTTATTTGATGTACAACTTTATTACCATCATTGTCTTCTATAATATGAAAACTGTCACTATCCCCATATAAGGGAATATGTATTCTCATTCCTAGATCATAATGCCATGATAGACACGATTTAGGTTTTAATAACATTAATCGAGTCCTATACATCTTTAGTTGTTTTATTAACTTATTCGTATATGGCATATCAAATATAGGAACAATAAAATCTTTTTCTTCGTGACCACCATCTTCTAATTCTTTAACTCTTCTCGATCCAAAATAAGGATCATTCTTTCCTTCAAAACAACCTTGTAATAATATTTGACAGTTTCCCGGTTTCTTCCATTCTGGGTTTAACTTATCAACTGTTTCTTCCACTTCTTTGTTTATCTTTTCTATATCAATATCTTCTTTGATTGACATAGTTCTTTTAGTACTTCCTAATCTAACTCTTAGTGGTGGTTGGGCTTTCCTTAATCTTTCTACATCTTTCATTGACATAGTATTATCCAATTGACTTCTGTTCGCTTTAATTCTCAAATTTTCTAGGTAACTATAATCTGGTATTTCCATTTATTATTATCCCTTGTGGTACAACATTTATTATTATACAGCATTTTTTCAAAAATGTCAACTAAAAACTTCATTAAAAGTAATTTTATATAAAGTATATGTCCAAGTAAGTTCTTCTCCCGACTCAATATCTTTTGAAGCACAAATCCACCACGAGCCATCTTCCATTAATATTTTACTACAATTGGGGTCATCAGAATGATTTCCGAATCCACCTAGAGGTGTGCGAATGTATCCATCTTCACTTTCTTTTCGAGGATGATGTGTAATCCCAATTAATGAATTGGCTTCAATTTTCTCTGTTGCAAAAAGTCCAAGTCCACTAATAGGAGATTTTTTAATTGTTATATAATCTGGAAGAGGGTTATACATTTATATTATCCAGATGTTTTACTAATAAAGGGTCTATATAATCCTTATAAGATTGATTTCTAACAGTATCTAAAATAACTAATTCTCTTTTAAACTTCTTATAATCCCCGTTATGATTATTAATTGCATTTTGTATTTGACCAACTAAATTATGAATATTAAATCTATACCACTTCTTATATTCTTTCCCTTTTATAGTTGCATGCACAGTATCTGAATCTGCCACAGTTGATATACCTGAATCTATTACTTCTATAAGCCTATCTAATGATTCTTCTAAAAGTTCTATGGGAATATTTCTAATTGATGTTCCCCTATTACCTGGAAACATTTCTGCAAAATGAATATAATAATTAGGGACCTTATGATATATACATTTATTACATATCCATTCTATATAATCTGCAGCATTCAAAACATTAATACCAGATAACACCATATTAAAATATTGATGTTTAATATTATTACATGTACTTAGATATCTATCTAGACTTTCATTTAATTCATTCCAATCAGAATGATGTCTGATATAATTATAAGTTCTTTGTGTGCCGTCTATACTAAATGTATGACCCTGTTCTTTAAAGTTGTTTAACAGATTTGCTAACTCAGGTGTAAATTGAGTAGCATTAGTATGGAACTTTAAAGTTGTATTTTTAGCAGTGCCATCTTCAACATACTTTTCTAATACCTTTACAACTCGTCTATCATAAAAAGGTTCTCCACCAGATGCTTTTAACATTTTTATCTGATGAGTATTATTCATTAACCAATCAATTACTTCGTTAGACTCTTTATCATAGATAACACCTTTCTCTATTGGCATTGCTCTATCACTTACTCTCATAAATTCATCGTGGGTTCCGTTAGCACGCATTGCCTCTACATCCTTACCTATCTGATGAGAACTTCCTATATTGCACATTCTACAGGCTAAATTGCATAGGTTAGAAAGGGATATGTCAAACTCAAATAAACCATCAGTTTCTTTACCTCCATCAAAATCAGAACATTGTCTAAACGATTCTAAACCTTTTTCTTCCATCTTCCAGCAGACAGTACATGCTTCATTCTTTATGCCATTTGTTAAATCGTTTCTTAGCTTTTCGTATTGGGGAGAATTAAATATGTCAAGGGGATTCATTCCTGCTAGCTCCGTTTCGGAAAGACCCATGTTGTAATGCATATCTGCAGCCTCTCCCTTTTGTTCCACAGGGTTCATCATCATGCAACAAGGTGTAACATTAGTTGGTCTCTTACCATCGCCAGACCACTTCTTAAAGGTCATAGATTTAAATGGATAATGGCAATATGTTGGATGGTCTTTAGGATTCATATATAAAATAATATATCTGTCACTTCATTATTCTTATATTGATGGTGAGAATACATACACTTACTACAGACTTGACTAAACCCTTCAATATAACCAACGCGGGCCATTATATTATCTGCTATATTATATTCTGTAGGTTTAGAACAAATCCTACAAATTTCTATTTCTGATTCTTCTTTTTGATCTGTACTATCCATCCGTGGCCTCCGCTCCTGGCTTTAGTGTCGTTTACCCAACAAATCTTAATCTTGTTTATAATGTCCATCTGACAAGTAATAAATCATCGCATCGATCAAATCGGGAGCACCCCAAGATATCACCAGCCATAATATTATCAAACAAACACTCATAAATCCACATATAGTGGAAACGTTATTTTCATTCATAAGTCATTTTCTAGTTCTTTTCCTCTTTGGATACTGATCTTTTATCACCGTATCCATCTTTGTACCAACCACCACCTTTGAGATGAAAACTTCCCAAACTCATTATTCTAGTAGATATTTGCCCACAAAGAGAACATTCTATTGTTTTGGTTGTTGAGGTGATTTTGTCAAACTCTTCGGTTATTTCATCACATACGTTACATCGATATTCATATATTGGCATTATTATTTACTCTAATTTCCTTTTCTTCTTCTGCGAACAAATAATCTTGCTCAAAATTTTGACATGAACTTAGCAATTGGTTGAACGAATGGTAGTAACAGTATTGCCATGAGCATATTGACTCCTGTATGCACCATCGCAATTTGTTTAGTGATTCCTTTATGTTGTTTTATTATGCAGGAAATTGTAATCCTTTTTCTTCCATTAAATCTCGAATATCATCTCTGATATGTTCAAGGGCTTGTTCACCAGTTTTATATTTTTCGGGTTCATACTTCAACAAAGAGCGTATCTTTTGGTCTATGTCCCAAGCAAGTAATGCCCAATCCATTGCTTTGGCGGCAACATCAAACTCTTCCTTATCATCTGGTAAATTAAATTCTAATATAGCTTTCATTCTGTTCCTACTTTTTTTACTTCTTCATCTTCTATATACTCAAATCCCATCTTCTCTACTTCATCTAAAGAATATGGTTCTGCTCTACACTCTGCGGCCACTTCCTCTTTTTTTTCGCCTCTGCGATAAGTAATAAAGGTGTCGCATTTATCACAATGTGTATAGAACTCCTGCACTTTATCGGGGTCAATCGTGTCTAAATTACACAGATAATTTTTTGATTGCCAAGACACATCATTTGCCCCACACTTCGGACATTTTATGTCTACGTTTATTTCATCATACATTCCCATATTATATTATTTTTTATTAGAGATGTCTATAAATTTTTTAGAAATCTTATTAGCTTCATTTATATCTATTGATAATTTTTTTTTGTTTATTTTAGACCATTTCGCTTCTTTTTTAGTGTCAAAATAGAAATCACCCCTTTCTATAATTTCTTTTAGGTTAGGAGCCTCACCCAATACATCATAGGGGGTCTTTTCTACTACAATAGCAACATGAATTTCGGGTTCACGCAGTGAACCATATGTCATATATTCAACTTTATTCACGCCTTTGGTGTGTTCAAGAAATGTTCCTAACCCATAAGCAAAATCATAACAACCCCCCTGTAAATACCAACTAATATCTTTGCTGCCCCTGAAAGTAATTATAATGTCATCAAGACTTTTTCCATTAATAACAAGTTGTTCCGTTATATATTGTCTAAAAGTTTCCAATTTTCTCCTTTTTTTGTTGTTCTATCGTACACTGCTTACTATTATTTATCACTATGGAGGAAATCTCAACTCTCGGTATCATATCTTTTTCTCTGGCTGATCATGTAGGAATCGAACCCACATCTTCAATTTTGGAAATTGAGGTTTTACCATTAAACTAATGACCAATTATACTAACAAGGCGTTGGTAGGCGTGGGTGGATTTGAACCACCTTTGGAAGTATATAAGACTCCGAGCTTAACCAATTAGCAGACACGCCCAGTATCACTAAAATATGGCGGCCTTTGAGGTATTTGAAACCTCCCTAAATGCTTGACAAGCATTCGTGCTACCACTACACCAAAAGGCCAAATTGTGGTGGCGGGAGTGAGAATTGAACCCACTTTATACCTGCTTATGAGACAGGTCAAGATGCCTACCTTGCCTCCCGCTATTATTATTTATGAGTGAGCGAGTAGAGGGATTCGAACCCCCACCAAAAGATTGGAAATCTCTTGTGCTACCCTTGAACACCATACTCGCAGTCTATTATAGTTATTTTGCCAGAATAGTTAGTTCGTCAAGTTATTTCTCAACTTTTTTTCACTGGCAGAGCCGACAGGATTCGAACCTGTGGAAGTTTTATTAAACCCCTCTTCATTAGCAATGAAGTGCTTTAGGCCACTCAGCCACGACTCTATTAATTTTGGCGGAGGACACAGGATTCGAACCTGCAAAGTTTTTACGCCCGGCTGTTTTCAAAACAGTTTCCTAACCACTCGGCTATCCTCCATTATCACACTTATACTTAAATCCCATTTTCTCAACTTCATCCAAAGAATACGGTTCTGCTCTACATTTTGTGTATGTATCATCATCATTTTCTGCACCCCTACGATAAGTAGTAAAGGTGTCACATTTATCACAATGTGTATAGAACTCTTGCACTTTATCGGGGTCAATCATGTCTAAACCACGCATATAATCTTTTGATTGCCAGTCCATTTCATTCGACCCACACTTCGGACATTTTATGTCTACGTTTATTTCATCATACATTCCCATATTGTTTCTGTTGTTTATATTTCTGTTTCATTCTAGTTGATCTTTGTTTTAGTTTATCAAAGACAGGGGTCGACCCCCGCTACGCAGTAATCAACCCACTCAGTCAATTTATTTGTTACTTTTTTGTTATATAATTCTGATATAAAAACTCAAGTTCATGAGAATCAAACATCTGCACAACCCCCTCACGCATAGTGACATACCAATCGTCTGCTCCATATCTCGTATATTCATTATATTCCGACTCATCAGTTGACACTTTCACGACTGTCATTTCTTGTGTGTCAATAATTTTCAAAGGCTTTATGGTATTTACTGGTATCATTTTTTATGTTGATGATTTTAATTCTACCACAAAATCACTTCTGAATTGTGGGTTCAATTCCTGTTTATAATACCCACGAGGATTACAAATTACCCGTGTATTATTTATCTGATAATCAAAAGATTGGTGACAATGTCCGTGTATCCAAAGGGGTACATCTTGAAATTTGCCATTATAAAACTCTTCATCTAAATCAGACACAAAACCAGAATTGAGAATACTTCCTCTGTATCGGGAACTTACACTTCTTTGAGACGGTGCATGATGTGAGACAATCACATTTGGTTTGTCTGAAACAATGGATTTTTTAAAAAACTCTAATGTTTTTTCGTGAAAATCATAAGCATCATCGGGTTCAAAAATCTTCCCTTTGTAACTTATAACCTTGAAGTCATTCATCGAATGTCGTAAATATTCTTTGGCTTGTGGATTGTTTCTTTTCATATCCGTCCAAAGTGTACCTCCGATGAAATTAACACCATCAATTTCTACTGCATCATCATCAAGGAAATGTAGCAGAGGAAACTCTTGATTTATTCTTCTCCAAACATCTTTGACTTCTCCGATGTCTGTTGAGTATCCTTCATGATTGCCAAGTATGTATATAATCGGTTTACCGTGGTCACACAGTAATTTATCAATGAATGGGAGAGCAGAATTACCAACACCCACATCACCAGCAAGAACGATAATATCCGAATCTGTATTTTTAACATCGAATTTGTGCTCCGAGAACTCAAGGTGTATATCTGATAGAATTTGTATTTTCATTAGAATATATGGGATTAAGTTGGCTGCTTAGGCACGACTCGAACCAACACAGCCATAGGCAATAGTAGTTAAACAGTAATGTCAAGTTTTTTCCAAATTATTTGTTTTGGATGATTTTCTGTAAACCACCACTGATCCTTACGATACCACAAATACCCATATTCTAAATTTATATGATTTTGCATGTAGAGTTCCATTGCCAATACATTCTCAAACTCGATTGGGTCTTCTCCATCTACGTGAACAGAGTCATCTATAGTATTCTGGTATGTTGTTTGTAGAGATGACATGTATCCAAGTTCAGATATTTTCCTAGCCACAGTTTCTTCATTGTACGAAGAAAGTAACATGTCTCCCACACCTTCGGGGTATCCGTCATAATGAACATATGATGTAGTCAGTGAATTGTCTTTGTTGACAATACCTATTAGTGCGTTTGTACTCATAATGTATTTCCTAATCTAAAATGTTTTCGTTTATCCAAAACTCGTTGTCTGAGCATTTCTTTTTCTTCCTCGAATTTGTCGGGACAAGCAAAGAACGCATTTACTTCTTCTTTGGTATATTCTACTTCTGCTTTCAACTGTTCTTCAGGGCATTTATACATGTATTGTGTCACATCTCTATAGTTTCACTCACATGTTTAACTTCAGAAGCAATCACTTCAAAATGTGTATTATCCTCCCACAATTTAGCAATCAGCCAAGTTTTCCCTTCTGTTGCAAAATAAAACCAATCATTGTCGTCTTCCACGTCGAGTATCATATCATTGACTACATCTCGAACTCTCTTAGGTAACAGGTCGAGTTTATTCACGTAAGAATATCTTCCGAATTTACCCCGTCGTTCTACGACTCCCGTTTCACGTTCATCTTCATCTAAACTATAATTTGTCATATTTAATTTCTCTGGTTATGCCGGAAATTGCAATCCCTTTTCCTCCATAATGTTATAAATTTCTTCACGAACATGCTCCAATGCCTGCTCGCCAGTTTTATATTCATCGGGGTGGTATTTCAACAATGACCTAATCATCTGGTCGATATCCCACGCTAAAATCGCCCACTCCATAGATTTAGAGGCGACATTAAACTCCTCACTATCTTCTGGTAAATTAAATTCGAGTATTGCTTTCATTATTGGGTCTCCTTACCGTACCATTCATCTCGTTTACGGACACACATATCAAATGTGTCTAAACATTGTTTTAGATATTCAGCGAGAATAAAATCGGGTGTATTACTTCCTCCTTCAATAGAATATCTGTTGATAAGATTTTCTAATTCTTTTGGAAAACTACCTTTGGGTTGATTGAAATATTTTACTTCCACTTGTTCCTCTAAAATTTTGTAGATTGTAATGTATCATCCAATATTTCTAATTCACCGACAATTTCATCAACGGTAGGTGAATCAATTACTGTATCAGTATCCACGAAAGTGTTTTGCACCAAATCATCAATTTTATTGCTCAACTCAATTTGGTGTTGAAGCAACAATCTCAATATTTTCAATATTGTATGTAACATTATTGCCCATCCCCACTATGCCGTGTATCATAAATCATCATATTAAAATAGTACCACCATATTTCAATTGTCAATTCCAATCCTGCATGATCCGATTTTCGAGTAGTCCAACAAAACTGAAAATTAAACCACGGATGATAACCGTAAGTATGTTTAGATAATTCTAACTCAAAGT
>Ga0233448_1002074_pt1 | contig 14961 bp, 4 predicted proteins | sample SI_124_October20_2_FD_183015 | JGI IMG/M metagenome (GOLD analysis project Ga0233448, IMG submission 183015) | Seawater microbial communities from Saanich Inlet, British Columbia, Canada - SI_124_October2016_150_MG | ecosystem: Environmental > Aquatic > Marine > Inlet | place: Canada: British... | reverse complement strand
CGATTCCTCCACTTGTTCCTTTGTCTAGATAACGTAGTTGTTCAAGCACTTCTTTCGAATAAGTGTCGATTTTTGATGGAGTGGTTGCGAGGATACATAGTGGCTCATTTTTTGAGATTCTTTTCAAGATTGCGATGACTTGTTTTTGCATTTCTTCGGGGTCTTGTTGAATCGCAACCACTCGTTCTTGCATGACTATTTCTTGATAAAGCACTTTCCAACGAACTCGTTCATGAGAAGGAATGTTTTCGGTTATTGCCCACGCCATGAATTTTTCAGGGGTGTCAAAGAGTTGTTTAAATATATTTCCGATGAATCCATACGCTCGAAATGATTGTTGTGTTTCGTCATTTCCTACAATGGCGTAACCGGCTTCTTTGGCTCGATCTTGTGCATGTTTAAAGAAATTTCCTGATTCCATTCCAGGAGTTTCTTCGATCACAATCAATTCAACTTCTTCGTTTTCTTCGTGTTTTAATCTTTCTAGTTTTGCGGTGATTCGTTGGAGTTGTTGATTGTAAATAACTCCAATAGTTACACGTTCTGGAGCTTCGGTGTGTCCTCCTAAGAATAGAGTTTTCCATCCAAAGCTTCTTACTTTTATTTCTTCTCCATTGGTTTTTTCCCCGTTTGTGATGAGATGATGTCCTTTAGCTCCAAGGGCTTTAACAAGGTCTTCATCGAATCCAATTCTTCGGGTGGGATCTTCGAGTTTGGCTAGTATCCCAATGATTCTAGGACCTAAGTCCAGTTTAGACGCTCCTCCTGTCACGCGTCCTCCCATTGGCCCAATGGCCACTTCTCCTTTGGTTCCTGCAATGTATTTCACTGCTTGAACTTCAAGCAATTCATTGGCGCATTTAGCGGCACGTGTTGCTTGATTTATAGGGGAACTTTGAAAGGCTCCAAAGAAAATTATCATTTTCCCATCACTTGATACGTAGTTTAAACTTCCTCCGTATTTGTCGAGTATTTGTTCGATAGGATTAAGTGTTTCTTCCCAAGCTTCTTGTAAATTTTTTGCTGATCCATTGGTTTTGGGAGGAGTGAAATTTACACATAAAATGGATGCTTCTGGGTAGTTTATTTCATCATGTTCAAGAGTTCCACTCGCAGCGGTTGACGCAACAAGCCCAATGACTCGTTTGAGATGTTCGGTGAATTTGGGAGATTTAGGGTCGAGGTTTTCTAGTTCTTGAAATCGAATATCAGAGGGTTCGTTTATGTCTCTAAAGTCGTGTGATTCGGGAATTTTTATGGCGTCATCAATTTGGATTTTTCCTTCTGTGGTTATTTTGCATAGGTGACTTCCTCCTTTTTCGTCTTTTGCTTCTCCTTGAGCCATTTCAGCTTTTTTATACGCGTCTCCACCGATGAGAAATCTTCCATTTCGTGTGATGGAAATGGTCACTTTGCCTTTTGCAATTCCGGTGGCTATTTTTAATTGCTTCATTTCTTCAACGGCTTCATGAAGAGCATTAGCGGCATGTACTGCGGCATTTTCATCTTTGGAAATGAAGACTGCTTCATCTCCACCGGTTTCAACTAGGTGTACTTTTGGGTGTTCTCGGAGAATTTCTTGAATGATTTCAAAAAAATTGGATTCAGTTAATTGAATGCTTTGAGTCGCGCCCATTGCTTGTTTCATTATGGATGAGTCTCGAATGTCGACACGCACAACAGTGGCATCTTCCCAGATTTCAGTTCCTACAAATGATTCTTTGATTTTCCGGGGACGATCAGGGTAGTTTTTTAATTCTTCAGTAACATGAGCTTCGGCTTTTTGTGTTTTGTATCGAATACCCGGAATTCTTAAAATTAACCGTTCGTAACTGATGAGCAGGTATTCGATGGTTTTGAAATCACTTCGTGCGATGATGGTTTCATGTTCTGCATTGGGAAGACGTGCTTTTAATATTCTTGCTCCTAGTTCTTCTTCGGGGCATCGGTAAAAATCACAAAGTTCTTGTTTGAAGGGTTTTAAATCAATGGTTGGAATGATGTCGATGTCTGCTAGTGGGTCCATGCTATCGAGTAGAGTGAGTACATTTAGATAGCTTTGAGGAGTGGTTGGATTGTCAAAAATGGAGGGCAATGAAGCCACGTCTAATGTTTCATGGATGCCAAGGGCTGCATGATCGATTGGCAATGTTTCAATGTCTTCAACGATTGCTATTTCTGGAATGTCTTTTTTTGGAGTCATAGGAGGCTAATTATTGTTTAAATACTCCTTTTTGTCAACTCTCCTGGAGGTGTTTAGAGGTTTGTCTTGTCTCATGAACTGGGTATTGGTTTTTTACCTTAATTGTGGTATAATTAATAGATAAAAATAAATATAAATATGTTTCGAGAATTCAATCGTTTTCGTTTGGCAGTGTGTTCATTGCTCATAATGCTTATTCCATCTAGTGCATTGGCCTATAATGCTGCGGATGAGGTTTGTGGTTATGTTGGAGGGGTTGATGACGAAGGAGTTAGTCAGTTTGCCTCTTATGATGGAGATATTTCGACAGCGCTTCCGGATTCCGGACGTGTGGATTTTCGTATAGGTGGTTGGGTTATTGAAGATATTACAGAAGATTTGTCTTATGATCGTTTGGATGGAGGAGCGGAAATTTCATCGGATGATCAATTGTGTGTGGATTTTAATGGTGATATTTATGACGAGAATCGTTGGGCATGGAATACCAATGTTGGATGGATTGATTTTGGGTGGTGTGAGGACGCTTCTTGTGTGGATGATGCCTTTAGGATTGATCTTGGCTTGGATGGAGATTTAGCTTCAACAGGAGACGCTTATTGGTATGGTTATGCTTGGAATGATACGATCGGATGGATTGATTTTAGTTGGAGTTGTACTGATTGTGATGAAACAGAACGTGTGCATACAACTTTGCCAGAAGATTGGCCGAACATGGGAGAACTGGATGAAACGATTTCAGGTGAAATTAGTGGATTTGGTTGGAATGACCGTATTGGATGGATTCGATTTGGAAATCCTGAGGATGCTACGTACGCACCTATGCAAGATTTGCCTTTTATTGAGGCGGATACGATTTATGCAGAAGCGGTTGTTTCTATTTATCCTGATCCCTCAGCGTTAACACAGCATGGGGTGGGCTCTGGTTCTGATGGTGCGGCACCTTATGCAGATGGAGTTGAAGCTTATGAAATCAGCGTTCAGTTGGTTGATCAAGACACTGGTTTGGCTTTATCGAATGACTATGAGGTCTCTTTGTCGCTTGATATGACAGAAGATTCACATGTTTATTTGGATCAAGTCTCTCAAACGGGGGATGCGATTATTTGGGACAATACTGGATATGATGAAGATGTGGATTCAACTATTTTCACCGTGGCTTCATTGGCACCTACTTCCGATATGAATGGATATGATGAAGATGGTGATGGGTACATTGATTATTATTTTGATGTGGATTCGGACACGGGTTCATCAACATCATCGGAAAATCGTTATGCGGTTGAATCTATGGATTTAGTCATTAGTGGCCCTTCGATTGTTGAACTCACAAATGATTCGGAAGTTCTTTTTGGGCTTTCAGCGGATCAGGTTGATTTTAAATTTTCGCCAGCGATTGAGATTTTAGTTCTCGCTAGAGAAACTGGAGAGGGTGAGTTGGTTAATTATTTTGATTTAGAATTGGATGAAGAAATTGAATTGGAGGGAATTGTTTCGGTGTGGTCAGATGAATTCTTAGGAGCATCTTTTGATGTCACGTCTTCGCTTTCTACAGATTCGTATCTTTATTTATTTGATACGGATTTAGATGGTTCTTATCTGGAAGATTCAGATGATGCATCAATCACTTCTACGTTTGGAATCAGTTCAGATGATTCATCGCATTTAGCAAATTTTGATGCTGCGTATGATTATGAAATTCCATCGGTTGATACGGCGGCAGGGTATTCAAATTTGAATGCAGGGTCTGCTGGTGATTCAAATCGTTTTGCAATGTTGATTGAGGAGGGTTCTGAAGAAATGGCTTTTTCTCCTTTTATGGTGAGTATGTTTAATGTGGATCTTTTAAAACCAATGGTTGATGATATTCCGTTTGTTGAATTTTATCGAGCCACTGTTTTGACAGTTCCTTCTTTATTTAATGGAGGATTATTTTTGAATTTAGATTTAAAAGGTTCTTTGGGTCAGGCGAGATTTGATGTCTCAGAAGAGTCTGATGGTGAATCAGATGTTTTAGCGGTTGTTACGACTACGGCGGATTTAACGGTTGTGGATGTTTACCTTGATGATGATTATCAAATCATGGCGGATGTCTCTAATATTGGGGCTGAAGATCTTGATTTGGATGCTGTGGGAGGATCTTCGATTACAGCGTTTTTGTACATTGATGATGTCTATTCATCAGGAGGGAATTTAATGAATTTGGAAGATGAATCTTTTGCGATAATGGATGGTGTTTCTACTTATAGTTATGCATGGCTTGGTTCTTTAGAAGGTTCTCATGAAGTGCATGTTTGTTTAGATAGTTATAATGTTGTGGATGAATCAGATGAATCGAATAATTGTTCGGAGATGGTTACATTGGATGGAATGGAGGAAGTTGAATTATTGCCAGATTTTACTATTGGTGACATCACCGTTACAGAAGGTGGAGGAACGGTTTATGCAGAATTGATGAATATTGGAGAGGCGAGTGTTTCTTCTGATGCAGGAGGGCATACGCTTTTCTATGTTGATGATATGGACAATCCGGTCACTGGATACGCATGGTCTTCGGTGGCGGAAGCCAACACTGGATTTTTGGATGCAGGTGGAACTTCTACTTGGGGAGTTATTAGTATTGATGAATCAAGTAGGGTGAAGGTTTGTATTGATCCTTATGATGCGGTTGAGGAGAGTGATGAAACGAATAATTGTACAGATGTAATGTTGGAAATTGAATATCCTGATTTTGAGGTTTCATACATTGAATTGAATACTGATAATGATTTGGTTATTTCGATTTCAAATAATGGCGCGGCGGATGCCACTACAAGTGGAACGGATCCAGTGCTTGCACTTTATGAAGATGGAGTAAAAACAACGAGTGTGACGTGGTCTGCGTTTGATGATTCAAACTTTTTAGTTTCTGGTGGACTTACTGAGTACACGGTTGCGGCGAGTGAGGGTTCTTATACGTTTAGTGCTTGTATTGATGGAAATGAAGTGATTGATGAAGAAGATGAAACCAATAATTGTTATGATCTCGCGGTTGCGGTTGGGTCAACTGCGTTGCCAGATTTTACTATTGGAAGCATCACTGTTACAGAAGGCGGCGGAACGGTTTATGCAGAATTGATGAATATTGGAGAAGCGGGTGTTTCTTCTGATGCAGGAGGGCACACGCATTTTTATGTTGATGATATGGATACAGCGGTGATCGGATATGGATGGTCTTCGGTGGCGGAAGCCAATACGGGATTTTTGGATGCAGGTGGATCTTCTACATGGGGTGTTATTAGTATTGAGGAATCAAGTACGGTGAAAGTTTGTATTGATACTCATGATGCGATTGAAGAAAGTGATGAAACGAATAATTGTTTGGAGCAATACATTGAAGTGATCGACGCGCTTCCAGATTTGGAAGTGGTTGAGGTTTATTTGGATGAAGATAGTTATGTCATGGTAGATGTTGCGAACGTTGGGACCGCTGAGGTGGATTTGGATGCGGTTGGTGGTTCTGCTGTCACGGCTTATTTGTATATTGATGGTGTTTATTTTGCTCCGGGTGATTTGATGGATTTGTCAGATGAATCGTTTGCTGAAATTGATGGTGTTTCGACGGTTGATTATGAGTTTTGGGGGGCACTTGATGGTACGTATGAAGCGTATGTATGTTTGGATACATTTGAAGTTGTGACTGAATTAAATGAATCTAATAATTGTTCTGATCCAGTGACTTTAACAAGTGTTTCGTTGCCTGATTTAACGGTGGGAGAAATCGCTCTTCAAGATCCTGAAGGGGGAACGATTGATGTTGAATTGATGAATCTTGGGGTTGTGGATGTTGATCCAGATTCTGCTGGAGTGATTTATTTTTATGTGGGAGATATGGATAGTCCAGTTGCAAGTTATTCTTGGTCTGGTCTTGCTGAACAAGGATTTTTGGTGGCTGAATCAAGTGCAACGTTGGGAGTGATTGATACGGATGAGTCGACAACGGTTCGTGTTTGTATTGATTGGGATGATGTGATTGTAGAAAGTGATGAAACGAATAATTGTGTGGATGAAGACATAGAAATTGCCTCCTCAGAGGAGGCAGATTTACCTGATTTAACGATTCCTGCAATCACGATTAATGATGATTATGATTTTGTGATTTCGGTTTTAAATGATGGTGCTGGTGATGTATCAACGATCGGAACGAATCCGGTGATTGCTTTTTATGAAGATGATGTTAAACAAAGAAGTGTGACATGGTCTGCGTTGGATGACGCAAGCTTTTTGACGTCTGGTGGATATACAGAAGTGCTTGCTCCGGCGAGTGAAGGCACGTATACATTTAAGGCTTGTATTGATGATAATGAAGTCATTGAGGAAGAAGATGAAACTAATAATTGTTTGGAACTAGAGGCGGTTGTGACTTATGAATATCCAGATTTTGTGGTGACTGATATTAGTTATCCGGATGATTACACTCGAGGGAGTAATATTGAATTTACGGTTGAAAATCAATCAGGGACATTTGATGATTTTGAATCTTTGAATGCTAGCGACACTGGTGTGGCGGTTTATGTGGATGGAGGATTAGAGGGGCTAATGTATTGGTCTGATTTTGAAGGCACTCCAGAATATGAAGCGGTTTTTGAAGCGTCTTCTTCTGTGACGATTCCGGTGTCTGTTACGTATGGTGCCATCTTAGGTGATCACACGGTTGAAGTTTGTTTTGATATTGATGATTATATTGAAGAAGCGGGAGATGAAAATAATTGTTATGAAGTTGATCTTGTTGATGAGGTTGATTCAGCTGGATCAGACTTAGAAATCACTCAAGTTTATGAAGACAGTGGATCTTATTTTTATGACATTGTTAATAACGGCCCGGCCGATATTGATGTTTTTGATTTAACCACGTCAGCTCGAACGATTGTTTATTCTGATAGTTCTTCGGGGGCAACGGTGGAAACGAATATCTATAATGACTACGTTTCGACCGATGAAATCGAATTTTTAGAAGCAGGGATCACTCAGTCGATTGAGATTGATTGGTCGGGTGATGCATCAACGATTTATGTTTGTGCAGATGCTTGGGATGAAATTATTGAAGTGGATGAAAATAATAATTGTGCACTTTATAGTGTGACGTCTACGCCGACAACGTATTCTGATTTAACAATTTCTAATTTGTACACGCATCCATCGTCTGATGAAATCATTGTACTGTTAGAAAATATTGGGGAACGTGATGTCACGGGAACAGATGATGGTCCGTATTTAACGGTTTACGTGGATGGTGCTGAAACGGGTTCTTATCACTGGAGTGCTTTGGACAGTACGACGTTTATGACCGCTGGTTATTCGTCTTTTGAAACTTTTCAGGCGGTTACTGGAGATCATACGATTTATGCTTGTTTAGATGAAGAAGACTCAATCACTGAAAGTGATGAAACGAATAATTGCATGACTTATGATGTGGGTGAAGGTTTTAGTTCTGGAATGTCGTATGAAACAGAAATTTCTTATGAAGTGACGGTTGATGGAACGCCTTATGATGTTAGATATTATTCTTTTCAATTGCCACTTGATGAAGGTTTAGATGGAGAGGATGAAGTTGAACCTGAAGAAGAGACAGAGCCGGAAATTCCTGTAGAAATTGAAACGTACATTCCTGCGACTGGATTGGGTATTCCTGCTTATGATTATAAATTGGATTCAGTTGTTTTAGGAACGATCACTAGTACGACCGGAGAAGACACTGGATTGGTTGATTCAACTGGAGTATCGGAAGGAGAGATTGATGTTTTAAGTGATTTAGGAACAACTTCGATTCGGAATGTTTTACATAAACGATTTGTTGATTTAACACGTGGTGTTGGGTCTCCAGGTGGTGGAGAAATTGGGGATGATCTAGAACCTTATTGGGCTGATTTTGATGACGGAGAATATTTGTTGAAATACCGAGATGATGCTGGAAATAATAAATATGGATTGGTTTATTTTGATGACGATGTTCATATCACAGCGGTGGATGATGAATACGCTCAAAAGACGATTGTGGTTGAAGGAGGTGATGTGTTCTTAGATACAAATTTATCAGGGTATAACACCTTGGGAATTGTGGTGTTAAAGGATTCGAATGGAGAGGGTGGAAATCTTTATATTCATGGAGATGTAACAACGTTGGAAAAATTGAATGTTTATGTGGATGGAAGTGTACTTTCATATGTAGGAGACACTGATGAAGAGATTGAAGATTATTTGGATCAGGATGGTTACGATGGACGTTCAAATGAATTGATGAATTGGGATGAAATTGGATCGTTATCTTGGATGGAAAGCCGATACGTGGTGTTGGGTAATCAATTGTATTGGTCTGGATCATTGATTTCTTCAAATACAATTGGAGGAGTTTTGGATGAAACAACGGGTGTTGATCCTGCTGGAGACGCAGTGTCTTCTATTGTTGCGATTGAATATGATCTTCATTATTTACGTCACTTTGTTCCTTGTTGGATTGAAGTGGATGGAGATGGTATTCCGGTTGATACAGATGGTGATGGAGATTATTTGGATGGAGATTTGCCTGATTATCAAGATGATTTGGAGGAATGTGACTCGTTTGAGCGGTCGATTTCAGATGATGTTATACGGCCTAATGATGGAGGCGATGGCGCAGATATAGTGTTGTTGGAGGATGCTGATAATGAACCATTCATTTTGAATTACATTCCACCTCCTACAAATCTTCCTTTATTGGGAGAAGTTAAGGGAGAATCTTTGTCGATTCGTTAGAGGCGGTTTTTGTGTTTTTGACGCTAAAATGGTATAATAATAGGAAAAATAAATATAAAAAACGTATGAAAAATCGCTTCATTAATTGGATCAAATGGTTGCCACTTGTAGCGCTTCTTAGTGTGTATACATTTGGAGGACAAGTGTTTGGTTATGATTTGGTGGATCAATCTTGTGGATACGTCGATGGGGTTTCGGTTTTTGCTGAATATGATTTGATGGGATATAAAGCCACGTCTGGATTGGTTGATTTTAATTTTGCAGAATGGTCTACTCCGGACACAGATGTCACTCAAATTCCTACGTATCGTTCTGCTGGAACGGTGATTTCAGATGATCAACGTGTTTGTTTTGATTCTTCTGGGAAGATCAATAGTGACGATCAATGGGCTTGGAATACGAATTATGGATGGATTGATTTTGCTTGGTGTGATGATCCTTCTTGTGAAGAAGATCTTCTACAAGTTGATTTTCCTTTGGTCGGAGATTTAGTGGATATTAACCCTTCTTATACCTCAGCGTATCTTTCTGGATATGCTTGGAATGATGCGATCGGGTGGATTCAATTTGATTGGGATTGTGTCGGGTGTGACATCACACAACGGCCACGAGTTATGTTGCCTACAGGATGGCCGGATGTGTCTGTTCCTTTGGCTGAAATGGATGGGTACGGATGGAGTGAAAAAGCTGGATGGATTAGATTTGGAGATCCGGATGCTTGGGGAGGAGATCCTGTTATGGTTGAAGTTTTGGAAGAGGTGCTTGAACCTATTTATGTTCAACCTGTGATGGAAATTTCTCCAGCTCCTTCACAAGTTTCACAGCATGGATATGGAGGATATTTAGAAGCTCCTTACGCGGATGGAATTGATGATTATACTATTTCTGTTCGGTTGGTTGATATTGATTCAGGGGATGTTTTAGATGATTCTTATTCTGTTGAAATGAACGTCACGCCAACGGCTGATTCTGAAATTTATTATGATCAAACGGCTCTGATTGATCCTGGGGCACTTTATTTTGATGACGTGGTTTATGACTCCGTGGATGAATCATTTGATATGAAAGTTCATTCATGGGCGCCTACTTCTAGTTTGAATGGTTATGATTTTGATCCAACACCAGATGGGAGGATTGATTATTATTTTGATAAAGATTCACTTGATCCAACAATTCGATCAAGCGAAACAAATCGTTATGAAGTTGAAAATTTAGAATTGATTGTCACTGGTCCTGCGGAAGTTCATTTGGTTAACAATGATGTTTTTCCATGGGATGTGCTTTCAGAGGATTGGGAATTTCATTTTGCTCCAGCGATTGATGTTTCTGTTTTAGGTTATCAAAAAACTGACACTGAAATGGTCACTTATTTGGAAACAATTCCTGATCAAATTATGTATATTCAAGGATTGGTTAAAGTTTGGAGTCCAATTTTTGAAGGTTATGATTTTTCATTGATTTCAAAATTATACTCGGACACTTATAATTATTTATTTGATACTGATGGAGGGAAGCCTAGTGATAATAATTATGTTCCGGGAGTGGATGGGAGTGAAGTGGTCAGTAATTTTAATATTAGTGGTCCTGGTCCTACTGATCCTTTAGTTGATACGGTTTTAATGTTAGAAGGGCATGTCCCTGTGGAGGCGACAGATACGTTCACTGGTATTGGGTATGGTTCTGAATTAACGACGAATCAATATACAATGATTGTTAATGACGCTGGTTACTTTGCTTTCACACTAGACGATCCTCGATTTTTTGCGGTGGTTTGGGAGTTGGTTAAAGAGCTTTCTATTCCCGTGGTGAACGCTCAATCTTTAGATCCGGATTTGACGATTCCTTCTGTGTATTTGGAATATCCTACCGATGCATTTTCAGATTATTATATTGATATTGAAAATTTAGGAGGAGGAGTGAGTGTTGTTGGCGATGATCCAACGTTGTCTATTTATTTAGATGGAGTTTTGGACGCTGAATATGCTTGGCATGAACTTGATCCATCCGTCACTGGACCTGCATTTTTGAGTCCAGGAGGATTCACTTCTTTTAATGCGGGGACTATTTCTGGAGATCATACGATACAAGTTTGTATTGATTCAAACGCTGCTATTGTTGAGTCGGATGAAGATAATAATTGTTTGATGGTGATCTTTGGAAAAGGTTCTGAGGTCAATCCTATTTATGAAACGGAAGTTTTTTATACCATTGTGACGCATGATGGACAGCATGATGTTAAGTATTATTCTCATTACATTCCATTGAGTGCTGGAGATACGTATATTTACGATGTTGCTGCTTATGATTATAAGGAGGAACTGGTTGTGGATGGGGCGGTCACGAGTATCACGGCTGGTCAAACGGGACTTTTAGAAAGTGATGAAGTGGTGGTCTTAGGAGACATCACAACGATTGCTCTTCGTAACGAATTGTATGAACGTATGTCTAGTTTAACGAAAGGAGTTTCGCCGTTTTATTATGGGGGAACGGTTAAGGATGACATGACTTCTTCTCAAGCGGTTGAGCTTTTGGATGGAGATTTACTTTATTTCGAAGGAGGGGATGTTGTGTTTGAATCACTTGATTCTACGTATGATCAAAAAACCATAGTTGTTGAAAATGGAGATGTTTATTTGGATGACGATTTCTTGGGAGATAATGCGGTTGGAATCATGGTGTTTAATGGAAATGTTTACATTCACCCAGATGTCACAACGGTTTTGAATGTGAATTTATACACGGATGGTAGTGTGATCTCTTATGATGGAGATGCTGCTAATTTGGATTGGCCTGGCTATGATGGTGTGGCTGATCAATTGACTAACTGGAGCCAGGAGGATCGCACTAGCTTGCTTAAACACCAATTAGCTTGGGTTGGGTCGATTGTTTCTCAAAACACGATTAGAGGCGCAGAGTATCAAGTGGCGCCGGATGGATCAACGGTTGCTATGGATGTTGCTCGTGAATATGATCTCAATGATCTTCGTATGTTCACGTTGTGTTGGGTCGCTACTGATTTGGCCGGTGTGCCAATTGATCAAGATGGTGATTTAACTTATTTGGATGGTGATGGTCCGGATTATGGGGATATGGAAGATTGTCCTGGATTTAATCGGTCTAGTTATTTGAGTGACGGAGGTGGAGATTTATCGCTTGCTGATAATGAACCTTTTCATTTGAAATATGCGCCAACGCCAAGTGGCCTCCCTATTTTGGGTGGATCACAAGGAGGCGGTTTGAGTTTAAATTAGAATTCGATCGTGAATAACAAGACGAAAGTTGTGATGCTTATTATGGTTGTTGCTCCAATGTAGCACCACGTGATGTGTTTGGCTGTTTTGCTTAAATATCGGAAGCGTTTTGCTTGCATAATGGCTAAACTACTCATGACTGCATGAGCGATAAGAAAGACTAAAACCGTGATGATGGCCGTGATTTTCATGATTGCTGATTAGCTTTCATAATTGAGGTACCAAGACATGTCGACTTCGGGATGTTTTTTGAGTTCAGCGGCTACTATGTGAATGACTTCTTTTAATTTTTCAGGAGTCAATGCTTCAAATCGCATGGTGATGTTTGGTGTGGTGTTTGAACATCGGATGATTCCCCAAGTGTCGATATCAAATAAAATTCGTACTCCATCTATGGTGATGCAGTCATAGCTTTGAGTGAAGTGATCACGAATGGTGTTTACAATGTCGAATTTGAATTGATCAGGGCAGGGGACTTTGATCTCAGGAGTTGCGTGAGTTTTTGGCAGATCTTTAAAGTGTTCAGATAATTTTGTGTTGTCTTGAGAAAGAATGGCTAATGTTTTTAATGCACCCATGAAGGCATCATCAAATCCATAATAATTTTCAGCAAAGAATAAATGACCACTCACTTCACCAGCAAGGAGTGCTCCTTTTTCGTGCATGGTTTTTTCAATGAATGAATGTCCGGTCTTTGCCATGATGGGAATTCCACCATGCTTTTTGATGAGTTCTGGAACAATTTGTGACGCTTTAACATCAAATACAATGCTCGCTCCAGGTTCTCTAGAAAGAAGGTCTTTTGCTAGTAGGAGTAAGTGTAAGTCGGCTGCGTAATGGTTTCCTTTTTCATCAACGATTCCAATTCGATCTCCGTCTCCGTCAAATCCAATTCCAATGTCGTATTCACCGGTTTTCATCATTTCAATCATATCGGTGAGGTTTTCTTCGTCTTCTGGGTTGGCTTCGTGATTTGGAAAATTTCCATCAAGTTCGCAATACAGTTCGGTGACTTCACATCCGAAAGCTCGTAATAATGCAGGAGCTGATTCTCCAGTTACTCCATTCCCTGCATCAATGATCACTTTAAGTGGTTTTTTGATTTCGATTTTTTCTTTCATCTCTTCGATATAGAGATCGAGGATATCATCTCGTGTTGTGAGTGTTCCTTTACCATCTTTAAAGGCTCGTTCTTGAGCGATGTTGAAAACCACTTGGAGCTCGTCACCACAGACGGCGTGGGCCATTTTCCCAACAATTTTGATTCCATTGTATTGTTTTGGGTTGTGACTGGCGGTGATGTTTATTCCTCCATCCATTCCTAGTTTACAGGTTGCAAAATAGAGTAGGGGAGTGCTGACAACTCCAATGTCGGTGACATTACATCCAGTAGAAAGCAGTCCTTTGATGAATGATGCTTTTAATTCCGGTGTGCTAAGACGATTGTCTCCTCCGACAACAATTTCTGATCCGCTATGAGTGAGGAGGTAGGTTCCGGTCGCTTTCCCGATTAGTTCAACGGTTTCTGGTGTTAGGTCTGGATTATCGGCAGCTGGCTTATGGGCGATTCCTCGAATGTCGTAAGCTCTAAAAATATGTGGGTTGAGATTCATGTTGGTTCGTTAAAGATGTACCTTGATCATATCTTGCCAGATGGGGATGAACAAGTTTTAAATGGGGGATGAACGACTAGACGATTTTAAGTCTTTCTGGCCCATTGATACGTTTGAGATAGTTGGCCACGTTTTTTGGAACAAGTGATTCCCAGTCTTGGTCATCTTTTATGGCTTTTCTCACTTGGCTAGCGCTTATGTCGTGCTTGAAGGTGAGTTCATTGAGGTCGTATTTTGGGTGTTCGGAAAATAGTTTTTTGATGATTGGGGAACCGGTGTAGATGGCATTGAAAGAGGGAACGATTTTGGAGACATGCTCGACCCAAATCGCGTAGTTATTGATGTTCCGTACAGGAATGATGGTGTATTGCTCCTGAGGAATACGCGCTTCTTCGAGTGCGGTAGTTATCATTTCCCAACGTTCACTGGCGGTGAAGGGATTGTCGGGGAGATGGTTTTGTTCAGCGCTACCGATCCCGATGATGAGGAATTGGCATTCAGCAAGAGCTTGTTTCACGGCGTCTAAGTGACCTAGGTGAAAGGGTTGAAAGCGTCCGATGTAAAGTCCACGGTGGTGCATGGGAGGAGATTTTTTAAATTGGCAAGATTGGCGGCATTTTTGTCTTATGGTGATTGGCTTTGATTCGTTTCATGACTTGATCAATGAGTCCCATTGGGTATCCTTCTTTTTCAATGGTTTTCGGCTTTTTACCCGCTTCTAATAATCGGAGGATTCCGTCCAAGACAACATAGTTGGCGCCCAATTCTTTTTCATCGGTTTGTCCTAAAGCCAATTCTGCCGTGGGAGCTTTTTCAATGATTTCTTGAGGGAGTTGAAGGTATTCAGAGAGTTTGTAGACATCTGTTTTGTAGAGTGCTCCAATCACTTCGATGTCGGCGGCAAGGTCTCCGTACTTTGTTCCGTAACCAAGCATGGTTTCGCTTTTATTGGAGGTCCCCAATACGAGTGCTTTGTGTGTGTTTGAGTAACTGTAAAGTAGCGTGGATCGAATCCGTGCTTTTGTGTTCATGTTGGCCAATGTGTTGGGTTTCCAAGAGGAAATTCCAAAATCAACGGATAGTGTGTTGATTGGTTGGTAATACGTTTTAACTTTAAAGAACTCAG
>Ga0233448_1002054_pt1 | contig 15022 bp, 13 predicted proteins | sample SI_124_October20_2_FD_183015 | JGI IMG/M metagenome (GOLD analysis project Ga0233448, IMG submission 183015) | Seawater microbial communities from Saanich Inlet, British Columbia, Canada - SI_124_October2016_150_MG | ecosystem: Environmental > Aquatic > Marine > Inlet | place: Canada: British... | reverse complement strand
AGGCATTGACATTTATTTCTCCTGAGTTTCTTTAAAATGGTATGATATTCTAAAAACTATTTGAATAGGACAAATATTTACTCAAATAATTCCTTAAATATTAAAAGTATTTTGCATATAAATTGTAAAAAAACAACTTTTTTACAAGGTTTTTACATTTTTTTACAACACTTCAACTATTTTTACAACACCACTCTTTAGAATTGAACCATGGTCTTGATGATCATTGGCAGAAAATACTATTATTAACTAAGGAGATAAATAATGAAAAAACAAACCATTAAAATATTATTGATATCATTTATCAGCTATTGCCTGACACCCAATCTGGTCATGGCAAAACAAATTAAAATGCAAGTGGCAATGAGCAAGCCTTCCTTATTAGCCAATAAAAAACAAACCACTTTTTTAAAAGTTGATTTAACAGGATTTAAACTCAAGAGTTTATCTGAACGCACCCCAACAAATATTGCAATTGTACTGGATAAATCAGGTTCAATGAGTGGTACAAAATTAAATCGAGCCAAAGCAGCGGCAGCCAAAGCCATTAACCGACTCAACAGTCAAGATATTGTATCCATTATTACCTATGACAACACAGTGGACACACTGGTTCCTGCCACCAAAGTCACTGACCAACAATGGATTAAAAAAGCCATAAAAACCATACGTCCAGGTGGTTCGACCGCTTTATTTGCGGGAGTCAGCAAAGGTGCGGCAGAAACTCGTAAATTTATCGACAATCAAAAAATTAATCGCATCATTTTACTGTCTGACGGACTTGCCAATGTGGGACCTCAAACTCCCAGTGAGCTTGGTGAACTAGGAAAAAGTCTTGCTAAAGAAGGCATTTCTGTCACAACCATTGGCTTAGGCTTAGGTTACAACGAAGACTTAATGACCAAGTTGGCGGGTAAAAGCGGTGGCAATCATACTTTTGCAGAAAATGCCTCAGACCTTGATAATATCTTTCAAAATGAATTTAACGATGTTTTATCCGTAATTGCACAGGAAGTCACCATTACCATTGAATGTGCAGAAGGTATCAGACCGATTAAAATATTGGGTCGTGATGCCAATATTTATGGTCAAACAGTCATGGTCAATTTAAACCAACTCTACAGTAATCAAGATAAATATGTCTTATTGGAAGTAGAAATTCCAAGTCATCAGGCTAATAATAAAATTAAAGTAGCCTCTGTTAATATAAAATATAACAATATGGAAACGCACCAAACCGATAAAATCAGTAGCAATGCTTATGTTAATTTCACCCCATCTCAAGCAGTTGTAGAAAAAGACACGGACAATGAAGTCATGAGTTCAGCCATAGAACAAATTGTCATCGAAAAAAACAAAGAAGCAGTACAATTAAGAGACAGTGGACTTATTCAGGAAGCAAAAAAAGTGCTTAGAAGTAATATTGGTCTGTTAGGTAGAAGTGCAACTAAGTACAAATCTAAAAAATTAAGAAAGCTCCAGGCTATTCAAAAGGAAGATGAATCTAAGGTCGATGATGATTCTAACTGGAACAGACAACGAAAATCCATGAGAAACCAACAATACAAATGGGAAACTCAGCAGGCTTATTGATTTTGTTGAGACGGGCAACCTCCTATGGTTGCCCTGAACATGAAATTTCAAATCGGCTAAAATCCCATAACACACCTATTCTGAAAGATATTTATGTATCGGAAAAACAAAGTTTTTTAAAATATAGATATTTTTATTTTTATTTTTATTTTTATTTTTATTTTTACCATGAAGTGCATGAGGATATTGAAGTTTTTTCTTCATTGTCTTCATGCACTTCATGGTAAAAAACTATACCATGCGCAGAGTATTTGAATATTTGCCCATCAGGGTATCATGTTCTTGTTAAAATAAAAGAGGTTAGATTTGAAAAACAAACAACTCATTATTTTCATCAGTATTGTTTTGCTACCCATTATTTTATTGTCAGGCATTGGCTCACTTTACATTAAAGACCAGCAAGAGATGACCAAACATCAAATCACTGGATTGTTAGAGCAAAAAATCGACAATGTTGATCGATTAATTACCCGTTTAATCAAAACTTATGAGCAAAACTATTTAACACTCGACCTTAGCAACAATCATTGGCAAATGAGACAACTGATTAACCAACGCGCGGATATCAGGCAAATCCTAATTATTAGTAAAGAACAACTATTTCCACCAGTCAACCAGCCACTAAGCAAAGAAGAAACTGATTTTTTAAGAAGAACAGCTCGGTTTCAAGCAGACATCAAATCCATTATAAAGCCCCCTACTCAGCTCAAAAAAATGAGACAAAAATCAGTTTCCACAGAAAAACCCAGTCATACCTCATCAATAGAATTAATACCCAATAAAAATCAAGGATGGAGTGTTTGGTATTGGGAAAATGGCATTAACCTGATATTTTGGTATCGTCAAAAACAGGGAAATTTAATTGCGATTGAATTATCCAGAATCAAATTGGTTTCAGATATTATTGGCATACTACCTCAAACAGGTGACAGTTCTTCACTTATTAATGATTCGATTCACCTAACCGACTCAAAAAACAGCACGTTATACCAATGGGGCCATTATTTACCCCCTAAAAACACCAAAGTAGTCATGGACAAAACACTCTCTTTTCCTCTCAATTCATGGAAAATCAACTACTACAGCCGTTACAATCAAACCAATCAAAGTCATTTTTTACCCATTTATTTTGGTTTTATCGCCTGCATACTATTACTAATCGGCCTATCCAGTTATTTTTACCGAGAAAACAATCGTGATTTAAAAGAAGCGCAACAACGAGTCAGCTTTGTCAATCAGGTGTCTCATGAATTAAAAACCCCCTTAACCAATATCCGAATGTATGCGGAACTGATTGATGAAGATGTTGATGAAGACATTGATCCTATTTTAAAACAACGATTAGGCATCATCACCTATGAGGCTCAACGACTTTCTCGATTGATTAATAATATCTTGAGTTTTGCCCGCAAACAACGCAATAAATTACGCATTCATCAATCACTGATTCAAATAGAAACCGTGGTACAGAACGTCATCGACCAATTTAATTTATCACTGAATAACAAACATTTTAAAGTTGAATTAACCCACCAATCATTAGTGCCTGTTTACGCAGACAGTGATTGTATTGAACAAATTTTAGGTAATTTAATCAGCAATGTAGAGAAATATGCAACTTCGGGAAAATATTTGGGCATTGATATCATTCAACATAAAGATAACACCACCATCGCTATTACAGATCATGGCGAAGGAATTCATCCTAAGTTACAGGAAAAAATATTTGATCCATTTTTCAGAACCCAAAACAAATTAACCGATGGTGTAACAGGAACAGGTATTGGACTGAATATCGCAAAAAACATGGCCAAATTACATGGTGGTGATTTAACGGTAAATTCATCTTCTTCTGGGTCAACATTTATTTTAACATTACAAACACCCATGGATATAAAATCATGAAAGTATTAATTGCAGAAGATGAAGATTTCATCAGAAAAGGATTGTCCGACATTTTAACTCAAGAAGGCTATGATGTCGTGTTAGCGGCAGATGGACAACAAGCCATAGAACTTTACCAACAACAGAAGATTGATTTTATTTGCTTGGATATTATGATGCCCAAAATGAATGGTTATGATGTTTGTCGTGAAATACGCAAAACCGATGAAAATATTCCCATTATTTTTATCAGTGCAAAAGCAGAAGAAATAGACAAAGTCATTGGACTTGAGCTGGGTGCTGATGACTATATTTTAAAACCCTTTGGTGTAAAAGAAGTCATTGCCAGAATTCGAGCAGTCACTCGACGCTGCCTGAGACAATGTAGCACGCCTCTAAATACAGAACTGGACAATAATTTTTTCATGGATGACCTGGAAATCTTACCGCTTGAATTAATCGCAAAGCGTCATCAAAATAACATTGAATTAAGCTTAAGAGACCTAAAAATTCTACGTTTTTTTAAGCAACATAAAAATGAAGTCATTGACCGTGATGCTTTATTTAATGCTTGTTGGGGTCACGACTATTTTCCGAGCAGCCGAACACTTGATCAACACATTTCTAAACTGAGAAAACGCATTGAAATCAATTCTAAAGACCCCAAAATCATTAAAACTGTTCACGGTGCAGGGTATCAATACAATGAACATAGGCATTTAAAATAATTTCCCCCATTTAAACACTTCTTGGCATACCAGATAAACACGAACATCATCCTTGTTCATCTGTGGTTAAAATAAATACAATTTATATTACTTTATATTGTAAAAACCAGCTAAAATAACCACATAAGCCGTATAAAAACAATAAATTAAGGAAATAAATGAGCATTAGAAACACATCCATTAATAAAATTGTTATCGGTGGTTATCTACTGATTCTCACACTCATTCCTGCCATCATCATTGTGGTTTTTAGTAATCTGGGCAATATTAAAAAAGATATCAATCAAATGACTGATATCACTAACCCATTAATTATTGCTTCAAATGAATTATCACAAACAATCAACTTATCAACATCTAATCTTGGCTTCTATCTACTGAGTAAAGAACAAAAATATCGAGAGCTTTATTTAAATGGACTAGACTCATTAACCGCTCAATCTCAAGTTATCAGCAATCTATTAAGCAAAGCACCTGATGAAAAAAGTAGCCAGCTACTCAAACAAATCAATAACGACATTGAACAACTCACATCACAAAAAAACAAAATATTAAAATTTTCCACTAACCCCAGTTTAAATATGCCCGCCAGGCGATATGCCGCAGAAAACCTCAACCCTTTGAGCAATGCCGTATTACAAAACCTAGAGCAAATTATTTCATCAGAACAAGAAGAAGATATTTCAGCTGAACGCAAAAAAATGCTGAGCATTGTCTATAACATAAGGTATGGCTGGATTCGATTTATTAATGAAATTCGGACTTTTTTAGCTGTTCGAGATAATTCTGTCATTGAAAATGCAAAATTATTCCAGGAATCCATTGTTGAAAATGAAAATGAGCTTCAAAAACACACTGATTTATTTACTTTTGAACAAGAAGAAGGCGTTGCGAACATAACAACTCTTCGAATAAAAATATTTAAAAATTTTTCAAAGATGATTAGCTTACAGCAAAGTCCTCAATGGAAAATGGATTCATACACCATTCAACAAGACATTGGTCCTCTAACCTTTCAAATCAATGAAAAACTGAATCAGCTCAACAAAATTCAAAAAGAAAAAAACCATCAAGCAACTTTAGCATTAGAGTCTCGAACCCAACAAGTCAAAATAACGCTCATCACTACTTTAATCATTTCACTGATTATTGGTTTGATAATAATGCAGATTGTCAGCAAGCAATTGTCTTTCTTAATTAACACCTTAAAAACTCACTTTGAATCTTTAAGTAGTGGCAATTTAATGTGTCACATGGACGAACAACATCGTGGTGAAATAGGCGAAATTGCACTCAGCATGAATGCTTTTATCGATCATCTACGACAAATGATTGAACGATTACAAAATGTCACCACACGACTATCAGTAGATGCTACGGAAATGGCCTCTATTTCTGATCACACACATACGGGGGTTGCACAACAACATAGAGAAACAGAACAAGTTGCCACTGCCATTACCGAAATGACAGCCAATGCTAAAACGGTTGCAGATAATGCATCTGACGCAGTGAATGCAGCAAGTAATGCCGCATCTGAGGCCACCAATGGAAAAGAAGTCGTTAACCAAACAAAATCTTCTATCAGCACATTGGCCAGTGATGTCTCAGAAGCCTCAAATGTTATCAGCCAATTGGAAGAAGATACCAATAGTATTGGAACGGTATTAGATGTTATTCGAGGCATTGCAGACCAAACCAACCTATTAGCTCTCAACGCAGCCATTGAAGCTGCCCGAGCAGGCGAACAAGGACGGGGGTTTGCAGTGGTTGCTGAAGAAGTTCGCACGCTTGCCAACAGAACACAAAATTCTACTCAGGAAATCCAACAGATGATAGAAAGCCTGCAATCAGCCACCCAAAAGGTTGTTGCGGTCATGTCATCAGGACAACAACAAGCACAAATCAGTGTCAACGAATCTGAAAACGCCAGTGATGCCTTACAAACCATCATTGAATCAATTGTAACCATTAACAATATGAACACTCAAATTGCAGTGGCTGCTAAAGAACAAGGCATGGTATCAGAAGACATCAATAAAAATATTCTGCGCATTACGGATGTGATTGATGATGCAGTAACCGATGCACAAAAGCTGTCTACGACCAGCCATGAAATATCAACCTTGTCTCAACAATTGGAAGAAATCATCAATTATTTTAAATTATCCTAAGCAAAATGTCTTTCAACTGAATAGCTTGAATAAATAAGCATAATTATTTTAACATTTTCGGGTATATTTTTTGACTTTTGGCACTTCTCTCTGACCGAATAGACTTCTGTACACTCAGAGCAGAATCACCAAAGGTCAAAAAATATCCCACAAAAAATTTATTAAAATAATTATGATCACCCACTTACAAATTTTTCCCCATAATAATGACATCAATATTGAATTGCTTATAATAGAGCCATCTTTTTTAAGGACTGGTAAAACCAGATAATTTATTAAAATGAGCTCATTAGAAAATTTCAGAATATGTTTTATTGGTGGCGGTAATATGGCAGAAAGCCTGATTGCTGGATTAATTAACAATCACTGCCCTGCTAACAACATCAATGTATCTGATCCAAATACCAAACAATTAACAAAAATTAAAGAACATTATTCAATTAATGTTTTTTCCAGTAATCAATTGGCAATTACGGATGCAGACATCATTATTCTTGCAGTTAAACCACAAATAATGAAAGAAGTGGCAACAGGTCTAATTGATTCATTAAAAAGTGACCAACTGATCGTTTCTATTGCGGCAGGCATTACTTGTCAAAACTTACAAACATGGTTACCTGCTGAATCTCCCCTTATCAGAATCATGCCAAATACACCAGCACAAGTACAATCGGGAGTCAGCGCTCTTTATGCTACTCCAGCGGTAAACCAATCACAAAAAGAGATGACTGACATTATTTTTAAAGCAGTAGGCTCAAATGTCTGGTTTGATGATGAACACAAGTTACATGCCGTTACTGCTATTTCTGGCAGTGGCCCAGCCTATTTCCTGTTAATGATCGAAGCAATGGAAAATGCAGCCATTGATTTAGGGCTAGAGCCAGACCAAGCAAGAGAGCTCTCTATTAAAACGGGACTTGGCGCAGCAAAACTAGCCCAGGAAAGCACTGAATCCCCTGCTTTATTGAGGGAAAACATTACCTCACCAGGAGGCACAACGGAACAAGCACTCAACCAGTTTGAACAAGGGCAACTTAGAACCCTGGTTAAACAAGCAACCCGTGCTGCCTATGAAAAATCAATCGAACTATCCGAACAATTAGGAGGCTCAAAATGAATGGATATTTAACCAATCCACTGGTATTTTTAGTTAAATTCTTTTTTGAATTTTACATTCTTTTAATTATGTTGAGAATTGTATTCCAATGGTTCAAGGCTGATTTTTATAATCCCATTTCTCAATTTATAGACAAAATGACATCACCCGTTTTAAAGGTAATGCATAAATTTTTACCCACACTTGGCCGAATAGATTCAGCAGCAGTATTGTTGTTGATTAGCCTACAAATGCTTGAATTTTTGATTATTATTTCATTACAAAACACATCAGTTAGCATACCAATTATTGGCCTATTATTATATTCCATTGGTGAACTGTTGGATTTACTCATTAATGTTTTCATCTTTAGCATTTTTATTCAAATCATCATTAGTTGGATCAATCCTGGTCTTTATAATCCAGTTGTCTCAATACTCTATAGCATTACCGAACCGATCATGGCACCTGCCAGAAAATTATTACCGCCCATTAGCGGTATGGACTTATCTCCCTTGCTGGTATTAATTGCATTACAAATATTGGCTATGTTGATTGTACCACCATTGCAATCATTTTTGGTTTAACAGAAATTATTATTCAAATTCTATACAAACAAATAAATTTTGACACTATAATTTCAAAACAAGTTATTCCATAAAAAACAAAAGGTAAGACCTTAATATGCCTGCAAAAAAAAGAAAAAATGCTTATGTTATCGTCCTTGGCAATGAAAAAGGAGGTACAGGAAAATCAACCACTGCCATGCACATTGCCATTAGTTTGATGAAAAAAGGAGCAACCGTTTCAACCGTTGATTTAGACTCAAGACAGCAGACACTAAACCGTTATATTAGCAATCGAATCAACTATGCAGAAAAAGAAAAACTAACAATTGGAATGCCTGGACACCACGTCATTCATCAATCTAACAAACCTGTACTGCCAGAAAAGCACAATGATGAAGCCGAAGAATTTACTGATTTAACACAGGAATTACGCAGAGAAAATGACTTTATTGTCATTGATTGTCCAGGTAATGACACCTCTTTAGCACGGTTAGCTCACTCACTGGCAAATACCTTAATTACCCCAATGAATGATAGTTTTATTGACCTTGATTTACTGGGCCACGTCGATCCTGAAACATTTAAAGTAGAAAAACTTAGCTTTTACAGCCAACTGGTTTGGGAATGTCGAAAAAATCGTGCGGCAGCCAATAAACCTGCATTAGACTGGGTCATTCTTAGAAATAGATTATCCACCACCCATGCTAAAAATAAAAAACGCATGGATGAAGCATTAAAACAACTTCAAAATAGAATTGCCTTTCGTTATATCTCTGGTTTATCTGAACGAGTTATTTATCGAGAACTATTTCCCCAAGGACTCACTTTAATGGATTTAAAAGACGTGAATAAAAAAGTCAAAATGTCCATGTCACATATTGCTGCCCGTCATGAAATGAGACGATTATTGAGTGAATTAAAACTACCTAATATTGATTAAGGGATGAGCACGAAAATAGTTGCATAGTCGCTCTACCTAACTATTTTTGTAGCAAAGAAGACAAACAAAATTTCTGTACAATATGGGTAGTTTATTGCGTGTTATCTTAAAAGCTTAGGGGAAGCGAAATAAATAAATATCCAAATTGCGTAGGATTTTTGTTTGCCTTTGAGGCGCAAAAATAGGTGTGTAGTCGAACTACACAAGTATTTTTGCAACAAAAAAGGCGGGCAAAAAAATAAGCAAGTTGGATGTTTATTTATTGCGCATCCCCTTATCATCCTCTTCTGAATCAACAATCATCAACAACTCATCAAATGAGTCCTGATCAATGACTCCTACTTCCTCTTTCACATCAGATTCATCCACACCCAACAATTGATTAATCTCCTGAATGGTAATTTCATCTTTTTTTGTCATTTTCGCCCACCATTAAATATTAGTATTTAAGTAATTATTAATAAATAACCGATAATCAATTAATTTTCACCTTTCATTCTATTACATCATGAATAGTCAAATTTTATCTCCTATTATTAATAGCAAGAATTCCAAAACTATCTATGAGGCAAAAAGATGAGTTCATTTTCTCGACTATTAAAACTATTAACCATTCTAGGATTACTATCACTGCAATTCTCTGTTCACGCAAATGGTAATACCTCTCGGCACTTTCAACAAGCCTCTGAGGAATTTAACATTCCTGTTGAACTGATTAAAGCCATTAGCTTTATCAACACACGAATGATACATCGACAAGGTCTTGAACGTGGTAATTTGACTGAAACACAGTTTAATAAATTACTGGAAGATAAAGGCATAGAAGGTTCTCCTGATTTCTTTGGCATCATGGGACTGACTTCATCTCAAATTACTCAAGCATCAAAGCTAACAAGAATGCCTGCCAGACGAATTAAAAAAAGTATTAGACACAATATCAGAGCAGCGGCAGCTTTATTAAGAATGCACAAACGTAAACAATTTGCAGACATTGTTAATGACATAAATTTAGGTGATTATTATACCGTTGTTGCCGCATTTATTGGTTATGACGACAAAGCATTAGAACTTCAATATGCCGATGAAGTTTTTTCAATCCTGAAAAAAGGGGTTAAACAAACACTACAAGGGTTTAGTTATTCAAACAACCATTATCTTTTAGAACCAGCCAACTATGATTCTTTGATTCCTAGTCTATCTGCCAAATTTTTACCTTTTGCCTATCAAGGCCAAATGGCTGTTCCAATGACATTAGATGGAAGAATTGATGGAACGGTTGCTGATACTTATGTCGCATCCGAACATTATGGCAGTCGTAGTGGAAAAACAATTAAACGCATTGTATTACACACTTGCGAAGGTTCTGGCTCTGGTTGCATCAATTACCTAAAAAGTAACTCCAGATCAGTATCAGCTCATTATGTCGTCACTGAATCTGGCGGAGTAACACAAATGGTTCAGGAAAAATACAAAGCTCACCATGTCGGTTGTTGCAACAGTGACAGCGTTGGTATTGAACATGGCGGTTATGCCCATAAAAATACTTGGACACAATCTCAACTGTCTTCATCTTTTGCCTTAATTTGTGACATTGCAAAACGCAATAACATTCCTGTTTCCCGTAACACCATACAAGCTCATGCCGACCTTGACCCTTCTCGACGAACTGACCCAGGACCTTATTACCCTTGGGATAAAATGCTATCCGAAGTTCAAGCCTGTGTCTCAGGTAAACCAACCGCCAAACCAGACTTAAGCATCCAACAATTAACCTGGACTCCTGCTAGTCCCAAAGTTGGTGACGATGTCACGTTTCATGCAACTGTCAAAAATGCCAATGTAAGCAGTGGCGCAAATGTCGGTATCGCATTTTTCATCAATAACCAGCAAGTTGGGTTTGATGCAACCACCGAAATGAACGCCAACGCAACCATTACATTTAACATGCGAGACCCATGGACACCAGACCAAAATGGTCAATTCACCATTAAAGCCTTGGTTGATGATTTAAACATTGTGGATGAAAGCAATGAAAATAATAACATTTATTCCAGTACGATCACTATCTCTGGTGGAGAAACCACGCAAAAACCTGATTTGGTAGTTAATTCTCTGACCTTCTCAACACCCAGCATCAATAACTTTGTCACCCTGTATGCCAAAGTCACTAACGGTGGAGAAGCCATTAATCAACACTTCAATCTTGCTTTTTATATCAACCAAAGTATTGTTGGAACGGACTCAATCAGTAGCTTAGAAAAAGGTGAAAGTCATACCTTTCAATTACAAAATCAGTGGTCTCCAAAAACTGAAGGACAATATAACTATAGCGTCATGGTTGACCAACTGAAACAGATTGATGAGTCAAATGAAGCCAACAACACGACAGCCAAGACTATAACAGTCACCAATCCAGGAGGTGGAGATGGTGACAGCGGAGGTAGCGACTGTGCTTCTGAGTCACTGACAAACAATCTTCGAAATGGTCAACAATTACAGCAATCTTTACGATCATTGCGTGACGAAGAGCTTCAACAATCCATCATGGGACAACGCATTGTAAACTTGTATTACAAACACACTGATGAAGTAAAAGCCATGATTAAAAAAGATTGGATTCTCAGAGTCTTGGGTTTACGCTTAATCTTACGCAGCACCTATGCTTTCCAACCTCGACAAATAGCCAACAACATTGTGCCGCTGAACAAGGGTTATACCAAAATGACCATTGGTTTCATTGAACGAGCGCAGTCAATGGGAAGTGATGAACTTAAAAAAGACTTTGATGAAATCAAAGAATTGGTTAATAGCTTACAAGGATTGACGGCTAATGAGCTACTCGATGAATTGAGAAACTATTAAAGAGGAGAATACCTTCATAATTACGGTATATTCAGGCAACCTTGGTTGCCTGATATTTCAAATTAAAGAATAATCAATTATTCATATCTACAAATAATAATCACCAATATTGGTTTCCGATAAAAAATCGATAATAAGGCCATAAGTTAAACCTTGTTTTATTTCATTAATTTTTTTATCTATATCGGAAGCCCCTTGAATTACGGATATTTCCTTAGAGTTTTGAAAAGTAATGTATTGACTACCAGATTTCAACGCAACCAACGTAACAGAAATTTTGTGAGTATCAGTCTTTATAGTTTCTCCATTTTCAGATTCAGATTCCTCTGTTTTTATGACACTATCCGCAATACTTATTTGTAGCTGATGATTGCTAGAACCTACAACTCTAATTCCATAATTTAAAAACATGTCATTTATTTGAGTATTAAAGGCTTCATCACTACTGAGCTCAGTTGGCATACTGAGCTGAATGGTTTTATTGACGGATGCTTCATTGACGGGCGTAAAATCATAGACTTTACAGCGTATTTTACACCTCGTAAAAAATAAAAATTTCTTACAATATTTCTTTTTCTCACAATTAAAATGAAGTTTATCGGTTCTTTTACCTTCGGGGCATTCTGTAGGTTTTTTGACAGTTGTGGTCAAATATAAGTCGGTTTTACCCTTTTCCTGCAAACTTGCTGACATTTTTTTTGGATAAACCAGTCCTTTTGATGAGTCTCGATACATGTCTTGCTGAACACTCATCTCGACAGACCCTCCAGACTTCTTATATGTGCCTTGAAATTCAAACTCCGCACCATCTGCATTCGATGTCTGTACAATCATTCTGCCATCTTTCTCATTCAGAACAATTCTATAATAACCATCTCTCGCCTCTCTAGTGTAGGTATAACTTTTAGCAATTTCACAATTAGAATAGTTAATTTCAGCACTTCTGTGTGTCCAAATTGTGGTACCTCTTGATCCACAGCCAGACAATATCACTATCATCATCAGAGCCAAATAAAAATTAATATTGATTGTCATCAAAACTTTACCTAGAATTTTAGTCTCGCAGATATTACTCTATCTCTATTACATTGCAAGATATTCGGAATTATCCTGATGCACAAACATTTAATTTTTGCCCTGACACTTTCATTCATTTTTAGCGCCACACCACTTTTAGCACAAAACAAACAACAATGGACTGAAGCCAATTCTGGCATTCGTTTTGTATGGATTAACTCGGGCTGTTATCTCAAGGGCAGCCCTGCTAACGAAAAAGGCCGTTATCCACATGAACAACAACGCAAAGTTTGCATTGAACAAGGGTTTTGGATGAGCCAGTTTGAAATAACTCAGGCACAATGGCAACAGCAAATGGGATTTAATCCATCTTACTTCAAACATTGTGGTGATTTATGTCCAGTCGATAATATCAGTTGGGATGATGCCTTAAGTTTTATTAATCAATTAAATAAAAAATCAAAATACCATCGTTTTAGATTACCCTCAGATGATGAATGGGAATATGTTGCCAGAGCCAATACTCAGACAATTTACAGTTTTGGTAACAATGATGCATTATTAAAAAAACATGCCTGGTATCATGTCAATTCAGACAATGAAGCTAGACAAGGGGGATTAAGAGCACCCAACCAATGGGGTTTGTATGATATCTATGGCAATGTTTGGGAATGGGTTTGTTTGACATCACCTTGCCTAAACAGCCAATCAGATGGACAACCAAGAGCTTTACGTGGAGGCTCATTCACCAACGGGCCTCGGCAATTAAGAGCAGCCCATCGAATTATGCGCTGGCCCAATCAACAGTATCCTGACCAGGGGTTAAGATTAATCATGAATATGACAATTAAAAGCCAAAAGCCAAAATAAGGAATGGGCACGAGCACGATATACCTAAATTATTGTGAGTTGCCTAAAGTCCTATTTTCCTGTCTTCAACAACTTACTCAACCGTTCAACTACTTTTTTAGGTACAAAGGGCTTGGCTATAAAATCTTTAGCCCCCAACTCTAATGCTTTTTTAATATTATCTAAAACGGCATCACCACTAATCATCACCACAATAATGTCTTTATTTTCCTTTTTAATGGCTTTTAATGTTTCCAGGCCAGTCATTCCTTCCATGTTGATATCCAGCAATACCAACTGAGGCGCCACACTTTTTAATTGTGCAACGGCTTTTTCGCCGCTTTTTTCTTCATATATTTTAATAACACCTAGTCTTTGTAGAACCGCTTTCAATGTCATTCGAACAGTTTGTTCATCATCAACGATCATGACTTCTGTTATTGCTAATTCAGTATTTGCCATTAGTTTTTCCTATGGTGAAAATCGAACATCGACTTATTGATAAATAAATTATAGTTAATAAAAAAATAGACGCTTAAAAATGAACCAATAAAATAATTATGGTCACCTACTTAGGGACGATTCAAAAATAACCTTTACAATTTGCGAAGAGATTTTGTTCACAGGCAAGGCACGAAAACAGGCGCATAGTCGAACTATGCAACTGTTTGAGTAACGAAGTCTGTGGGCAAAAGATCGAGTCAATGTAAAGGTTAATTTTGAATCGTCCCTTAGCTCAGACATGACATAATTATTAATAATTGTACTGACTGTCATTGACTCATGAACCACTAAAATATGTTTAAGCATTGAATTTTCACTTCACGTTGATATGACCAATGCAATAAATTATATTCTAAATTTTGATTTATACTGTATTTTCGAATAAAAACTTTTCCATTTCTTTAAGAATAAAGGCTTTATCTTCGGCTTTAAAGGGGGTTAAGCGATTTTCATTAATTAATATTGTCTGATATGCCTGCCATTCTTCCCAGGCTTGCTTTGAAATATTATCATAAATTCTTTGCCCCATTTCACCAGGATAAGGCGCTTTATCCAAACCCATTAAATCCATATTATTTTTTGCACAACGAACTGTTCTCGACATATTTTTCTCCAATATAGTGAACATAACACTCTTAGGATGGTTCAATAATATTTTAGAACCACGGATGGATACAGATAAGTAGGTGACCATAATTATCTTAACAAAATTTTCGCTCAAGATTTTTTGACCTTTGGTGTTACTGCTCTGATTGCATAGAGGTCTATTCGGTCAGAGTAGTAGTGCCAAAGGGCGGAAAATATTG
>Ga0233448_1002045_pt1 | contig 15052 bp, 11 predicted proteins | sample SI_124_October20_2_FD_183015 | JGI IMG/M metagenome (GOLD analysis project Ga0233448, IMG submission 183015) | Seawater microbial communities from Saanich Inlet, British Columbia, Canada - SI_124_October2016_150_MG | ecosystem: Environmental > Aquatic > Marine > Inlet | place: Canada: British... | reverse complement strand
TTGAGACCATTTTTAACGCAGAGTTGGCGGAAAGATGAGTTTTCGGACAGCCTCCTAGATTAGAAAGTTACAGCTTTGACTAAAATAGCCCCCTACAAACACCTACTTTTTCAACAAATCATCAACCTGCTTTGCCGCATTTCCCAAATAACATTCTGGTGTTAAATCCATTAATATTTTCTTTGCTTCATTAGGTAATTCTAGTGTCTTAACAAACTCAACAATGGCCTGCTGATTAATTTCCTGCCCACGAGTCAATGCTTTTAATTTCTCATAAGGTTGTTCAATATTGTAACGACGCATCACTGTTTGAATGGGTTCTGCCAATATAGCCCAGTTATTATCTAAATCCTTTTGTAGTTGGGCAGGATTAACTTCCAGCTTTGATATACCCCGAACGGTTGAACTATAAGAAACAATAGAATGAGCAAATCCCACGCCCAAATTTCTTAAAACAGTGGAATCAGATAAATCTCTTTGCCATCTTGAAACAGGTAATTTGAGTGTTAAATGACCAAAAATCGCATTGGCAATGCCTAAATTACCTTCTGCATTTTCAAAATCAATGGGATTGACTTTATGTGGCATGGTTGATGAGCCAACCTCACCAGCAATGGTTTTTTGTTTAAAATAACCTATTGAGATGTAACTCCAGACATCACGACTAAAATCAATCAAAATTGTATTGTATCTCGAAATGCTATCGAACAATTCCGCAATATAATCATGGGGTTCAATTTGTGTTGTGTATGGATTCCAGATTAACCCCAACGATTCGACAAATTGATTGGCAAATGTCTGCCAGTCAATTTCTGGATAAGCCGTCATGTGAGCATTATAGTTACCAACCGCACCATTAATTTTACCCATCAATTCAACTGATTCGACTTGTTTAATTTGACGATTTAACCGATACACCACATTGGCAAATTCTTTACCGAGGGTTGTCGGTGTCGCAGGTTGGCCATGTGTTCTGGATAACATGGGTTGATTTGCCGTTGATTTGGCAATCTCAGAAATTGCTTCAACCACTTTTTTCATTTGCGGCAATAAAACCTGTTCTCTGCCATTTTTCAGCATTAAAGCATGGGACAAATTATTGATGTCTTCTGAGGTACAAGCAAAATGAAAAAACTCTGAAATATTTTCTAATTCTTCCTCACCACTGATTTTTTCTTTTAGGAAATACTCAACCGCTTTCACATCGTGATTGGTGGTTCGTTCTATTGTTTTGACTTGCTGAGCATCATCTACTGAAAATTCATCAAAAATTTGATTCAATGTTTGATTTGCAGACTCAGATAACTCTTTAACTTCTGTAATTTGTGGATGTTTCGCCAATGCCTGTAACCAACGAATTTCAATCAATACTCTAAAGCGAATTAACCCAAATTCACTGAAAAATGGTTTTAGATCGTTGGTTTTTGAACCATATCGACCATCAATTGGTGACACGGCTGTTAATGATGACAATTCCATAAATTAATTCCCTAGGATATATTGTTGAATCCACTCATTGATTTTCAGTGGATGGTTGACTTGATAATCGGCATTCCAATCATTTGGGTTTTCATCAGGAAGAATATAACCAAACAAAGCAGCCATGGTCTGCATGCCTGCATTTTTCCCCGCCTCAATATCTCTGGCGGCATCACCAATGTATAAACAATTTTTAGCCAACGATTGTGTCAATTCACAAGCATGTAACATCGGTTTGGGATGAGGTTTACTGCGAGAGGTGGTATCTCCGCTGACAATACAAGCTGAACGTTTATCCAAATGTAAACGTTGCATTAATGGCAAGGTAAAACGTGCAGGTTTATTGGTGATGACACCCCACTTTAATTCACTGTCTTCAATGGTTTGTAAAACCTGCTCCATGCCATCAAACAACCGTGAATGAACGGCAATATTCTGCTCATAATCATCCAGCAACTGCAATCTCAATTCTTCCAATCGAGACTTATCTTTAAACTCAGTAATTCCCTGATCGACCAATACTTTACTGCCAAAAGAAACATAAGGCCTCAGTAATTCATGAGCAATTTCTGGTAAATTTGCTTTGACGCGCACACGATTCAGGCTATTAATCAAGTCAGGTGCAGTATCGACCAACGTTCCGTCTAAATCAAAAAAAATGGAGGTTAATGGCATAAGGCAACTCGCAATAAATAAACTACCCATCTTACTGGCTCTTTTGTTCGTCTTTTTTGTTACGAAAATAGTTATGTAGAGCGACTACACGCCTATTTTTGTAACAAAAAAGACAAACAAAATTTCTGCGCAATATAGGTAGTTTATTTATTGCGTGTTATCTAAAACTAATTTTGACAATGCATTAAATAATTAACATCCACATTATTGTCAATTTTATAGAGCTTAGTGAGTGGATTATAAGTCATTCCAGAGATATCTGATACAACAAACCCTGCTTCTCTAACCCAAAAGGCCAATTCTGAAGGGCGAATAAATTTCTCGTAGTCATGTGTTCCTTTGGGCAACATTTTTAATAAATATTCTGCCCCAACAATGGCAAAAAGATAAGACTTTGCATTGCGATTGATGGTAGAAAGAAACAAATCACCACCTGGTTTCAATAATTTTTTACATGACTGGATGACTGACGCTGGATCAGGTACATGTTCTAACATTTCAAGACAGGTAATCACATCAAATTCAGCTTCATGTTGCTGGCAATATTCTTCAATAGTAATTTGTGAATAATCCACCTCAACATTACTTTCCAGCAAATGCAGTTTAGCCACAGAAATAGGTGCGGCTCCCGCATCAATACCCGTTACTTTGGCGCCATTTTTTGCCATACCTTCAGATAAAATACCACCGCCACAACCCACATCAAGCACTTTTTTTCCGCTAATATTTGCTCTGGATTCAATATAATGCAATCTCAGGGGATTGATGTCATGTAATGGTTTAAATTCACTATTGGGGTCCCACCAACGTGAGGCAAGCTCTTCAAATTTTGAAACTTCATGGGGATCTATATTTAAAACAGTTTCAGCATTCATTATAATATTTTCCCACTCGTCAGGTAGCATCCTAAATTAATCAGCCTCCGAGGAGGCTGTCCGAGAACTCAGATTTTCGTCAAATCAAGGCATAAAATTGCCGAAAAAGCGTAGTTTACGTGTGTAAATGAGCATTTCGAGACCATTTTTAACGCAGAGTTGGCGGAAAGATGCGTTTTCGGACAAGCTCCTAGGAGCTCGTCGTAGATTCAACTGATTTATTTAGGATCATATGTTAATATTTGAACATGACTATAGCCAACTAAAAAACCTCTGTCAATTAGACTAATAATGCAACACTATTCTATTTTTCACCTAAACCTCATGTTTTCATCCATTCCAGAACATGAAAGAATCACTGTCATCAACAATTGCTATTGGCCCTTATTAGAATTGGTTCAATCAGGTATTCCGATCGGCATTGAATGTTCAGGCGTTACACTGGAAATCATTAACAATCTTGAGCCTCGCTGGATCAATGAATTCAAGCAATTGTGTCTGGCAAAAAAATGTGAACTCATTGGCAGTGGTTATGCTCAAATAATTGGTCCATTGGTTCCTGCTCAAGTCAACCAGGCAAATCAAACACTGGGAATCCAAACCTATCAAAAAATTCTTGGCATTCATCCGACAATTGCCTTAATTAATGAGATGGCCTATTCATCTGGAGTGTTGGAACACTATATACAACAAGACTATCAAGCGGTTATCATGGAATGGAACAACCCTAGAATGTTTCACAAAGAGTGGCCTGCGGAAACCCGCTTTTATCCTCAGGTTTTAAGTTCCGCAGGACAACGCCTACCACTGCTTTGGGCAGACTCTATTATTTTCCAAAAAATCCAACGGTTTGTTCATCAGGAAGATACTGAGGAGGAAACTTTTGACTATTTCAGCTCACTGGAATCTGTCGATGATGGTTGCTTACCTTTTTATGCCAATGATGCAGAAATATATGGTTTTCGTCCAGGTCGGTATCAAACTGAAGCCATCTATTCAAATGAGGAGTGGCAACAACTTAAAACACTATTCCACAAAACCTCTAGCCAACTCAATTTCCAACACAAATTACCCTCTGAAATTTTGGCATTTTATGCCGAAAGCCTAAAAACCAAAACCGCTATTTTTCTGGAATCTCCAGAACAACCGATACCTGTAAAAAAACAAGAAAAATACAATATCAATCGATGGGCATTGACGGGTCGAAATGATTTATACATTAATACAATGTGTTATCGCCTGTTGAAAAATATCAATGAGGCAGGTAAACCGACCGATAAAGATTTAAAACAATCGTGTTATTTCTGGTCTAGTGATTTTAGAACCCATATCGAAACAAACAGATGGAAAACTTTTTGCCATGATTTGTCCCATTTAAATTTAAAAGATCAAACGAACATTCCGCTGAATTCTAGTAGTCAATCCATTTCCCACCAGAATAAAAAATACATAACACTTGAAAACTCATCGTTACAGATCAAATTTAATCTCTACAAAGGTTTATCCATTGATCAATTTATTTTAAAAAATTATTCAAATACGCCATTATTCGGTACATTGACTCATGGGTTTTATGATGACATTTCCCTAGGAGCTGATTTTTTCTCAGGACACAGCCTCATCTGTCAGCCAGGCAAACACAAGTTAACCAACCTCCATAAATCTGATGCAGATTATTTTAAACAGGATAGTTCACAGGTCATTCAATCCAGCTTTTCTCACTCATCTGGAACAGATTTTAAAACCTGTCACGAGTTGACAGAACAATCACTCATTTTAAATCAGACCATTGAATTAAGTCGAAGAAATATTCAAACCATTCACCCCTTTATCCTGACATTTTGCCCCAAACAATGGGACATTGATTCATTGTTTTTTATGGCTCACAATGGTGGTACGAACTATGAAAAATTCTACTTTAAAAGTAAAACCATTCAACATACCGAACTCCTTTCGCCACTGATCTCTGCCAAACACGGATTAGGTGCAACTGAAGGCAAAATTATTGTTGGTGACAAAGCAAAAGCATTGGAGTTTTATCACTACCCAGATAAATGTGCATTAATACCCTCTTTTATTTTCAGGCAAGTGAATGATAATACGTTTTTTTTAAGGCTGATTTATTCAGCTCAAGAAATGGATGAGACTTTTGTAGAAAATGATCATGCTGAACAAATTATTGGTAAATTAAAGATTACTCAATCCAGGGTTGAGTAAATCTTGATAATAGAAAAAAATCGTTATATAAGGTAACACGCAATAAATAAACTACCCATATTGCGCAGAAATTTTGTTTGTCCTTTTTGTTACAAAAATAGGCGTGTAGTCGCTCTACATAACTATTTTCGTAACAAAAAAGACGAACAAAAGAGCCAGTAAGATGGGTAGTTTATTTATTGCGAGTTGCCTAAGGTAACGCACAACAAATAAACTCCTCATATTACGCAAATTTTTTGCTCGTATTCTTTGTCATAATAATAGGCATGTAGTCGCTCTACTCAACTGTATTTGTGGCAAAGGAGACGGACAAAAAGGCCAGAAATATGGGTCGTTTATTTATTACGAGTTGCCTAACAGCCAAAACTTTATTACTTTGCTAAAAAATCATCATATTCAAAATATTGGAAAAATAATTCAATGACAACATCGATCGAAAATGAATTACAACGCCCCGCCCCAGTCACGTTTTGGGAAGCATTTCTTTATTGGCTAAAACTGGGATTCATCAGTTTTGGAGGGCCTGCTGGTCAAATAAGTATGATGCATCAGGAATTGGTTGAAAAACGTCGTTGGATTTCTGAACATCGTTTTTTACACGCACTTAATTACACAATGGTACTTCCAGGACCCGAAGCCCAACAGTTAGCCACCTATATTGGCTGGTTAATGCATGGTGTTTGGGGCGGTATTATTGCGGGTTTCTTATTTGTTTTACCCTCACTATTTATCCTCAGTGGACTCACCTGGATATACTTATCGTACGGTAATGCTCCTATTGTAGAAGGTTTTTTGTACGGCATTAAACCAGCAGTTACTGCGATCGTTGTATTTGCTGCTTATAGAATTGGCTCCAGAGCATTAGGTAATAACATACTCAGAGCCATGGCTGTGATGGCATTTATCGCTATTTTTGCTCTTGGCATTCCATTTCCCTACATTGTTTTAATCGCAGGTTTATTTGGTTACATTGGTTCACGTATTGCACCTGAGCAATTTAAAGCTGGTGGACATCATGGCGACGGCAAAGATACTTATGGACCAGCCATTATTGATGATGACACCCCCATTCCAGAACACGCTCAATTTAAATGGAGTCGAGTTTTCATGTTTGCGTTTGTCGGACTCGCTATTTGGGGCATTGTCATGGCGGCTTTAGCAACAACCTATGGCTGGGAAGGCACACTCACACAAATGGGCTGGTTTTTTACCAAAGCAGCTTTGGTCACATTTGGTGGTGCCTATGCTGTCTTACCTTATGTTTATCAAGGTGGCGTTGAGCAGTATGCCTGGCTAACGGGCACACAAATGATTGATGGTCTTGCGCTGGGAGAAACCACACCTGGCCCACTAATCATGGTTGTCGCTTTTGTTGGATTTGTTGGTGGCTGGACTAAAGAACTATTTGGACCTGAAATGCTTCCTTATGCAGGTTTTGCCGCAGCCAGCGTAGCCACACTATTTACATTTTTACCATCATTTCTGTTTATTCTACTGGGGGGTCCTTCCATCGAAGCAACCAGACATGATGTTAAATTTACAGCACCCTTAACGGGTATTACTGCAGCAGTGGTCGGTGTGGTACTTAATCTTGCCGTGTTTTTTGCCTACCATGTACTCTGGCCCAAAGGTTTTGAAGCTCAATTTGAATGGTTTTCTGCCATCATTGGTGGCGTGGCTTTTATTGCCCTATTTAAATATAAAATTGGCATTGTCAAAGTCATAGGTACGTGTGCAGTCATTGGACTGGCATACACTCTGGTGATATAAAACCATGAGTAAAACTTTCTTATATCGATTATTTGGCATAGGCAAAATTCCTCAAAAAGAATTCACTAATCTTAAAAATGAAGGCATTTTATTACAAGAAGAAGGCATTTCTGGAACAGTTATATTAACCAACTTTCGTGCCCCAGGAAAATATTTTAGCAAAAAACTCTCATGGTTTAGTGGCTCTATTGTACTCACGCATCAACACATTTTAGCATTCAGATTTTCTAAAATAATGATTGGGCTTAGCTGGAACGAACCATTATTGAAACAATTAAATTGTTATATTGATGACAAATCACGTTTTTGTATTACTTATGATGCTTCCGTATTTGATGACAAATGTTCTGGTAATATAGAACTCAGATATTCCAGTGATCAATCAGACAAATTATTAAAAATAATAACTGAAAAACTTGCCTAAAAACTTATAGCAAAACAATAGATCACTACCAGGAGGCTATCCGAGAATGCAGATTTTCGTCAAATCAAGGCATAAAATTGTCGAAAAAGCGCAGTTTACGCGTGTAAATGAGCATTTTGAGACCTTTTTTCCTCGGTACCCCCTTGAGGGGTGAACGCAGAGTTGGCGGAAAGATGAGTTTTCGGACAGCCTCCTAGAGGATTTTCACTTGAATTTCTGGAATACATTGGGCATCGAGCCAACCAATAATAAAAAAGCGGTAAAATCTGCTTACGCCAAAAAGCTTAAACAACATAAACCAGAACAGGATCCACAAGGTTTTCAAAAAATCAAAGAGGCTTTTGACCAGGCCATTCAATATTGTAAAGACTATTCAGATCGACCACCACCTCAAGCAGACTTTTATAATGAAAAAAATAATGAATTTGAAATTTTAAATGATGAAATAATCTCCGTTACTACTGATCTCAAAAAAACGACCGAACAAACACTTCCTCACACAGATGACGACTCCCATGATGACTTGATTAATCATCAAAAAATAATATCGAATGTACCGCCCAAAAGTGGTAGAAATAATATTTTTATGGAAAATATTGTTTCTGAACATGACCATCTTTTCTCAATTAATGACCCGACACAGGCAATCAAAGAATTCTTAAAAATCATCAACTCAGAACAAATGTTGAATTTAAAAGCTCGGCGTTTTTTTGAACAACAATGTTTTCATACCGCTATTGAATGGAATGATTCAAATTCCTTCCCAAGCATCCTATTTGAAGCCATTGCCATCGAATTTGAGTGGAGAGATCACACCTCAAACCCTCTATTTTTTGATGATGACATGGAATATTTCTGTGGCCGTTTGGCGGCAGGACTCGAATACCAAAAACTAGTGACACTAGCCAACTCAAGTACCCGCTTTAATCTCAGCAGTAAAACCCGCCCCATAAAAGTGGCCCGATTACTGCTTGGCAGGTTTCGACCAAAATATTTCCAATGGCTGGCCTTTACTCGTAGCAATAGAAGTCAAATCAATAAAGTCATTGACTTATTCAGCCAAAAACATTCATTGAATTTATGCCCCGAAATTGACACAAAAACATTTCACTGGTGGAAAAATAAACGACATTTTCACAGCTATATGATTTACCACTTTTTATTAGGATCATTTATTGCAGTCATACTATTCGACTATCTAAATCATAATAAAATATTAACCATTCCCATCTATTCATATGGAATTACTTTAGCAACCTTGTCCATCATACTGTCACTCATATTATGGAAATTACTACAATTAGCCTTTTTTAGCTGGCAATCACTCAAACAAACTTATATTGATCAACAACATAAATTAGACAATAGACCCATTTTTATCATTTTAACAATCGGCTATTGCCTATTATTGACTATTCCTGCTTACATTGATGAACATTTTTTTCCTGAAATATTTATTGTCATCAGTGTAATCATCATTTCCATCTTATTAAAAGAAGGAGTGATATTTGCTGGTATTTCAACGATTATTTTTTATAGCATAGTTAATGAGGCCAATATAAATCTACCGCCCATTTTAAATAACTTACCTATTTTGGTTGGTGTTGCTAGTTTTTATAGCCTACTCATTTGTATTCGTTTATTACCTGACAAAATCACAAACATTATTTTTATCAATGATTTATTCACTCTATTTTTCTTGATTTTTATTTCAACACTATTAAGCTCAATAATACTTAATGGCCTCAAAATTCTTTTTTGAATGGATACATCATATGACAATTATTGGAATAGATCTGGGTACAACAAATAGCCTGGTCGCCATTTGGCAAGATGAAAAAGCCCAACTCATTCCAAATGCACTGAATAAATTCTTAACACCATCTGTTGTTGGATTAAATAATGATGGAGAAATCATTGTTGGAGAAATAGCCAAACAACGTCTCGAAACTCACTCAGACATAACCGCATCAAATTTTAAATGTTTTATGGGGACCCATAAAATACTGAAATTGGGTAAGAAGAAATTTCGTGCAGAAGAATTATCCGCATTGGTATTAAAAAGCCTCAAAGCAGATGCAGAAGCCTTTTTAAATACTGAAATAAACACCGCCATCATTAGCGTCCCCGCTTATTTTAGTGATGCTCAACGTAAAGCCACTAAAGCCGCAGGACAACTTGCTGGACTCAATGTCATACGACTGATTAATGAACCGACAGCTGCCGCAATTGCCTACGGGTTACATGAAAAACCTGAAAATTGTACTTTTTTAGTTTTTGATATTGGAGGAGGCACATTTGATGTTTCCATCATGGAAATGTTTGATGGAGTCATGCAGGTTAATGCCTCATCGGGTGACAATCGTTTAGGTGGAGAAGACTTTGTTGAATTGTTAATCAAAGAATTCATCCATCATCATGATTTAAAAATTGAAAAACTCAAAAGCAAAGAATTGGCTAAACTACATGCATCAGCAGAACAATGTAAACAACAATTAAGCACCCAGCCACATGCCGATATGCAATTCCAGGCAAAACACCAATTACTCACACTACAAATTAACCGAGATCAATTCAATGAACTCAGCAAACCACTGTTAAAACGACTCAGAGCACCACTAGAACGAGCCTTGAATGATGCGGATTTAAACGGAGATGAACTGGATGCCGTTATCCTTGCTGGCGGGGCATCAAGAATGCCAATTATCCGATCATTGGCCTCAAAAATGCTTGGATTACTACCAACATCACACATCAACCCTGACCAAATTGTTGCACTTGGCACAGCCATTCAAGCAGGTTTAATTCAAAATGATGACGCATTAAAAGAAATTGTTTTGACCGATGTCTCACCTTACACTTTAGGCATTGATGTCATCAACGAAAACAGCTATGAATCTGATTCACAAATATTTTACCCCATCATTGAGCGTAATTCTTCCGTACCAATCAGTCGAAGTGATTTATTTTCATCGGCACACAATAATCAACCACAAATCAATATCGGTATTTTTCAGGGTGAATCAAGACACGTCAGAAATAATATCAAGCTTGGAGAACTCAATATTAATATTCCACGAAGTCCCGCTGGAAAAGAAAGTATTGAAGTTCGTTTCACCTACGACATCAATGGCTTACTCGAAGTTGAAACATTGGTCATCTCTACAGGCAAGAAAAAAACAATTGTCATTGAAGGCAACCCTGGAGTAATGACTGAAAAAGAAATTAATCAACGACTTGAGGCATTAGCCGAACTTAAAATTCATCCGAGAGATAAACTTGAAAATACGACACTACTGGCACGAGGGGAACGTTTATATGAAAATTCTTTGGGTGAAAAAAGAGAAATTATCGGTGAATTATTACAACAATTTGAAGCCATTTTAAAGAGTCAAAATATTGAGGATATTGAAAAGATGTCATCAAAACTCAAAGATATATTTGATGATATAGAAAATGATTCACCATTATGTTAACAATATTCTCCCTTATCTTGTAAGGCCAAGCAATTAGCCTACGAGAACATTAGTATTCATAGATTTAGAGAGAAACCAACTATAGCCTCATAACATCTACATTTCTCGCCACTTTCATCAAACGTTGCCTTGCCTGAAAAATTTCTTCCGTACTACATTTCTGTATAACCTCAATATTATCCTCCAACATTTCAGCCGCTCGCTTACTCAAATTAATAAGCACCTTTTTTTTCAATGGATGAATATTTAAGTCATGTAAAACAATGACTAGATCTTCATTTGAACAATTTCTAAGCCATGTTTGTACCCACCTATCAGAAAATCCAGCAATTTCTTCCAATTGAAACCATTGCTCAGGATGAACATCGTGTGGCCATGTTTCTATTTTCTCAACCAGTTGTTGTCTCTGATTTTTTGATAGTTGACTGGCAAGTTCACAAAGCCGTTGAATCAACCAGTTGTATTTGAGTTTATCTGGTTGCGGGTTGATTTGTAAATCCAGCACAATTTCATTTGCTGGAAAAGTTTTTCTGCTATCTTGTTGCCCGTAGACGATATCCTTTAAAAGTAACATTTTATTTTCTGATTGTAGATGACAGATAAAATATTCCAGCACCTGATTTTGGCTTAATGAAATAAGTGAATCAAACAAACAAATGGATTGCTCAAGTGTTAATCGCAATAAAGTAGAAAGTAGAACCGATAAATTCTGAGAAGCCTGATTTTTACTGAGATATTCATCCAATCTATCATTGGATGTGGCAATAATATTTTGGTAATGATCAATTGCACAACCCTCAATAGAGCCATCAGGTTTCCAAAAAATACAGTTGGATTGCAAGCATGCTTCGCTATAAAACAAACAACAATCAAATAAATTATTTGTGATGGAATCATCACTGAATGAAACTTGTTCATTCCAGTCAAAATCATTCAATTCCAACGGCATTAAATATTGATTGAGCCTTTCCAGTTTAAATGAGACGGCTTTTTGTTGGTTAGCCAATATAATTCGTTGTATTAAACGATGGTGAACACGAAAAACATCATTTTGCTGGATAGTTTTTTCAATTGAAAGGCATTTTATTTTTTCTATTTTGGTGAGACTCAAATGTTTTTCAATGATTTTAATACTGGTTGGATCAAGAGATTTCAGCAATGTATCCATCGAATCATCTGATTGTTTCTCTAAAAAACAAGCCAGTTCATCGTCATTCAAAAAACAGATATCGTGTATTTTCCAACGGTAAATATGTTCAATGATATTTTTTATTGCCGTTGGCAATTGACTAAAATCAGGTTCAGCTAACTCATTTGACAATGTTAAACTTCTGGAAAGTGTGATAATAAAAGTTAATCGTTGAGTGTCCGTTAAAGTCACCCAATCAGACAGCGGGTGTTTATTTCTCTTGATGCCTTGTTGCAACTCTAATGATGTAACGGATGTTGAAACCACTTCTGGCAGTGAAAGATCAACCCATTGATTGGGCTGTTTCGCAAGACTCAATAGATAGGCTTCAACAATATCTGAACCGAGTAATTGTATGATGGGTTGAATATCCTGTGGTGTCTCCCTAACCAAAAAAGCCATCAAACGATGTAACTGACCTTGCTGACAACAATCCTTCATTTTATCTAAAGGTATTTGTGTTAAGGCAACACAGATTTCGTTAATTTGATTCATTAATTATAAAGTCCAATCATAGTCTGGAAAAAAGTAAGCTATTAATATATTTTCAATCAACTCAGGTCGTTGATTCTGGCTGATCAAAACCAATGCCATCTCGAATGCCTGCATCTTTGTTTCCAAGTACACTATATATTGATCAAACTGGCGTATGACAAATGACTCAATAAAGCCTTGACCCAAATCGTTCATATAAAGATCAAGCACTTGTTGTAAAGGAGGAATTTTAATATCGCCAGCATCAATCACCGATTCCAGACTCAGAAATCCCATTTCAATTATATTTTGATGACAGGACAATAAAATCACTAAAATATCATCAATGGAACTGTCAGGATAAATAACAACTCTTTGTTGTTGACCTACCTGCCGAATTATTTGCGGTATGGCAATCTTCACCTTTAATTTTGAACAAAGTTCTGTTGCGACTTCTTCAACAGACATTGCTTTGTCACTGGTTAGATATTTTTCAAGTAGGGCTAAATAGTCTTTGATTACCGCAAAATTCGTTGTCACCGAGGCAACAATAACAGAAGATGTTTGCCGTGACACTTTATTGATCATGCTTGTTTCAAGATCACCTGAATCAATCAAACTGAGCATTTCACGACTATATTGATCCGTAGCCAACATTTTTGCATCATCATTTTGCGATGTTTGATGTGACTGTTTTTTTGCAAGCAACAAACAAAATTCGATAATTTCCTGAAAATCTGAGGTATATAAATTAAAACCCACCTGATTTTCTAAGACATTATTTGACTCATCCTGATTCAATAAATCGTCGATATCTTCGGTTTCATCCGAACCACCAAACCAATGTTTGATTTTTTCGATGATTGAAATACTTGTAGAATCAGCCACTAAATCTTCATGATTATTAACCCGTTCCGATGTTTGTGTTATGTTTTCTGTCGAGCCATTCAGTTCAAGATAATAACTGACATCTTCGGAATGAATAAATTGTAGATGGGTTTTTCCTTGAGAAATTGACTTCAATTCATTCTCTAAAATCTGACTGGCTCTTTCATCTTGTCCACCCGTTTCATGATCATCCATTAAACACTTGATTTCATCTGCTTTTCTTTTACCAACACAAGTCAGAATATAATCACTTGTCTCAGGAAGCATTAAAGAAAGTAATAAAGCAACCTCTGAAAATGAGTATTCCAATTGCTTCAAGTACAATCGCAATGACTCTTTTTCAGCAAAACGAAAACATTCAATTCCATATTTTTCTATCAGAGTAGAACAAAAAAAAGTGTCTGTTTGAGGCGACATAATTTAAATAGCTTTTGAGTTAATGATGGATTTAATTTGTTCGATGCCTTTTGATGCCGTTTCATAGATTATTTCATCAAACAGATTTTCATCAATGCCATCACTGGCTTGTAGATTATTTAGAATTTTATAGCCAGGAACCGCTTCAACAATTGCATTTAGAGGAATAGCCATACCAGAAGTTCCTATGACCACCAACATATCTTCCGATGTCATCACATCCAGAATTTCCAGCATAGACTGCAACGATGCGCCTTCATTGAAAAATACCACATTGGGTTTTAATTCGGGTTGTTGGCAATTAGGGCAAAGACTGTCAGACTGAATAGTCAATTGATCATTGCCAAGAGTGAAAACTTCTTCACAAGCAAGACACTTCATTTCATTAATGTTGCCGTGCACATGAGCCACATCAAGACAACCTGCTTTTTCAAATAGATGATCAATATTTTGGGTGATGATTTTAACGTGTTCAGATGACCATTGTTGCTGGAGTTTGGCTATCGTATAATGTGCGTGATTAGGCTTTGCGTCAGTGTATTCCAATCGTCGCTCATTGTAGAATTGGAATACCATCGCTTTGTTCTGATCAAATGTTTCAATATCACACACCTGACGAATATCGTATTGTTGCCATAAGCCTTGATTATCACGAAAGGTTTTAAGACCACTGTCTGCACTGATGCCAGATCCTGTTAGAAAAACGATCATAATTTTTTGCTCAATATTCGCATAAGTAGGTGACCATAATTATCTTAACAAAATTTTCGCTCAAGATTTTTTGACCTTTGGTGTTACTGCTCTGATTGCATAGAGGTCTATTCGGTCAGAGTAATAGTACCAAAGGGCGGAAAATATTGAGTGAAAATGTTAAGATAATTATGGTCACCTACTTACTATACCCATTGACTTAATTCATATTGAATTCTTTATTCTAATTCACTGAGTAAGTTTAGTCTGTCAAAACTATTCAGGTGACGTGGTTTTACACGACTTAGGTCGATAAGCCGCTTTTAGAGTGCCGTTGACACATTCCCATTGTCCATTTTTCTTGATAAATTCAAGTGTCTGAAAACGGATTTGAGGAACTGAGCCATCCAGAGTCACAATGAATTTATTTGGATTAACAAACTGCACTTGAGAGACACCACGGTCAGACATTTTATAG
>Ga0233448_1001982_pt1 | contig 15466 bp, 18 predicted proteins | sample SI_124_October20_2_FD_183015 | JGI IMG/M metagenome (GOLD analysis project Ga0233448, IMG submission 183015) | Seawater microbial communities from Saanich Inlet, British Columbia, Canada - SI_124_October2016_150_MG | ecosystem: Environmental > Aquatic > Marine > Inlet | place: Canada: British... | reverse complement strand
GCTTTGCAGTCAGATATAGTTAAAGCTAGAAGAGCATTGTCTAAAATTCCTGTAGGAAAAGTTTTAGTAGGTGACGAAATTAAAGCTAAATAATTATAGCCACCTTCTAAGTAACATGAAATTGAAATGTTATTTTTAAATGGTTGAACGCACCGTTCTCAGGTGCTACTTAGGTAACTCACAATAAATAAACTACCCGTCTTACTTGCTCTTTTGTCCGTCTTCTTTGCCACAAAAATAGTTATGTAGAGCGAACTACACAACTATTTTTGCAACAAAAAGGCGGGCAAAAAAATTGCTATGCCCTTTGGGTACAAGCAAGTTGGATGTTTATTTATTGCGAATCCCCTAATCATTAATTTGGCAGATGTTTGGTGCTAGAATCACAATAAATCTAAATACATCAGGTAAAAACAATGGTACGCATTAAAGATAAATACATTAGCCCATTTACCGACTTTGGTTTCAAAAAACTATTTGGCACTGAACCTAATAAAGATTTGTTAATTGATTTTCTGAATGAACTTTTGCGTAAAGATGAGGGGGAAATTGTTGATTTGGTTTTTCTCTCTAAAGAGCAGTTAGGGAGAGCCATTGATGACAGAAAAGCTATTTTTGATATTTATTGTGAAAATCAATCTGGTGAAAAATTTATTGTTGAAATTCAAAAAGCCAAGCAAAAATATTTTAAAGACCGAAGTATCTATTATTCTACTTTTCCTATTCAGAGTCAGGCAGAAAAAGGTGAGTGGAGCTTTCAATTAAAATCAGTTTATACCATTGGTATTCTGGATTTTGAATTTGAAGAAGATAAAAATAACCATGAGATATTTCATCATGAAGTGCAATTGTTTGATAAAAATACCGAAAAGATTTTTTACGAAAAGTTGACCTATATTTATCTGGAAATGCCAAAATTCAAAAAAACAGAAAGTGAGTTAGAAACTCATTTTGATAAATGGCTTTATGTCTTAAAAAATCTAGAAGATTTAACCGATCGACCCGAAAGACTACAGGAAAAAGTCTTTAATAAGTTATTTGAACAAGCAGAAATAGCGAATTACAGTGATGAAGAATATACCGAATATGAAGAAAGCCTGAAATATTATAGAGATTTGAATAACTCAATCGATACCGCTTTTGGTGAAGGAAAAATAGAAGGAAAAATAGAGGGTAAGATAGAAGAAAAAAAACAAACTGCCTTAAATATGATCAAAAAAGGATTTTTAGTTGAGGTTGTTTCAGAGATAACTGGGCTTTCTATAAAAGAAATTGAGGGCTTAAAAAAATAGTCATTAAATAAATTGGTTTCCATTGATCCATTCTCAGTAATAAGTAGGTGACCATAATTATCTTAACAAAATTTTTGCTCAAGATTTTTTGACCTTTGGTGTTACTGCTCTGATTGCATAGAAGTCTATTCGGTCAGAGTAATAGTGCCAAAGGGCGGAAAATATTGAGTAAAAATGTTAATATAATTATGGTCACCTTCTAAGTAACATGAAATTGAAATGTTATTTTTAGATGGTTGAACGCACCGTTCTCAGGTGCTACTTAATCATATCTGGAACCAAATGTGTGGTTTTTCTCAATCAGATTAATTCAATCATATAAACACAAACTGATGAATCGACTATAGATGGTCTTTATCTCTGGTAACTTCTCTATCAATATCCTTTTAGAAAACCTTTCATTAGTAGAATGAGTATCCGTGGCTAAATTTGTATCATAAATAATTAACGGGTATTTGAAATATTTTGTCCGTTAATTGTTCGATTTTTTTTGAACGGTTGATGACTATTCCTAATGGTAAATTTAAGTCATTTAAAAAATTACTCAGGCTTCTCAATGCAATTTTTTTGATGGATGAATTAAGTTTGATTTCAATGGGTATGGTACCAAAGTCACCTTGAATGATTAAATCAATTTCGGATTTATCTATGGTTCGATAATAGTTGAATTCGAGTTGTGTTGCCATGGTTGATTGCAGTCCACGGATGATTTCTTCAATGACAAAACTTTCAAATGAAAATTCTGCGACAGGATGTAGCAATAAATCGTCGAGAGAATTAATTTTCAAGTAATAATGTAATAACCCTTGGTCTCTAAAAAATCCTTTTTTTGCTTTTTGAACTTTTTTTAATGAGTTTTTATCAAAAGAGTCTAAATTTCTCCAAATGAATGTTTGATGAATAATGTCCAAATAATCTTTTATTGACGATACGCTGACTTCTAATGAACGTGCCATGTTACTCATGTTTAATTGGTGGCCAGAATATTGTGCCAACAAGGTTAAAAATCGTCTGAATTTATGAATATTCAATCTGGGAAACAAGGTGATAATATCCCTGTTAAAATAATTTGAAATATAGTTTTCCATCCATTGTTTATGATAGCCGTTGAGTTGTTGTCCAATGAGTGGCTCTGGAAAGCCACCTAAATACCAGCAACTCATTGATTTTTCTAGTGATACAATGGGTTGTAATGTGTTAAGGTTTTTGATATCTAACGGAGTTTGGGTGATAATTTTGTATAAATTTGATGGGGGTGTTGCATGATACTCACCTACTTTAAATGGAGATAATTCAACGGTGGCAATGCGTCCAGCAAGGCTTTCTATGATTCCTTTAATAATCTGTGGGGAGCTAGAACCTGTTAATAAAAATCGACCTTTATTTTGTCTGTCAGAATCAATCACGCCTCTTAGAATTTTAAAGATTTCTGGGTATTGTTGAACTTCGTTAATGATAATTTGTTGGCGATTTATTTCAAAAAATGCAATTGGATCATCTGTGATTAGTTGGTAATCATCAGGACTTTCCAGGTCGTAATATTTCCAGTTGGGATAGAGTTGTTTGGCCAGTGTTGATTTGCCACATTGACGGGCACCAATAATGGCAACAATTGGAAACATTTTTGTTAGTCGTATGATTTTTTCTTGGAGATATCTAATTTTACCCATGATATTTATAGTTTAGTCGTAAATATCATGGGTATCTAGGTCTGTAATCAAATTTTTATGATTAGTTTAAAATATCGAAAAATAAAGTTTCTGTATCTAAAATCTATTTTTTTATTTCACATGGATAGTTTGGGTGAATAGGATGTAATACGCATAAATCCTGTTTGTCCCTGTAAATTAAAACGATCACAACAGAATTGTGATAACGAAAATAATATTTTTTCCCACGAAGTGGCATTAGGCAACTCGCAATAAATAAACTACCCATCTTACTGGCTCTTTTGTTCGTATTCTTTGCTACAAAAATAGTTATGTAGAGCGACTACACGCCTATTTTTGTAACAAAAAAGACAAACAAAATTTCTGCGCAATATGGGTAGTTTATTTGTTGCGTGTTACCTTAAGTTGCTAGGACACCATTGCTGATGGTATGGATGCGACCATTTGATTCTATTTGTAATAATCCCTTATGATTGACACCTAAATTTATACCTTCAATGATTTCCTGATTCATTTTAATTTGAATAATTTGGTTATTTTTATGATTATATTGATTCCATTGTTGGTAGTAAGGCTTAAATTCATCGTATTGTATTAATTGAGGGAGTATATTATTGAGTATTTCCGCAATGAGATGGTTTCTGGATATTTTTACTCCCTTATTATTGGAATGCAGATCTGTTACGGGTTGATCAATGGTCTTTTTGTAAGTTTCAGGCAGTCGAATGTTTAACCCAATGCCAATAATAACATGCCAGTTATTGGCTTTTTTTTGTTCAATTTCAACCAGTATTCCAGCCAGTTTTTTATTGTTAAGATAAATGTCATTCGGCCATTTTAGCTGTATGCCAGAAATATTTAGTTTTTCCAGGGCTGCTGTTACCCATAATCCGATGGCGAGGCTGAGGGCTTCAAAACAATAGGTTTTGTTTTTGAATAGCTGACTAATTGATAAATAAATGTTTTCTCCAAAGGGTGAAACCCATGTGTTTCCTTGTCGGCCTCGTCCCTTGGTTTGCATTTCTGCAATGCAGATATTTGCAAGTGTTGATGTTTTTGACTGCATTAAATAGTCATTGGTTGAATCGAGTGATGGAAAAATAAGAAATTTTTCAATGAGTTTACTGGTTTCAAATGTGTTGTGTTGTTGAATTAATGAGGATGAAATTAATTCATAGGGGCGTTTAAGTTGAATGCTTGTGAGTTGGTTTGTGCATGGGATGGCTAATTGTTGGATGGACTGTATTAGTTTGGATAGTGTGTCATTAGTCAGTTTGAGATGATTTTTAATTTGTTTTTTTTGATGTGTTTTACCGTCGGCTAAGAGATAAAGTAGTGAGTATAAAGCTGAGTTGGGTTGCTCGTCTGCTCGAACGCAACTTATTTCCTTGGGGTGCAAGTCGTCATGCATTAGAAGTGGTTAGTGAGTGTTGGTATTTTTCAAAAAAAGGTTGGTACATTTTGTCGATAGTCCGAGTTTGCTCGAAAGCATAGGTTTTTGGGTTAACGCTAGGTGTTCTGTTGAGCACCAAATCAACCAATAATGTTGCACTGGCAGGAGCTAGTACGACTCCATTGCGGAATTGTCCTGCATTAAAATATAAATTCTCAATATCAGGATGTTGGCAGATAAAAGGAATGCCGTTAGGAGAACCTGGCCTAAGTCCAGCCCAATGATGTTCGATGTTGAATTGCTGTAATTCTGGAATCATTGAAAATGCAAATTTTTTTAATTCATCTCGTGCCTGCTGAGATTTTTCCTTCTCAAAATGACTGTATTCTAATGAACTGCCGACTAAGGTTCTGCCATCTTTTCGTGGAATAATATAACGGTTTTTACTTAATAATATTTTAGAAACAAAGCCAGGAGTTGCTTTAAAAATAATCATTTGACCTTTGATGGGAATGATTGGTAGATGGTGCCCCAATTTTTCAGCCAGTTGATTGCTCCACGCTCCAGCACAAATGGTGATGGATTCTCCCTGGAATTTACCTTGGTTGGTGATGACTTGCGTCACTTTATTATTGGTAGTCTTAAAAGATAATACATCGTGTTGTTCCAGTATTTTAACACCAGATTGAATTAAATACGCTTTGAATGCTTTGAGTAGACGTGGATTTCTAACTTGCTGAATGCTTGGTAGATGAAAAACTTTATGGGCTGAAGGGCGATATTTGGGTTCTTGCTGGCTAAATTCTTTTGCCGATAAAATTTGAGATGGATAGTCGTATTTTGATGCCCATTGTTTGGCTTGTTCTTCATCATCAATATCAAAGATGCTTAAACCTGATTGTTGGCATTCAGGGTCAATGCCTGTTTTTTCGTGTAGTGTGTTTAATAAGTTGGGGTAAGTTGATTGGCTCAATTTTGCCAATTGTGAAATTGCATCATCATAACGCCAGGGGTAAAGTGGTGATAATATACCTCCGCCAGCCCAGGAAGATTCTTGTCCAATTTGATTTTTTTCAATCAGCGTGACAGTGCAACCTGCATTAATGAGCTCAAACGCGGTCATTAAGCCGTTAATTCCACCGCCGATGATTAAATGATGCATGTTTTTATGGTTTTATGAATGACGATTTTTTTTCTCTTCCAGTCCAGATAAACCAAAACGGCGTGATAATTCATCAAGAATTTCATCAGGATGAATGTTTTGGTGTGATAATAACACCATTGAATGAAACCATAAGTCAGCGGTTTCATAGATGATTTTATTGCGGTCTCCGTCCTTCGCTGCCATCACGGTTTCAGTCGCTTCTTCGCCTATTTTTTTTAAGATACTGTCTAGGCCTTTGTCGTAAAGTTTGGCGACATATGATGAATTAGGATTGGCATTTTTTCTTTCTTCAAGAACCTTTGCGAGTTCGTTGAAAATATTTTTTTCCATGCTTAACTCTTTTTTGCATACATTAGTTTTGGGTCTTTTAAAATAGGTTCAACTTCATTCCATTGCTGATTTTCCAGTTTTTTATAAAAACAATGATGTCGTCCCGTATGACAGGCAATGCCACCTTTTTGTTTGACTTTAATGAGAATGACATCATTATCACAATCCAGTCGAATGTCTTGAATGACTTGTTGATTACCCGATTCTTCGCCTTTGTGCCAAAGTTTTTGTCTGGAGCGAGACCAGTAGACGGCATGACCTGTTTCTACGGTTAGTGTTAATGATTGACGATTCATCCATGCCATCATTAACACTTGATTGGTTTCATCTTCTTGTGCAATGACTGCGACTAACCCATCTTCTGTCCACTTAATGAGGTTTAACCAATCCATTAGAGTCGAACCTCAATACCTTGTTGCGCCATGTGTTGTTTGGCTTCTTTGATGGTGTGTTGGCAAAAGTGAAAAATACTGGCTGCCAGAACAGCATCTGCTTTGCCTTCAGTGATGCCTTTGACGAGATGATCTAATTCTCCAACACCGCCTGAAGCAATCACGGGAACACTAATGGCTTCGCTGACCGCTCGGGTGAGTTCAATGTTAAAGCCAACTTTGGTACCGTCTCTATCCATACTGGTTAGTAAAATTTCTCCAGCGCCATAGTCAACCATTTTTATCGCCCATTCAACCGCATCAAGCCCAGTTGGTTTGCGTCCGCCGTGGGTAAATATTTCCCAGCGTTTGGGTTCATTTTCTTGACTGACCTGCTTGGCATCAATGGCAACGACAATGCATTGCGAGCCAAATTTTTCTGCAGCTTCTTTGACAAACTCAGGGTTGAATACTGCCGCAGTATTAATGCCGACTTTATCTGCACCAGCATTTAACATGGTGCGGATGTTGTCTGTATTGCGAATGCCACCGCCAACAGTTAGAGGGATAAAAACTTCACCTGCAACCTGTTCAACCACATGAATCATGGTTTCTCTTTGATCTGAGCTGGCAGTAATGTCTAAAAAAGTGATTTCATCTGCGCCTTCTTGATCATAACGTCGGGCAATATCAACAGGATTTCCAGCGTCTTTGATATCAACAAAATTAACACCTTTAACAACTCGTCCGTTGTCTACATCAAGGCATGGAATAATTCTTTTGGCTAGGCTCATAGTGTTGTGTGTCTTTCCTGTTTTACAGTTCAGATTCGTTAATATCTGCAATTTTCATTAGATGCTTTTGTAATCCAATTTTAAGTGGTTTGTTGCCGTGGACAGGGACTGATATACAGGCTGATTCATGTTCATGTGAATAAAATATGGTGGCTTCCATTAATTCGTTTTAGTAACCATGATTTTTCTTCAAGTAAACGGCAGAATCTTTTTCCACTGACTGCTTTCACACAGCTATCTCCATTATTTTATCATTTGCAGATAATGGAATATTTTGAACATCAATAGATAAACAACCTTCAACGGCTTCATAAATATTGTTTAGAAGTTCATCAAAAGAATCACCTTGAGTTACGCAACCCTCTATTGATGGCACTTCAGCCCAATAACCACCTTCTTCAGCTTCGTGTATTATTACTTTTAATTTCATTTAGTTCTCTTTCCTTTCCTTATTGTTAAAACGGTATATCATCTTCGTCTTCATCAAGAAAAGGTACGTCATCTAACAAATCAAGAAATACAGCCAATGAATTACAGAGGTTTTTAACTGTTTTACTGTGTGTTAGTTTTTCTTCGGGTGTTTTGGCTTTTGCCATGGCTTTTAAAGTGGACATGATTTCTTTTGAAATACCATCCATTATTGTATCGGGTCCCATTGTTATTCCTTATGCATTTTCAATAGTATATTGATGGCCTTTGGCAAAATTTAAAGTGCCTTCATAGATTGCTCTGCCAGTGATTGCGCCTGTAATTCCAGATTTAGTAACATGACATAGGTTTTTGACATCATCAATGGTGGTAATACCTCCTGATGCGATGACAGGTATATTCAATGATTCTGCCAATGTAACGGTTGCCTCAATATTAACACCTGTCATCATGCCGTCACGGCTGATATCAGTGTAAATAATGGCTTCAACGCCAATGTCTTCAAATGTTTTTGCCAAATCAATGACATCCAATTCTGAAACAGATGCCCAGCCATCAGTGGCAACTTTACCATTTTTGGCATCCAGTCCAACCATGATGTGGCCAGGAAATTGTTTACAAGCTTGTGTTACAAAGTCTGGGTCTTTGACGGCCTTGGTGCCAATGATTAAATAATTAACTCCTGCTTCTAAATAAGCTTCGATGGTTTCAAGGTTTCTGATGCCGCCGCCGAGCTGAATGGGTAAGTCAGGAAATTTTTGTGCAACCTGTTTGACTACCTTTGCATTGACGGGTTCGCCTGCAAAAGCACCATTCAGGTCAACCATATGAAGTCGCTTTGCACCTTGTTCAACCCATTTTTGAGCAACCTCAACGGGGCTGTCTGAGAATACCGTGTCATCTTCCATGCGACCTTGTTTGAGTCTGACGCATTGTCCATCTTTTAAATCAATTGCGGGTATAAGAAGCATTAAATTGTCCAATTGGTAAAGTTTTGAAGCAGTTGCAAGCCATCATGCTGGCTTTTTTCAGGGTGAAATTGAACGGCAAATAAATTGTCACGAGCAATCACGGATGAAAAGGCTGTCGGGTAGTTTGTTGTAGCACATTCATCTGTTGAGTTATCAAGAGTCACATAATAGCTGTGGACAAAATAAAATCGACTGTCCTGCTTAATATCATTCCATAATACGTGATTATTTTGGTGGTGTACTTGATTCCAGCCCATGTGAGGAATTTTTAGTTTTTCTTGAGTATTTTCATCAATTAGCCCATCGGTAAATTTTTTTACGTGTCCTTTGAAAATAGCCAAACATTGAATGCCGTCGTTCTCATCACTGTTATCCATTAAAGCGTGCATTCCAAGACAAATTCCCAAAAATGGTTTTTCTTGGGATAACTGGATAATGAGTTCATTTAACGATTGTTTTTTTAATTCGTGCATACAGTCACGAATTGCACCAACGCCAGGGAAAACAATTTTATCCGCTTGTTTTAATGCCTGGTGTTCGTTGGTGATAATAATTCGATGTTTTTCAGCGACATGCTCCAATGCTTTGCCAATGGAGTGAAGATTTCCCATGCCGTAATCAATAATTGCAATGGTGCTCATTGTGAATATTCCTACAAACTACCTTTAGTCGAGGGGATTTGGTCTGCAATGTGCTGGTCAATAGAAACCGCAATGCGTAATGCTTTGCCAAATGCTTTAAAAATTGTTTCGATAATGTGGTGTGAGTTTCTACCACGAATGTTATCAATATGTAATGTGATCAGCGCATGATTACAAAACCCCTGGAAAAACTCATAAAACAAGTCGGTTTCAAATGTACCGATAGATTGACTGCCAAATTCTACCTCAAAAACCAAACCAGGGCGACCCGATAAATCCAGAACTACTCTTGATAAGGCTTCATCTAAAGGTACATAAGCATGTCCGTAACGCTGAATGCCTTTTTTGTCAGATACTGCTTTTGCAAAAGCTTGTCCCAGTGTAATTCCAATGTCTTCAACGGTATGGTGAGCATCAATGTGTAAGTCACCATTGGCTTTAATATTTAGGTCGATTTGACCATGTCGAGAAATTTGTTCAAGCATGTGTTCGAGAAATGGAATTCCCGTATCTAATTGGCATTGGCCATGTCCGTCAAGATTGATTTCAACAGAAATTTGGGTTTCTAAGGTATCACGTTGAACTGAGGCAGTTCTTGACATCATATTAATGCTCCGAGGGAAAATGTGTGATATTTTGGGCAAGTATATCAACCCCGATGGGATAGAGCTATATTTTTTGTAACAAATATGGAATTAAGTCTTTTAAAATTAACACAATTATTTAGGTGATATTGATGTCTGATATAGAGTTTTCTAAAAATGAAAAAGAGCTGATCGTCAATAAGATAAAGCAGTATTTTGATGCCGAGTTAGATCAGGATATTGGTCAATTTGATGCAGAATTTTTATTGGATTTTTTTTCAAAAGAGTTGGGTGTGTATTTTTATAATCAAGGCTTACAAGATGCTCAAGCCATTTTGTCAAGCAGGTTGGATAGCATTACAGATGCTATTGATGATATCGAAAAACCAATAAAATAATATTAAGGGGATGCGCAACAAATAAACATCCGACTTGCTTGTACCCAAAGGGCATAGCAATACTTTTGTCCGCCTTTTTTGTTGCAAAAATAGTTGTGTAGTTCGACTATACGCCTATTTTCGTGCCTCAAAGGTGAACAAAAATCCTGCACAATTTGGGCATTTATTTATTTCGCCTCCCCTAAATGGATAGATAAATCTAAATAATCTCTTTTCATTTGTGAGTGAGTAAAATATGATTCCTCAAATTGTTTAAAGAATAAAAGCAGGTAATCAAATGTCTAAATTTATAAAATCAATCGTAGCGTTAATCAGTTTAGTCTTAGTATGCCTTATTGGTGTTGCGGTTTACTTGAATTATTTTTTCAATCCGAATGATTATAAACCACTCATATCCGAACAAGTGAAGCTGCAAACTGGACGAACTTTGTTGATTCAAGAAGATATAAAATGGTCTTTTTTCCCTTGGGTTGGTTTGAAATTGGGTAAAATACAATTAAGTAATGCCGAAGGTTTTGGTGAGCAGCCGTTTGTATCTGTTAAAAATATTAAAGCCAGTGTGCAGTTGTCGTTACTGATTTTTAAACAAAAATTAGTGATTGATACCATTGCAGTGGACGGTATGACACTTCGTTTAGCAAAAAATAAAAAGGGAGATACGAATTTAGATGATATTGTTAAACATCAAGCACAATTAAAATCTGGCAGTGTCAAATCAGGTTCATCGAGCAATACGGTGAAAGATAAAGAAGTTAAGTCCCCTAGTAGTTCGTCTAATAAAAAGCCCTCTATTGATTTGGAAGAATTATTGACCAAGTTTTCTATTAACGGTATTGAAATCACCAATATCAGTTTATATTGGCAAGACCAGCAAACAGGTGAATCAATGCAAGTAACACCTGTCAATTTGGTATTGGGAAAGTTGATGATTGCTCAATCTATTCCATTTCAGCTTGATTTTAAAGTGGAAGATCAACTAAGAAAAATGCAACATCAGGGAAAAATTAAAGCAAATTTGTGGGCCAATAAAAGCCTAAAACATTTTAAAGTTGAATCATTGAATGTGGCACTTAATTCTAGCGGTGGAGAATTGCCTCCTAAGGGAATTAATATTGAATTGAAAACAGAGATTGATGCGCAACTAGAAAAACAACTGTTGAGTTTGAAGCCAATTTCTTTGATGTTTAACCAGTTAAAAATGCAGGCAAGCGTAAATGGCGAAAAAATCATGAGTCAGCAGCCTGAGTTTGATGTAGATTTCAAGCTATTAGAGTTTAACCTGAAAACATTATTAAGTTCTTTTGAAATACCTGCACCTGTGACATCAGATGTAGCAGTGTTAGAAAAAATATCTGCTTCTATTAAATTGAATGCAAATTTAAATTCGTTAAATTTATCATCATTAGAAATAAAACTGGATGATTCTACTATCAATGGTAATGCAACGGTTAAGAACTTTAATCAGCCTAAAATTAATTTTAAATTGGCATTGGATGAAATCAATGTTGACCGATATTTACCTCCTCCTGCCAAGCAAGAAGCAACGGCTGCTAATGAAAATGTGCCAATTGCCAACAAAGAAGCATCATCTGAAACAAACGCTGAAAAACAGCGTGTTAAAATTGAATTGCCTGTTGAAATGTTGAAATCTCAATGGTTGGATGGTGAATTAACAATTGCTAAGTTGATTGTGAAAAAATTAAAAATTGATGAAACCGTAGTCAAAATACAAGATCATCATGGAGATATTGTTTTAGATCACCGAATTGGCAAGTTTTATCAAGGAATAATCGAAGGGAAAACTAAGGTAGATGTACGATTAACGCCTCCCAAATATAGTTTGAATGAAAAAATATCCAGTGTAATGCTGGGGCCTTTGGTTAAAGATGCGGCTGAAAAAGATGTCATTAAAGGGCAAGCCAATATGTTTGTTGATGTGACCACTCAAGGTGACTATGTGGATGTGTTGAAACAACAGCTTAATGGAAAATTAAATTTTATCTTTAAAGAGGGTGCCATTATTGGTGTTGATGTAACACAAAAAATTAAAGAAGCCAAAGCCGCGTTGTCCAATAAAACACCACAATCAACAGGAAAAAATCAGACCGATTTTGGCTTAATGAAAGGCTCTGCAAAAATCACCAATGGTGTATTGAATAATCAGGACCTCATTATAAAAGCAACTTTTCTACAAATTACAGGCAGTGGGACGGTGAATTTGCCAAAAGAAAACTTACAGTATAAGCTTGAAGCTGCAGTGACAAGATCCAATCAAAGTCAACTTGATCCAGATTTAAAAGAAATAGAGGGGGTGGCTGTACCCATTGCGATAACAGGCCCATTTACTTCGCCTAAAGTCAAAGTTGATATGAAAAAAGTATTAAAAGCTTTGGCGAAACAGCGTCTTAAGGTTAAAGAAAAGGAATTAAAGAAAAAAGCACAACAAAAATTAAAGGAAAAGCTTAAGACTAAAAAACTGGAAAATAAGTTAAAAGATAAGCTTAAAAGTAAAAAACTGAATGATAAATTTAAAAAATTATTTAAATTTTAATAAGAAAATGTACTGATATGAAAATTTTTTTACCACAAAAGCATAAGTTTCGTTCGAGCAGACAAATTGCTCAGCTCAGCTTTAGCTTTCTTTTATTGGTTTGGTTGAGTTTCAGCAGTTATGCGGTTAAAGCTTCCGAGATTTTATTTGTGGAAGTTCAGGAGGTTAATGGAACCTATCAGGTTATTCTTGAGTCATTATTAAATGCACCCAATGACTTGATTTTTAAACAATTTATCGCTTATGACCGTTTGCCCAGTATTAATGCCTCTATTCGCGAAGCGACAGTGATTGGCAATTATCAAGATTTGATTCATCGTATCCGTGTGGTGACAGAACTTTGTGTTTTGATCTTTTGTAAGTCAGTTACTCATGTTCAGGACATGGAGCAAAAAGACAGGAATGAAGTCATTGCGACCATTATTCCTGAAATGAGTGATTTCAGTAGTGGTAAAGCGCAATGGTCATTTAAGAAAGATCAGGTTAGTAAAACCAGGCTGACTTTTTCTGGGCAATTTACTCCTTCATTTTGGGTGCCTCCATTGATCGGTACTTGGGCATTGAAAAGAATGCTGAAGAGTGAGGTCATAGAAACCAGTAATGGTTTGGAGCGAATGGCCAATCGTTAAACCCCAAATTATCCCACAAGGGGATGAGTTTTGTTCGAGCAGGCGAGCTGCTCAACTCAGCTTTAACCCCCATCAAAATTTTACTCACAATATTCTACAGTGGTTTGCAGTCAATGGGCGTAAAGACTTGCCTTGGCAACAACAGGTAACACCGTATCGTGTCTGGGTGTCTGAAGTGATGTTACAACAAACTCAGGTTTCTACCGTTATTCCTTATTTTGGAAAATTCATGCTGAATTTTCCAGATATAACCAGTCTTGCCAATGCAGATGAAGATAAAGTTTTGAGTTTATGGTCTGGGTTAGGTTATTACGCCAGAGCCAGAAATTTACAAAAATCAGCGAATATAATATCTGATTTATTTGGTGGTATTTTTCCTACAAAATTTGATGACTTATTGAGTCTGCCTGGCATTGGCAAATCAACCGCAGGTGCAATCATGGCGCTGGCATATCACCAATCGTATGCCATTATGGATGGCAATGTAAAAAGAGTTTTGTCGAGAGTGTATGCTGTTGCTGGCTGGTCAGGACAAGCAGAAATAGCAAAACAATTATGGCAACTGGCAGAACACCATACACCTGAAGAAAATGTTGCCAATTATACTCAAGCTATGATGGATTTAGGAGCTACATTGTGTACTCGCTCGCGTCCAGGTTGCTTGAAATGCCCTGTTGCTGATGATTGTTTGGCTTTTCAACAAGGTGAAACGACAAAATATCCAATGTCAAAGCCCAAGGTTAAAAAACAAGTCAGGACATTTCGGTTTTTAATCATGGCAGAACAAAATGAAAATCATCTCATATTGTTAGAAAAAAGACCGCCAACAGGAATTTGGGGAGGGTTGTGGAGTTTTCCTGAATGTTTGGTTGATGACGATATTGATTGCTATTGTAAAGAAAAACATCATGTGGAGGTGTTATTGAAAAAAGAATTACCCATGATGGTTCATCAATTAACTCATTTTACCTTTAATATCATTCCTGTTTATTTGAAAGTTAACCGATTGTTAACTCATGTGTCTGATCCGAGTGCGGAATGGGTTAATATAGTTGATATTTCATCATTGGGTATTTCAAAACCAGTAGAAAAATTAATTCGACTGATTTATTTTGGCAACTCGCAATAAATAAGGGGGTAAAATAAATAAATGCCCAAATTGCGCAGGATTTTTGTTCGCCTTTGAGGCGCAAAAATAGGCGTATAGTCGAACTATACAACTATTTTTGCAACAAAATAAGGTGGACAAAAAAAATACTATGTCCTTTGGGTGCAAGCAAGTTGGATGTTTATTTATTACGCATCCCCTAAACTACCCATCTTACTTGCATGTTGCATAAAATTCGAAAAATATCATCTAATCTTTTGTCCGTAATTAATAATTACATTTTATTTAAGGTGTCATCATTTAATGGGATTCATCATTGTTTTTTTTGTGGTCATTGTTGTTGCTGTTTTAGTTGTTCCCTCGTACTGGGTGAAATATACTTTAAAAAAACATCATAATGAACGAGAAGATTTTCCTGGAGATGCTGGAGAATTTGCTGTCCACTTAATCAAGCGTTTAAAAATTGAAGGTGTTTCGGTTGAAAATACGGCTGATGGAGATCATTATGATCCCACAAAGTATGCGGTGAGATTGTCCGATGAAAATATAAATTCTAAATCGTTGACGGCGATTGTTGTAGCGGCTCATGAAGTAGGGCATGCGATGCAGCATCATTCAGGTTATAAGCTTTTGCTTGTTAGAACAAGATTGGCAATGATTTTTCAACACTTGGAAAAATTAGGATCAGTTTTTTTTGTACTCATACCTATTTTAATGTTTCTAACTAAAATACCTGCGCTGGGGGCTATTATGTTTTTAGTCAGTCTTGTTGCAATGAGTTCATCCATCATACTTAGCTTAATTACGTTGCCTGTAGAATTTGATGCCAGTTTTAAACGAGCATTGCCTGTGTTAAAACAAGGAAATTATTTGTCGAACAGAGACTTAAACACCGCACGCACAATTTTATTTGCCTGTGCCATGACTTATATTTCAGCTTCTTTGTTTAATTTGTTAAATTTATGGCGATGGATTCAAGTATTGAAAAGATAAACTTTTAAACCATCAATGAACATGGATGATGTTTGATGAATATCCGTGTATAAGTAGGTGACCATAATTATATTAACATTTTCACTCAATATTTTCCGCCCTTTGGCACTACTACTCTGACCGAATAGACCTCTATGCAATCAGAGC